>Ga0068859_100004994_pt1 | contig 13471 bp, 10 predicted proteins | sample KBSSwiS22_FD_66585 | JGI IMG/M metagenome (GOLD analysis project Ga0068859, IMG submission 66585) | Switchgrass rhizosphere microbial communities from Kellogg Biological Station, Michigan, USA - KBS Switchgrass S2-2 | ecosystem: Host-associated > Plants > Roots > Rhizosphere > Soil ... | reverse complement strand
GACGGGTGGACAGACAGCGAGCTCGGGGGGCGCGAGCGGCTCGTCGTCCGGCGGAAAAGGAGCCAGCAGCGGAGGCACCACCGGGAGCGGCGGCAGCAGCGGAAGCGGTGGGACGCCTGGCAGCGGTGGTGGCAGCACCAGCAGCGGCGGGTCGAATGGCAGTGGCGGCGGCAATGGGAGTGGTGGCGCGACCGGTAGCGGCGGCGCGGGGCAGGCGGGCAGGTCGGGGAACGCGGGGACGAGCGGAGGAATGGCAGGCCGCATGGGCGGCTCGGCCGGCTCGGCCGGTGCGTCGCCGCCCGATGCCGGCGCAGGCAGCGACGCGCCGGCCGGCGACGCGGCGGTGTCGGGCGGGGATGACTTCGTCTCGAACGTGAAGGTCGCCGTTCATCCGCAGACGACGACCCTGTTGGTGGTGACCTGGACGCAGCTCAAGGCCTCTGACGGCGCGCTGCTCGAGTTCAGCTTCTCCGGGAGCCCCGTGATGCGATCGCACGCGAAACCGGGCGCGACCGGGGCCCACCAGGACGTGGTGATCGGCGCGCCCGAAAAGACCGAGGTCACCCTGCGCATCATCAACACGATGGGCGCGACCGAGTACAAGACCATGGACTACAAGGGGACGACGGGCGCGCTGCCCTCGGGCCTCCCGCGTCCGCAGCTCGTCTCCTACGACGCCAAGCTGGCCAGCCCCGAGCCCTTCATGCTGGGGTCGGTCGAGAACTCGACGGGCGGGTGCGACGACCTCTCCTGCTACTACGACGGCGTCTTCTGGCTCTTCATCATGGACCGGCAGGCCCGCATCGTCTGGTACTGGGCCGATCCCGCCGGCAATGCGTCGTCGGCCTTCCCGCGCATCGCGCGCGACGGCGAATACATCGTGGTCGACAAGGCCGGGGTCGACGGGATCCGCTCCGGCGCCAAGGGCGTGGTCAAGATGAACCTCGACCGCAGCTACTACCAGATGATCGCGCTCGCCGACGTGAACGACGACATCGACGTCACCACCGACGGGAGCATCCTTTACGACGCCGGCGGCGATCTGCACGAGTACACGAAGCAGGGGACCAACCGCGTCGTGTGGAGCTGCATGAAGTACTTCCCTTCGACCGGCTTCGAAGAGTGCTACTCGAACACCGTGAACTGGGTGCCGGCCGACGACACCGTTCTGATGTCGTTCCCCTATCGCGGGACGGTCGTGCAGATCGACCGCAAGACCGGCTCGGTCGTCGGACAGTACGGGAACGCGAGCGGAAGCTACGCCTTCTCCCCGGCGCCCTGGAAGTTCCAGTTCCAGCATTCGCCCACCATCACGGCGCAAGGCACCTTGCTGGTGTCGTCGCACTTGCCCGACTACCCCGACGAGTCAGCGCCCGGGCCCATGCACCACGCCTTCGAGGAGTTCGAGATCGATCGCGCCAACAAGAAGCTGACCCAGAAATGGATCTACAGCGACGGCGCCGAGTGGCCCGTGTTCAAGGGATACAACCTGCGCCTGGCCAACGGGAACACCCTGGTGAATTACGGCACCGGCGGGGTCATCCGGGAGGTCACCGCCGACAAGAAGACGGTGTTCCAGGTCAAGTTCGATGTGCCCACCGGCAGCGACTACGACAACAAGATGGTGGGCAACACCCTCTACGTCGCCGACCTCTACACGTTGAATGGCGGAGGGCCGAAGTGAACGAGCGCGTCGGCGCCTTCGTCATCGCCGCTCTCTTCGCGGCCGCCGCTGCCGCGGGCTGCTCGGGCGGCGCCACCGGTACGCCCGCGAAGGGGAGCGGCGGCGCCTCGGCGACGGGCACCGGCGGCAGCGCCACGGGCGGCAGCCCCGGCGCCACGGGCAGCGGGGGCTCTGCCGCGGGGACGGGCGGCGCGAGCAGTGGAGGCAGCGGAAGCGCCGGTCGCGGCGGCGGCGGCGCGAGCGTCGCCGGAGGCGCAGGGGGCGGGTATCCCAACGTCGGCGTGTGCGGGCGCCGCGGCCAGGCGACCGCCGACGCGACGTCGTTCTCCGGATACGAGGAGCGATACTTGATCGGCGAAGACGGGTTCGGCACCGACATCTGCGTCGTGCGCTTCGAGCTGACCCGCGTGGGCGACGCGCCGGGCGGCTGCTCCGACTGCACGTGGACCCAGCTCCTCGAATACGGCAAGGCGACGGTCTCGACCGACACCGGCGGCGTGTGCGCCGGCAGCGATCTCGCGCTCGACGCGGCCGCGCTCGCGAAGATCACCGGCTCGCGGGTCGCGATTGGATTCGCCAAGCAGCTCGGCGGCGCGCACGGGAGCGCACGAATGACTTACGACGAGGCGACCAAGACGTGGGACGTCACCGGCAACGCGACCTGGAACGAGACCAGCAAGGCCTTCAAGTTCGACTACCGCGAAGGCGTCTGCAACTACGGGCCCTGATCACCGTGCATCTCGCTTCGAGCTGGCTGAATAGGCGCGGTCGACGACCTTCACGTCTCCGGTGGGGGCTTCTTTCGATCCTGGGCGGGGCCGCGGCCGCCGCGTGCGGCGGCGGCACCAGCGGCACGCGGCCGTCGAACGTCACCGCCGAAGTGGCCGACCACGTCGCCACCGTGGTGAAGGTGAGATGGACGACCGCCATGCCGTCCGTCGGATATGTGGAATACGGCCCGACCGCCGCGCTGGGGCTTCGCACCCCGACCGAGACGACCGCCACCACCGACCACAGCGCGCTGCTGCTCGGCCTGAAGGCAGACACCGCCTACCAGTACCGCGCGGTGACCCTGGAAGGCACGACCTCCGGAGCGGGGGACCTCGGCACCATCCGTACCGGCAACCTCCCGCTCGGGCTGCCGATCGTGACCGCCGCGGGCACGGGACAGACGGGCTTCATCGTCGTCCCCGTCGTCGGGATGGGGGTCGCGGTCGTCATCCTCGACGGGAGCGGCGACATCGTCTGGTACCACAAGGACGACCGAAAGAAGGACTTCTACCGCGCTCGCCTGGCCCGCGACGGCAAGAGCCTGCTCTACAACGCGGCCAAGATCTCCGGCGAGCCTTCGCCCGACTCGGCCATCGTGCGCGTCGCCCTCGACGGCACGGAGATCAGCTCCGTCCCGATCCCCTACCTGGCCCACGACTTCGTGGAGCACCCGGACGGTACGCTGGGCGCGCTGGCCGTGGAGTATCGCGACTTCCAGGGCGCGACCATCGCCGGAAACAAGATCGTCGAGGTGGCGCCCGACGGCACGCAAAGGACCGCCTGGACGTCATGGGACTGCTTCGATCCCGCCGTCATCACCGGCGACGACCTCGAGCAGGGATGGACGTTCGCGAACGCGCTCGATTACGACGCGGCCGCCGGCGTCTATTACGTCGGCATGCGCAACTTCAGCAGCATCGCGCGAGTCAACCGCCAGACGCGGGCCTGCGAGTGGGTGCTCGGGCTGGGCGCGCCGACGCTGACCTTCGCGGCGGGAGCCCCGCGCTTCCTTCACCAGCATCAGTTTCAGATCCGCGGCAACCGCATCCTGCTCATGGACAACGACGGCGCCCCCGGGAACGCGTCGCGCGTCCTCGAGTTCGAGCTCGACCTCGGCGCCAAGACGGCCAGCCTGGTGGGGAGCTACACGGCCAACCCCAGCGTCTACACCTTCGTCTTCGGCGAGCCGCTGCGCTTCGACGACGGGAGCACGTTCATCAACTGGGGCGCCGCCGGGCAGATGGAGCGCCTCGATCCGTCCGGGTCTTCGATCTGGAAGATCAACACCAACGTCGGCTTCGCGTTCGGTTTTCACACGCTGGTGGACTCTCTGTACGCGGGGGCCGCCTTGCCGGCGGGGTTGTCGGGAACATGAATCCACGGGAGCCGAGCACGGTCCGCCGCGCAGCCGCCGTACCGATCGGCCGCGTCGCCGCGGCGCCTGCATTCTCCGCGCTCCTCGGCGCGTGCCTCGCCGGCTGTGGAGGCGGGTCGGCGGCCGTCGAATCCAGCCGCGGCAATGTCCTTCTCGCTGACCAGAACAACTATCTCACCACCGCCGCCCTCTCGATCCCGTCGGTCGACACGGCGCCCGCCGTGGACCTCGACATTTGTTGGAGCCAGGTGGCGGACGATCTGCAGTGCCACCCCTTATCGGCGCAATCGGACGTGGACACCGTGTCGCTCCTGCGCATTTCGCACCTCACCAAGCATGACGTGGAAGGCAAGCTCGCCGCCGGCCAGCTCTCGCAGTCCCAGGTGGCCGGGTACGTCGAATATCACCCCGACCACGTCGCGACCTGCGCCAAGCTGTCGCAGCTGTCCTTCTTCGGGACCGAAGCCGACACCCCGTCCAAGTACGTCGAGTCGGCCGGCCTCACGTATCTACTCCTCCTCGCCAAAGGAACGACGCCGGGGATCGGCGCGCGCGACATGCTCTTCCTGAATCCGACCTCCGCGTCGACCAACACGAGGGTCGACGTGGCAAGCGGCTGTGGTCTCCTCGATTTCTCGGCTGACCTCCTCTCTCTCCAGAAACCGTCGGTACCGGCAGCCGGGCCCTGGATCGTCGACTGGAAAGACATCACCCACGACGGGCAGGGCAACCCGGTGTCGTTGCGTTGGATCGATGGCGTCACCCTCGGACGCTTCGACGGCATGAGCGTCGAGGCCGTGCAGGCCCGGATCCTCGACATCGAGCTGGTCGCCACGTCGTTGTGGGATCTCGCGCTCGACGGTGAAGACAAAGCCGATCTTTCGCGGGCGCGCGACCGGAAGACCGGGGCGCCGTTTCCGGGGTTCAAGCCGGCGGACAGCACCTGGATGCTGGCGCTGACGTGCAGCACCTGTCAGAGCCCCGCGCCGCTCGTGCTCACGATCCTGCAACCCATATGAAGACGATCGCGACGGTGTCGGCGGCGGCGTTGATCCTGGCGCCCGCGGCTGCGCTGGCGGCCGGCGGTTACTACTCGGGCGCCCTGGGCCCGCGCGCGGCCGGGCGCTCGGGCGCATTCGCGGCGCGCGCCGACGATCCCACGGCGGTCTTCTACAACCCGGCGGGTCTGGTCAACCTCGACGGGACCGTGGTCATGCTCGGGAACCGGGCGTCGTACAACGCTCATGACTTCACGCGCGCTGCCACCACCGACTGGGGCCAGGAGGTGAACGGGACGGCGCCGGCCGTGTCGTTCGATCCCGTCCACAACGGCAAACCCTGGCAGCCGCTCGAGCCGCTCGTCGGCGTCGCCTCCCACCTCGGGCTGCACGACTGGGCCTTCGCGATCGCCGCGTTCGCGGCCCCCGGCACCAGCAAGGAGGACTATCCGCTCTCCGGGGGCCAGCGCTACATGATGGTCAGCCGCGAGGCCGTCATTCTCGACTATGTGGCGAGCGCGGCGTGGCGGCCGGTGCCGAGCCTGGCGTTCGGCGTGACCCTGACGTGGATCTACGTCCCCAGGCTCGACTATTCGCTCGTGATCGACGGGACGCCGTTCGCGGGCGCCGCCAACCCGGTTTCGAGCAACCTCGATCTGCTGGCCGAGACCTCGGGCTCCGATCCTTTCACGTTCGACGCCACTGTCGGCGCCTGGTGGCGGGTGGCGCGATCGCTCGAGGTCGCTCTGGCCGGGCAGCTGGTGCCCGCCGAGATCGTCACCAGGAGCACGCTCCATGTCACGCCGCTCGACAAGAAGATGCCCGACGTCGTCCTAGAGCGCGACGGCCGGCCGGCCAACGACGTCCGCATCGCGCTGCCGCTGCCGCTCATGGCCCGCGCGGGCGCCCGGTATCGCCACTTACTCGCCGAGCGCGAGGTCTTCGACCTGGAGCTGGACGTCGAGTACGAGCGCTGGTCGACGGTGAAGCAGTTCACGCTGGACACGCGCGGCCTCTCGGCGGCGTTTCAGGGCGCCAACGTCATGCTCGGTCAGATCGCCATCGCCAAGCAGTGGTCCGACACGGTCGCCGTTCGCCTGGGCGGCGACTTTGCCGTGGTGCCGGGCCGACTCGTGGTCCGTGGCGGAGCCTTCTACGAGACCGCCGTCGCGCCGGCCTCTCACGCCAATGTCGACTTCGCGGGGGGCCAGATGGTGGGTGGCAGCCTGGGGGGCTCGCTCGGCGTCGGAAGGTTCGAGCTCGCGCTGGCTTACCAGCTTCGGTTCCAGCCGACGTTCGCGGTGTCGGAGGCGGACGCGCGCGTCTACCAGCAAGCTCCGGCCAGCGCGTGCCTGCCGCCCTACACCGACGTGAACGCGTGCAATCCGCACTACCTCGGTCAGCCCGCGCCCGCCGTCAACGCCGGCAGCTACGGCGCCACCTTTCACTATCTGTCGCTGGCGGTGCTTTACCGCTATTGATGCTGATCCCGCCGAGGCACGAGGCCCGCCCTCGGCCCACCGGCGACACCTTCCCGCCTCCCACTAAGGGATATGCGCCGACTTGTATTCCCAGGCGGCGTTGCTGCAGTAGGGGCAGCCGGCGCCGACGAGCAGGCCCTTGCCGGTCGCGGTCTCGTCGCCCTTCAGCCACCAGTTGAGCCACGCGAGGTCGATCTTGGTGAAGTCGCCGCCCCTCGCCTGCGAGAGGTCGCCGCCGTGCCCGAGATCCTTGCTGAACCACATGACCGGCACGTTCAGCTTGGAGATGGCGGCGTAGCCTTCCGCGGCCCCGTCGTAGGCCGTGTCGCTCGGGCCGCCTTCCACGAACAGCACCGGCGTATGCACCATGTCGTAATAGTCCTGCATGGCGCCCTTCATGCCGCTGCTGTTGACGCCCCAGGTGGTGATGCGCGGGTCCAGCACCATGGCCTGCGACATGAGGCCGCCGCACGAGAATCCATTCGCGGCGATCTTGGTCGTGTCGAGGCTCTGGTAGTACGCGCTGCACGCCTTGCCGTTCTCGGCGATCGCCCAATCGATGTAGCCGATGAGCGGCGCCGCCATGGCCGCCAGCATGGAACGGTCCTGGGTTCGGTTGCCCGAGCCGTTCGGCGTGCCGTCGGCGATGACGAAGTATCCGTGCGAGGCGATCTCGGCCATCGCGGCCGCGTTGGCGAGCCCGTTCTTGGCGCAGGCTCCTTCCCCCCAGACGAAGATCGGGTATTTCGTGGCGCCGCCGAGGTCGGTCGGCCGGAAGATGGTGCCTTCGCTGATGCCGGCGCCCGCATTCGTCTCGACGGTGACCCCGTGCGGACCGCTCCCGGTCGCGTTGCTGCCGGCCGGGCGCGAGGCGGTGCAGGTCCCCGTATTTCCCGTGCCGCCGACCCCGCCCTTGCCACCGGAGCCGCTCGAGCCCCCCGAAGCAGAGGAGGCGCCGCCGTGGCCCGACGCGCCGCCTGCCGCCGGAGCGCCTGCCCGCCCGCCGGGAGCCGACCCGGCTGTGCCGCTGGCGCCCCCCGATGGAGGGGCGCCCCCCGCGGCTGTTGCGCCGCCCGATCCCGCGCCGCCTCCGCCGCTCGACGCGCCCCCGGTCGAGGTCGAGCCGCCCGCGCCGGTCGCCCCTCCGGTTCCTCCGCCCATCTGGCCGCCGCTCGCCGGCCCGGCGCCGCCGGTCATGCTCGTGCCGCCGCTGGCGGGCGGACCGGCCTCGCCGCCCGACCCCGACGAAGGGCCCGATCCACCGGAGCCCGCCGTCGACGTCGTGCCGCCCGTCGCCCCTCCTCCGGGGCTCGAGCCGCCACAGGCGGCCACCGTGATGCCGAGCCAGCCGACCCAGGCGATTCCTCGTAAACGCGGCGACGTGATCATGAGCAGGGCTCCTCGGCTCGAGGGGAACGAAAGGACCAAGACCGTCCACAGACGGCCTCGGAGACGGCCCCAGAAACGGCCTTCTCGCCGGCAGTGACCGGCCAAGTTCGAAGTGGCTCACGGAACGAACGAGGAGCGCCCGTCCGGGGGGGAGGGTGACCACGGCGATCATCGTGCTCACGACGTTGCTGGGTGCCGAGTGCCGCTTCAGGCCCCCACCACGGGCACGAAGCCGCGCGCCCGGATCGCGTCGAGGATGTCCGTGATGTGCTCGAACCCGCGCGTCTCCGCCTCGATCTCCACGTAGGTCTGCCCCATCTCCAGGCGGGCCGCGCTGCGGTCGTGATCGATGGCCAGGATGTTGGCTTCTCGCTCTGCCACGATGGCGAGCAGCTGGGCCAGCGATCCCGGCCGATCGGGCAGCATCACGCGCGCCCGCATGATGCGCCCCGATTTCACCAGGCCGCGATCGATGATCCGCGACAGCACGTTGACGTCGATGTTGCCGCCGCCCACCACCACCACGATGGTCTGACCCGCAAGGCCCAGCTCGCGGTGCACCAGCGCGGCCAGCGGCGCCGCGCCGGCCCCCTCGGCCACCGTCTTCTCCTTTTCGAGCAAGGTGAGGATGGCCTCGGCGATCTCCTCGTCGTCGACGGTCACCACCTCGTCGACCAGCGCGCCGAAGGCTCCGAAGGGCAGGGCGCCGACCTGGCCCACCGCGATGCCGTCCGCGATGGTGCGCGCGGCCTCGATCCGCACCGGACCGCCTTCTCGGAGCGCGGCGCGCATCGCCGGCATCGCCTCGGTCTGCACGCCGATGACGCGGACGCCGGGCCGGCGGGCCTTGATGGCGATGGCGATCCCGGCCGCCAGCCCTCCGCCGCCCACGGCCACCAGGACGGTGTCGACCGCCGGCACCTGATCGAGGATCTCGAGCCCGAGCGTTCCCTGGCCCGCCACCACGTGGGGATCGTCGAACGCGTGCACGACCACCAGCCCGCGCTCGCGCGCGAGGCGACTGGCGGTCTCGAACGCGTCGTCGTAGCCGCCGGCCACCTGCTCGACGGTCGCCCCCAGCGCGCGCGTGTCGGAGACCTTCACGAGCGGCGAGGTCCGCGGCATCACGATGGTGGCCGGGATCCCCAGGGCGCGCGCGTGGTATGCGACCCCGAGCGCGTGGTTGCCGGCGCTGGCGGCGATCACCCCCCGTTGACGTTCGTCGGGCGACAGCAGCAGCAGGCGGTTGCAGGCGCCGCGCTCCTTGAACGATCCCATGCGCTGCAGGTTCTCGAGCTTCAGATAGACGTTGGCGCCCGTGCTCTCGCTCAGGACGCGCGATTCGGCGCACGGCGAGACCCGGACCCGCCCGGCGATGCGGGCGCGCGCGGCTTCGATGTCGGCCAGGGTCGGGGGCGTCGCTGTCATGGCGGTCTCAGGGAGGGAACGGGCGCCGGCGATCATGGACACGCGCTGGCCGGCGTCGGCAGCGTGCAGGTCTTCGTGATGGGTGAGCACTCGAGATCGCCGAGGCAGCCCGGGCCGCTCGTCGGCTCGCACGCCGCGCGCTCCGAGCCGAGCGCGACGCAGGTCGAGCCCAGGCACTGCGCGTAGCCGAGGCAGGTGCGCTGCGCGGGATCGCAGGGCTCTCCGGGCGCGCCCCGGCGTGTGCAGACATGGGTGCTCCTGTCGCAATAGTCGAGGAGATCGTCGCACGCCTGAGGAGCGCTGACCCCGCTCGCGACGCACGGAGCCCCCCTGGCCGCCGCGCGCCGACAGGTCCCGTCGGACGAATCCAGCTGGCAGAAGAGCGGCGGCGCGCACGCGCCGAGCGCGCTGCAGGGGCTCCCCTCCACCGTCGAGGGCGTCATGCACTTGGCCGGGGCCGACGGTGGGTTCGCAGCGCAGACCGTCCCGGTCGCGCAGATCTGGTCCCGCGACGATGCGACGCAGTCGGCCCCCGCCGGCAAGATCGTCTGCGGCGGAGAGCAGGTGCCCGCGCAACACTGGTGCGAGGGGGCGCACGTCGCATCGGCCGCCATACACCGCTGGCTGGAACACTGAAACGAGTTGAAGCAGGCGCCGCCGTCGGGGACGGTGCCGGTGAACGTCCGGCTGCAATCGGAGGGCGGCGGCGGCCCACCGGCCCGCATGCTCTGCGTGCACCCGGAGGCGTAGAGCTGGGCGAGGGCGTCGAAGCTCTGGATGCAGCGGGCGGCCTCTGCGGCGTCGTAACGGACCTTGCCGGCCGCGATGTCGACCTTCACGGTCTGGTAGTCGGTGCCGTCGGCGATCATGGTCGCCTGACAGGCGCTTGGGTCGGGCAGGTTTCCGCACGAGACGTTGACCTTGCAAAGCGCCGCCTGAAGGCTGGACAGGAGGTCGTCGAGCGTGGGCATGGCGCCGTTTCCGCCTCCGCGGCCCGCCTGGCCGCCGCCGCCGTCGGGGTGGGCGCTTCCGCCTCCACAAGCCGACCATGCGATCGCCGAGATGAGCATCGCTGTGACGACCGGGCGGCCATGCGAGAGCATGTCACGATGATAAGCCTCGTTCGACGCGACCGCCGCACGCGAGCCTGGTCCTGCTCCGCCGGCAGATCCGAACACGCCGGGACGAAGTTCCCGGGGCGCGCGCGGCGAGCTCGCGCTACCGTGGCGACGTGACCCCCGACCACGATCGCGAGCTCGCCTCCATCATCGACCATACGTGCCTGCGCCCGGAGGCTGTGCCGGAGGAGATCGACCGCCTGTGCGACGAGGCCCTGGCCTTCGGATTTCGCACCGTGTGCGTGCAGCCTTGCTTCGTCGCGCGCGCCGCCGCCCGCGTGGCCGGATCGGTCGTGGGCGTCGCTTCGGTCATTGCGTTCCCGCATGGCGCCGCCACCACCGACGCGAAGGTGTTCGAAGCGCGACGCGCGCTCGCCGACGGGGCGACCGAGCTGGACGTCGTCGCCAACCTGGGCTGGATCCGCGCGGGAGCGCCCGCGGCCGCGCGCCTCACCGCCGAGATCGACGCCATCGTGAAAGCGGCGGGCGCCGGGGCCGCCGTCAAGGTGATCCTCGAGACGGCGCTCTTCTCCGAGGCGCAGAACGAGGCCGCCGCGCGCGCCGTGATGGCGGCCGGGCCGGCCTTCCTCAAGACCTCGACCGGCTTCGGCCCGGGCGGCGCCACGGTGGCGGACGTCGCGCTCCTCCGCCGCATAGCCGGCACGCGCGCGGCCGTGAAGGCCTCGGGCGGAATCAAGACCCGCGACCAGGCCGTCGCGTTTCGCGCCGCGGGCGCCGATCGCCTGGGCGCCTCCGCCTCGATTGCCCTCGTGACCCGCCTCACGGGTGATTCGGCCAAGTGACGCGCTCCCGACGCTCGGCTCGGCCGGCCTCGCTCGCATTTCCTCACGGCACCGGCTAAGGTGCCTCGTCGTCCGGTCGCAGGGTTCTGGCCGCGTCGAAACATTGCCGAAACAGGCCATGATGCAAGCTTCGCTTCAAGTTTCCGGCGGCTAGGTCCGCGGTTCGTGCCTCGATGAACATTCCTCCGGGTGCCCCCTCACGATCGGGGCCCTCCTCCTCAGGTATCTCGGTCTCGGTGCCTCACCCGATCCCGCCCGTCGCGCACGTCTCTCACGGCGGCGCCAATCAAGCCCGCGGCTCCGACCTGGCGAAGCTCGCCCTCGGAGCGCTCGGCGTCGTCTACGGCGACATCGGGACGTCACCCCTTTATGCGATCCGCGAGTGCGTGACCCCGCCCCACGGGGTGGGCGCCACGCCGGACATCATCCTCGGGCTCCTGTCGCTGATGTTCTGGTCGCTGACGCTGGTGATCACGGTGAAGTACCTGCGCTTCGTCATGCGCGCCGACAACGACGGGGAAGGGGGCGTGCTGGCGCTCATGGCGCTGGTCGCGGCGCCGGCCCAGGTCGACAAGAAGCGGCGAGGCGCGGCGGGCCTGGCCATGGTCGGCCTCTTCGGCGCTGCGTTGCTCTACGGCGACGGCATGATCACGCCGGCCATCTCGGTCCTCTCGGCGGTGGAGGGCCTCGAGGTCGCGACCCACACACTGCAGCCGTACATCGTGCCCATCACCTGCGCGATCCTGATCGGGCTCTTCATGGTGCAAAAGCGCGGCACCGGCGGCATCGGCGCCGTGTTCGGGCCGCTCACCTTGTGCTGGTTCGTGGCCATCTCCGCTGCCGGCCTTCCGTGGATCTGGCGCCACCCCGAGATCCTTCGCGCCGTCGATCCGCGCCATGGCGCGCGGTTCCTGATGCACCACGGGGTTCACGGGTTCCTCTTGCTCGGCTCGGTCGTCCTGTGCATCACGGGCGGCGAGGCCTTGTACGCCGACATGGGCCACTTCGGCCGGCGCGCCATCAAGGTCGCGTGGTCGAGCGTCGTCTTCCCGGCGCTGCTGCTCAACTACTTCGGGCAGGGGGCGCTCTTGCTCGAGCGGCCCGAGTCCAAGAGCCCGTTTTACGACATGGTGCCGGGCATGTGGCTCTATCCGATGGTCGTGCTCGCCACCATCGCGACCGTCGTCGCCTCGCAGGCCCTGATCTCGGGCGCGTTCTCGCTCACGCGCCAGGCGGTCCAGCTCGGCTACGCGCCGCGCGTGACGATCGTTCACACCTCGAGCAAGACCGAGGGGCAGATCTTCATCCCCGAGGTGAACAGCTTGTTGATGGTGGCCTGCCTGGCGCTGGTCATCCGCTTCGGCGCTTCGTCGGGCCTGGCCGATGCGTACGGCATCGCCGTCACGGGGACCATGGCCATCACGTCCATCCTGTTCTACGTGGTGGCCCGCGACCGCTGGCACTGGCCGCTGTGGAAGGCCGGATCGCTCTTGGCCTTGTTCCTGACCTTCGACCTGGGCTTCTTCGCCGCGTGCGCGGCGAAGATCGCGAGCGGCGGCTGGTTCCCGCTGGCCGTGGCGGTGGTCGTGTTCAGCGTGATGACCACCTGGAAGAAGGGCCGGGCGGTCCTGGCGGCGCGCATCGCCTCCGAGACCCTGCCCGTCGATCTGTTCATCGCAGACATCGAGATGACGAAGCCCCACCGGGTCAAGGGTACGGCCGTCTTCCTGACCTCCACCCGGCGCGGCATGCCGAACGTGTTGTTGCATCACTTCAAGCACAACAAGGTCTTGCACGAGCAGGTGGTCCTGCTGTGCGTGGTGACCGACGCGGTCCCCGAGGTCGCCGAGGCCGATCGCCTTCGCTACAAAAACTTCGGGCAGGGCTTCTGGGGCATCACGGCTCACTACGGGTTCATGGAGACGCCCAACGTGCCGGAGCTGCTCAGCCATTGCAGCTTGATCGGCCTGCGCATCAGCCCGGCGGACACCAGCTACTATCTGGGGCGGGAGACGCTGATCCCGGTGCGGGACAACTCCCTGCCGTTCTGGCGGAAGCGCATCTTCCGACTCCTGTCGCGCAACTCGCGCTCGGCCACCGACTTCTTCTCGATCCCCGCCAACCGCGTCGTCGAGATCGGCACCCAGATCGAGCTGTAGCGCTCCCGGCTCACGGGGCCCGGGCGCACCTGAACCCGAATCCAGGGTTGTGTTGGATCGGTTCGACGTAGTTGCGGGTGGAGGGGAACAACCGCGACGGAGAGGCGCCCGGGGTGGTGTCGTTGCCGTCGGCGAACGCGCCGCCCATCAGGTCCCGGCCGGCAGAGCCGCCGGGCATCGTCAGGGAGGCGCAGTCCTGGCACGGGTTGACGTACGTCGCGTACCAGTCGAGGTTCCACTCCTGCGCGTTGCCCGCCATGTCGAG
>Ga0068859_100004993_pt1 | contig 13473 bp, 10 predicted proteins | sample KBSSwiS22_FD_66585 | JGI IMG/M metagenome (GOLD analysis project Ga0068859, IMG submission 66585) | Switchgrass rhizosphere microbial communities from Kellogg Biological Station, Michigan, USA - KBS Switchgrass S2-2 | ecosystem: Host-associated > Plants > Roots > Rhizosphere > Soil ... | reverse complement strand
GCGAACGCCGCGATCTGCGGGCGCCAGTTCCGCGGCCGCGCCGGCGCCGGCGGCGGCGTCGGCGCCGGCGCACCGTCGAACCGCCGGAGCGCCTCGGCGATCGCCGCCTCGCGCCGGTCGGGCCGCGGCGGCGGCGAGTCGGGCAGCGAGGCCGAGAGGTCGCGATCGGCGTCCATGGGCACGGCCTTATAGCGGAAATGCGGGCGGGTCGAATGCCCACCCGCATCGCCCGCTATCCGGCGCTATTGCTGCCCGAGCTGCGCCAGCGACCGCGCGGTCTTGGCCGCGCGGACCAGCTGGACGAACTCGCTGCGATAGCCATAGGCATCGTCGCCGCGCGCAGCCGTCGCGATCCGCAGCACATCGTCGTAGCTGAGCGACCCGCCATATTTGCCGCCCTTGAGCAGCTCGGCGAACGCCGCCACGCCGGTGGCGAAGCGGGCGTCGCGCGGCGCCGCGTCGAAGGTCGCGGCCTCGTTGGCGCGGGCAATCGGGGTTTCGATCAGCTTGCTGCTGTCGGACCTGGGCAGCTTGTAGCGGATTTTGACATAGCCATATTCGGTGCTGGCGGTCGCTACCCTCGGTGCCGGCGCGGCATAGCGCAGGTCGCCGATCGCGGCGGGACCGCCGACGGGCACGATCTCGTACAGCGCCGTCACCGTCTGGCCCGAGCCGACGTCGCCGGCATCGACCTTGTCATTGTCGAAGTCCTCGCGGGCGAGCATGCGCGTCTCGTATCCGATCAGCCGATATTCGCGCACGGCCGCGGGGTTGAACTCGACCTGGATCTTCACGTCCTTGGCGATCGGGAACAAGGTCGAGCTGGCTTCCTCGACCAGGGTTTTCCGCGCCTCGGCGATGGTGTCGATATAAGCGGCGGTGCCGTTGCCGTTCTGTGCCAGCGCCTGCATCAGCGCGTCGTTGTAATTGCCCATGCCATAGCCGAGCACCGAGAGGAACACGCCCTTGCCGCGCTCGCGCTCGACAAAGCCCTTGAGCTCATTCTGGTTGGTGATGCCGATGTTGAAGTCCCCGTCGGTCGCGAGGAGCACGCGGTTGACGCCCTCCTTGTCGAAATTCTGCTCGGCGAGCGCATAGGCCTGGCGGATGCCTTCGGCGCCGGCAGTGCCGCCACCTGCGCCGAGCCGGTCGATGACGGCGAGGATCTTGCTCTTCTCGCTCGCCGGCGTGGGCTCGAGTGCGGTGCCGGCATAGCCGGCGTAGGTGACGATCGCGACGCGATCCTTGGCGTCGAGCTGGTCGACGAGCATCGACAGCGACTGTTTGACCAAAGGCAGCTTGTTCGGCTCGTTCATCGAGCCCGACGTGTCGATCAGGAAGACCAGGTTCGCGCGCGGGCGCGTGGCGTGCTGGATGGCATAGCCGCGAATGCCGATGCGCACCAGCTTGCGCCCGGCCGTGAACGGGCTCGGGAACACCGAGACGGCAGTGCTGAACGGCTCGGCCGCCGACGCCGGTGCGCGATAGTCATAGGGAAAATAGTTGATCATCTCCTCGGTGCGCACCGCCGCGGGTTGCGGAAGCACGTTGCGATTGAGCGCGCCGCGCACGAACGAATAGGAGGCGGTGTCGACGTCGATCGAGAAGGTCGAGACCGGCTCCTCCCTGGTGATCCTGAACGGGTTTTCGGCGACCGCAGTGAACTTGTCGCGGCCCTCGTCGTGATAACCGGGGCGGCGCGGCATATCGATCGGCAGGCGGTTCATTGCGATGGCCGGCGCCTGCATCATGATGGGCGATGCCGAACGAAGGTCCTGCCGTCCAGGCGCGGCGCGCGCGCCGGTGACGACGACTTCCTGGAGCGCGGGCGGCGGCGGCGGTGGCGGCGGTGGCACCGGCAGCTCGGCGTCCCTCCGGTCCCGGGCGGCGACGACGAACTCCGGCTGCGCCTTGGCCGCCGGCGTCGAGGCGTCGGCGACCGGCTTGTGGTCGGTGCCCGAGCATGAAGCGAGCAGCGCGGTCGTCATGCCGATCGCAGTGCACACACGAAAGCGAGACATGGGATTCTCCCTGCAAACGGCGGCGCTGGATCGCCCGCCTGTTCACTGGGACGCAGTGGTGGTGGGATTCCTTGGGAATGGAGTGAAAGAATTTGAGGTCCTCCCCGGGCCCGGGGAGGATCTTAGTTTGCGCCCCCCAGCAGCTTCCTTGCCTCGTGCATCCGCCACGAGACCGTCGCTTCCGCCACGCCGAGGATCTCCGCCGCCTCGGCATGGCTGAGCTGCTGCCCGGCGACCAGCACCACGGCGTCGCGATAGACGGGCTTGAGTTTCGCAACTGCGCTTTTGACCCACATCGCGTCGTGGAGGTCGCGGCCGTCGGGGCCGCGTGTCAGGCCGGCGAGCACGCCAAGCCGTTCGGTGAAGCCGAGGAACGAGCGCTTGCGGCGGCGGTGGTCGCGGCAGGCGTTGAAGACGATGCCGCACAGCCAGGTCGTGAACTTCGCTTCGCCGCGGAAGCTACCGATCTTTTCGACCAGGGTGCAGCACACGTCCTGCGCGATGTCGTCGGCGTCGGCGCGCGTGCCGGTCAATTGCCAGGCGAGGCCGTGGACGCGATCATAATGCCGGCGCAGCAGCGCGGCGAAGGCGTCGCGGTCGCCGCCAACGGCCGCGGCGACCAGCGGGGCATCCGGATCTCCCTCCACGCGCCGCTCTTGCCCGATCCGGCGCCCGGATGCCATCGCCGACAGGATTGACAAGCCGCGCCGCGCCGGCGCAACCGCCCGAGCATGCAGGAACCGCACGTGATCGTGGTGGGTGCCGGCCCCACCGGGCTCGCGCTCGCGCTGGCGCTCGGCCTCGAAGGCATTTCGGTCGTCGTGCTCGAGGCGGCGGCCGAACTCCACCGCGAGGCGCGCGGCGCCGCCTATCATCCGCCGACGCTCGAGATCTTTGCGCGGCTCGGCGTGATCGATGCGATCCAGGCGAGGGGCATACGCGCGCCAGTCTGGCAGATCCGCGACCGCATCGACGGGCTCGTCGCCGAGTTCGACCTGGGGCTGATCGCCGACCGCACGCCCTATCCCTATCGTCTCCACCTCGAGCAGAGCCAGCTGACGCGCATCCTGCTTGCGCACATCGCCGAAACCGCGCCGAGCGTGATCGTGCGGTTCGGCGCCGAGGTCGTCGAAGCCGGACAGAATGCTGACGGGGCTTGGGTGACGCTCGCCGATGGCGAGCGCATTGCCGGTGCGTTCGTGGTCGGGTGCGACGGCGCGCGCAGCGCAGTGCGGCGTTCGGCTGCGATTGCGTTCGAGGGCTTTACCTGGCCCGAACGCTTCCTCGTCTCGGTGCTCGACATGGACCTAGCGCGCTTCGGCTTTGCCAATGCCGGCTATGTCGCCGATCCCGAGCGCTGGGCGGCGATCTTCCATCTGCCGGGCGCGGGGCCGTCCGGCGTGTGGCGCGTGGTCTATCCGATCGCGGAGGACGCCGACGAAGCTGAAGCGCTGGCGCCCGAGGCGGTGCAGGCGAGCCTGGCAACGATCTTCGCGCACACCGATGTCGCGCCTCCGCACGGCGCGTTCCCGCTCCAGTCGGCGACGGTCTATCGCGTCCACCAGCGCGTCGCCGAACGCTTTGTGGCGGGCCGGCTGGTGCTCGCCGGGGACGCCGCGCACCTCAACAATCCGCTCGGCGGATTCGGACTCAACGGTGGCGTGCAGGAAGCCGCGAACCTCGCTGCGAAACTGGTCCGGGTGCTCCGCGATGGCGAACCCTATCAACCGCTGTTCGCGCACTATGAGCGCCAGCGGCGGCCGCTCAACATCAAGGCGGTGCAGGCGCTGAGCATCCGCAACAAGCGGCTGCTCGAAGAGACCGACGCCGCGGTACGCCGCGCGCGGCTCGACGAATTGCGCGCGACGGCTGCCGACCCGGCCGCCGCGCGCGCGTTCCTGCTCAACACTTCGATGATCAACGCCGCCGACGAGGCCGCCGCAGTCGCCTGACCGCGCGTCAGGGCTCCATCAGCACGGCTTCCTCTGCGAGGCCCGCGCTCTGCCGCGTGCCGAGGCGGACGTGCGGGATCAGCAGCCCGATCGCGAGCGTGAGCAGCGCGAATGCCAGCACGCCCCCGAAGGTCCAGTGCAGCGCCGCGGCGAGCGCGAAGCGCGTCGTGGCATCGGCGGCCGCCGGATGGTTGATCAGCTGACGGACATGCTCGGCGCTCACCGGTGCGGGACCGCTCGCCAGCCGCCAGTTGAGCAGCGCGCCGAGCATCGCCGCGCCGAGCGTGCTGCCGAGATTGCGGGCGAACAGATTCGACGCAGTCGCGACTCCGCGCTCCTGCGAGCCGACGCTGTCCTGAATGATTACGATCGCGGCCGTGCTGAAGAAGCCCAGGCCGAGGCCGAGCACGAGCGAGCCGAGTCCCGGCACCCATGGCGACATGCCGGGCGCGAGCAGCACGAATACGCTCGCACCCGCCGGTATCAGCACGGCGCCGATCAGCGCGGTGCCGCGCAGCCCGAAACGCGTGAAATTGTGCGCGGCATAGGTCGCGGCGATCGGCCAGCCGAGCACGGTTGCGGTGAGCGTCAGCCCGGCGACGAGCGCAGAGCGGCCGAGAATGGCCTGGACGTACATCGGCAGGAACGTAGTCAGCCCGATCATCGCCATGCCGCTCAGCATCGTCGCGCCATTGACGCTCGCCATGACTCGGCTGCCCCACAGCCGAAAGGCAATCATCGGCTCGGCCGCGCGGCGCTCCTGCCATATGAACGCGAGCAGTGCGGCGACGAACGCCCCGGCGGCGATCAGCGGCGTGTGCGCCTTGCCGTTGCCCGCCTCAGTGAGCGCGACGATCAGTGCCGACACCGCGAGCGTGAACAGCAGCGCGCCCGGCACGTCGACGCTGCGGCGTTGATGCTCGAGCTTCTCGTGCAGGAACAGGAAGAAGCCGGTCGCCGCGGCGATGCCGACGGGGATATTGATCCAGAACACCCAGCCCCAGCTGAGATGCTGCACGATCAGCCCCCCGGCGAGCGGCCCCAGCACCGACGAGACGCCCCACACGCTTGCGAGATAGCCCTGCACGCGCCCGCGTTCCTGTGCCGGATAGAGATCGCCGACGATCGTCATCGTCACCGGCGCCACCGCGCCCGCGCCGAGTCCCTGGACCAATCGGAACAGCACCAGCGAAAGCATCGACCAGGCGAAGCCGCACAGCAGCGAGCCGAGCAGGAAGATCGCCATGCCGACGAACAGGCTGCGCCGCCGCCCGAAGATGTCGGCGAGCTTGCCGAACACCACCGTGGCGGCGGATTGCGCGAGCAGGAACGCCGCGAACACCCAGCTATAAAGATGCAGGTCGCCGAGCTGGCCGACGATCTGCGGCATCGCGGTCGACACGATCGTCGTCTCGACAGCGATCATGAAGCTCGATGCCATGACCGGCGCGAGGATCAGCCAGCGATTTTGCGGCGCAACAACGGACATGCCGCGGCCCTAGAGGATCACCCCGGGGTTTTAAACTCCCGCCTGCGACGCGCGGCTGGACACGTCGGTATTGCATGCTTATGTATGGGTTATTGTACGGTAACAAATGAGTCGAAGGTCATGCACACCGCAACCAACGAGAAATTCCGCTGGATTCTCGACACCGGCTGGCGCGGACGCTGCCCGCGCTGCGGGCAGGGCCATATGTTCCAGTCGTGGCTCAAAGTGTCCAAGCGCTGCGAAGCCTGTGGACTCGACTATCGGTTCGCTTCGCCCGACGACGGTCCGGCATTCTTCTCCTTGTGTTTTGTCGCCTTTCCGCTGACCTTCCTGATTGTATGGATACAAGTCGCCTTCGATCCGCCGATGTGGGTGCATCTGTTCGGCTCGGTTCCGCTGATCCTGCTCGGCTGCGCGCTGCCGCTGCGCCCGATCAAGGGGTGGCTCGTCGCTTCGCAATATGTCAATCGCGCGCAGGAAGCGGGGACGCGGCGGCTATGGGCGAAGCTAGACGGGCGCGCGCACGACGAGAGCAGCTTTGACGACTGACGCATGGCTTCCCGACCTGACGCGCGGTTCCGGCGCGAAATACCAGGCGATTGCCGATGCGCTCGATATTGCCATCGCGGAGGGGCGGCTGCGCGCGGGCGACCGGCTGCCGCCGCAACGCGAACTTGCCGCACGTCTCGGCGTCGACCTGACCACCGTCACCAAGGCCTATGACACCGCGCGGCATCGCGGACTGATCGAGGCGCGCGGGCGCGCGGGGAGCTTCGTGCTACCGGCGCGTTCGGCAGTGCTGCCGCCACCTGAGCCGGTCGATACCGGCATGAACACGCCGCCCGAACTGCCGATGCTGGCGCGCGCGATCGGCGAGGCGCTGCCGGCGCTGCTCGCGCCCGGGGGCAACGTCCGGCTGCAATATCAGGCGGTCGGCGGCGCACCGCAGGATCGCGCGGCCGGCGTGCAACTGCTTGCCGGGCTGGGCCTGCCGTCGACCGAAGCGCAACTGGTGGTGGCGGCGGGGGGGCAGAACGCGCTGCATGCGATTGTCGGCGCGGCGCTGCGGCGGGGCGACACCGTGGCGTGCGGCCGCTTCGTCTATCCGGGTTTCAGCGCACTCGCCGAGCGGCAAGGGCTGCGGCTGCTGCCGTTGCCAGCCATAGACGCCGCCGCGCTCGACGCCCTGTGCCGGCGCGAGGCGGTGCGTGCGCTGTATCTCGTCCCAACAAACGACAATCCGACTGCCGTGACGCTGGAGGTGGAGGCCCGCGCGGCGATTGCCGCGGTGGCGCGACGCCATGATCTCCAGATCATCGAAGACGATGCCTATGGCTTGCTCGCGACCGACCCGATCGTGCCGGTTGCGAGCTTCGCGCCCGAGCGCTGCTGGTATGTCGCGAGCATGTCGAAAATCCTCTCGCCGGCGCTGCGCCTGGCGTTCGTGCGCGCGCCGAGCGTCGGCGCGGCGCTCCGGCTGACCGCGGGCGTGCACGAGAGCGCCGTGATGGCGCCGCCGCTCAACGCCGCAATGGTCAGCCTGTGGCTCGCCGACGGCAGCTTCGCGCGGCTCGTCGCCGCGATGCGCGCCGAGGCTGCCGCGCGCCAGGCATTGGCCGACGCCGTGCTCGGCGATCGCGTGCGCCGGCGCCATCCGCAAGGCTATCATTTCTGGCTTCCGCTGCCCGATGGCGCCGCCGCCGACCTCGCGAACGCGATGCGCGGCAGCGGACTATCGGTGGTGCCGTCCGATCGTTTCGCGGTTGCGGCAGGCGACGACCAGGCAGTTCGTGTGTCGCTGGGCGGGCTGCTGAGCCGCGAGCGGCTCGAGGGCGCGCTGCAACTGCTGCACGCGCATCTCGTCACCGGCGGGGCGCGCGCCGGCCTGCTGATCTGAACACTCGTTGCGGAAATCCGTGTTCCGCGGACAGCCCCCGGAACTGGCAACCGACCGAAGCGACTGACAGTCAAATTCGCCTTCGCGAATTTCGTACAGACGCGCTAGCGTTGACTTTGCCCAAAACCGGAGGTGCGCGCCGAAAGTCGGGCGACATGTCGGAAAATACAAGACCTTGGAGGAGCGGATGCGCAAGACGACAGGGACGATGATGGTGACGGCGATGCTGGCGCAGGCGAGCGCAGCCTCGGCGCAGTTCCAGATGCCGCCGCCACCGCCGGCACCGCGGTCGATGCCCGGCAACCCGATGCAGCCAAGCAGCAAATGGGCTGCCAATTTTGGCGACAACAGCTGCGAAATCGCGCGCGATTTCGACACCGGCAAGCAGCAGGTCGAGCTGGTGTTCCGCCCGCTCACGGGCACCGACCAGATCCAGGTCGAATTGCGCTATCGCGGCGCGCCGCCCAAGCCATTGGGCGGCAATGCACGATTTGCCATGTACCCTGCGGGCAGTTCGGCAACAGGTGGATATTTCGACGCGGCGCTTCCCCCGGAAGAGCCGTTCGAGCGCCTGACGATGATCACGCTGCAGCGCAAGGACGTGGCTGAGCTGGCCCATTCGCAGGTGATCACTTTGGTATATGGGAGCAAGATGGCGTCGCTGGCGCCCGGCGTGCTCGGCGACGTCGCGAAGGTGCTCAAGGAGTGCGAAGACGATCTCGTCAAGTCCTGGGGCTATGATCCCAAGCTGATGAGCAGCCTCATGGCCGCACCCACTCCGGTTTCCCCGGAGAAATGGTTCAGTGCCAGGGACCTTCCGTCGAAACGCGATGCCAGGGACGTGCGGCCGCCCAGTGTCCGATTCACGGTCGGCGCGGACGGAGTCGTGAGCAACTGCGCATTGGTGTTCAGCAGCGGCTCGAAAATGTTCGACGACAGGGCCTGCGCGCTGATGACGACCAGGGCGCGCTACAAGCCGGCGCTCGACGCCGCCGGCCAGCCGGTCGCTGCGCTGATGGTATCGCCGGTGCTGCGGCCGTTCGGCTCCTGACCGGCAGTACCGCATTCGAGCGCTCCCGCCGGTACGGCCACGATGGCGGCGAGCGAGCATGGAGAGGAAGTCACGGTCCGAACGGCAGCAACTGTTCGAGCTCCGCGAGGTCCGGCGCACCTGGCAGCCGCGCGACCTTGCGCAGGAGGAAGGCATGCCGGACGATTTCCGCCTGCTGCTCGATGCCATAGCGGCGGAAGGGGCGGCCCGGCACCAGCGCATAGCGGTAACGGCAAAAGGGATGGCGTCGCAGCGGCAGGAACAACCCCTGCTGGTGCTGCCAGACGTGCACCATCTCGTGGATGAACAGTCCCTGGAGATCGAGCGGCGCCTCGGCGAAATCGTCGCGGTAGGCTTCTCCCTTCGGATGGAAGTGGATCGTACCGAGCGGTGCCATGGTCACGTTCGCCGGCTGGAAGAACGCCCATTTGGCATGCGCGATGCGGGCGCGATCATAGTCGATCGCGTCGCCGAACATGCTGCGCGCGAGCGCGATTTCGCCGGGAGTGAGCGGGCGGCCCTGCATCTCGCGCCGCCTGCCGCAGGGCGGGGGCGAGAGCAAGGGGCGCGAAACGGAGCGGGCTTCCGAGCGGACCCCCCTCTTGTCTGCTTTAGGTCGCACCTGGCGACGGAGGGAGGCGGCAGGGGCGTCGCGGCGGGCCTGCGCCGCGGCGATCGCCCGATCCGGACGTTGCGCCCGATCGACAAGCGGAGATGTTGATGATTTCCCCCATGAAAAGCCGATGGAATAAATAGCGGTTAGCCCGATAGTGCATTGTTCGAGTTGCCTGCACGAAAAGCGCTGCCGGGGCGGTCCGAAATTGGTGTACGCTGGTTTCATAGGAACGGCGGGGCGCCTTTCGTGGATCAATCGGCTGGCAGAGCATCCGTCGCGCGAATCCAGCTGACCGGGGTTGCCCCGTTCCGATTGGGTCCGATCACCGTCGATCCGTTGCTGCGTCAGCTCAGGCTTGACGACCGTCGAAGTGAAGTGCTCGAGCCGCGCGTGATGCAGGTGCTGATCGCGCTGGCCCGCACCGACGGTGCGATCGTCACGCGCGACGCTCTGATCGACACGTGCTGGGACGGGCGCATCGTCGGCGAGGACGCGATCATCCGCACGATCTCCCGCTTGCGCCGTTCGGCAGGCGGGATCGGGCAGGGTATTTTTCGGATCGAGACGATCACCAAGACGGGTTATCGGCTGGTTCGGGAAGGCAACGCTGATCGCGCACCGACTGCGGCCGACCTTTCACCGCCACCCGAGTCCGGGCCGCCCGCGCTCCCTCGGCGCCGCGTCATCGCAACCGTGGCGCTGGGTGTATTGCTCGTCGTGGGGGCCGCAGTGACGCTTCTGCTGTGGTCGCGCATGGACGGCATTGCCGGCGCGCGGACGCTCATGGTGCAGCCGTTGACCGCCGCAGCGGGCGACCATGACGCCCAGTTGCTCCGTCAAAGCCTTTCGAACGACCTGACGCGCGTGGTGGTTGGCAATGATACTGCGCTGAGCTTCGTCGATCCCGGAGATGCGGCGGCGATGCACGCGCGCCCGGACTTCCTGGTGTCGGGCGAAGCACAAAGCAATGCGGGAGATGTGAACGCAGTGGTGCGACTGGTCGACAATCGCAACGCCGTCATCCTCTGGTCGCGCGCTTTTTCAGGCAAGACCGCGGAGACGGAGGCATTACGCCAGCGCATGGCCATTCGAGTTGCCGAAGTGCTAGTCTGCGCGCTGGGCGCGCGCGCCCAGCGTCCCGCCGATATCGACCTGGCGACGCTCCGGCTGTTCCTGGCGGGGTGCGAGAACTGGCATACGGACTGGCACGCGGCACGCCGGTTCCTGGGCCAGGTCGTCGAGCGCCGGCCGGACTTCGCGCAGGCACGAGCGATGTACGCCCGGGCAATCGCGCTCAACACAGGGCCACTCGAGCATATCGCGCCTGACGCGACGAAGCGGTTGTTGGACGAGGCGGAGATGGAGGCGCGCAAGGCGATCGCGCAGGACCCGCACGCCGGCTCCGCCTATGTGGCGCTTGCCAGCGCCCTGTATAGCGCCAAGGGCTGGGCGGGTCCGCAAGGTACCGCCTCCTGGGTCAAGCGCGTCGCGATTCTGGACCAGGGGCTGGCGGCGGATCCCGATTCGTTCGACGTGCGCACGGCGCTCGGCACGCAAGTCCAGAAGATCGGGCTCGCTCGGCAAGCGCTCGGGCATTATGAGCGCGCGGCGGCGCTGGACCCGTTCGCGCCGGTTGCCGCGACCAACCTGGCCGATGCCGACGCATTTGGCGGAAAGCTTCCGGAGGCGAACAAGATACTCGCGCAAGCGCAAGTCTATTGGCCGGACGAATTCTACACCGGCTGGGCCAGGTTCGAGATTGCCGCTCGTGCCGGCGACCCGGCGGACGCGCTCGCCATTCTGGACGAACCGCACCGCAATCCCGGCTATCGCCCCGCGCATGCCGAGGTATGGCACAAATTCGTCGAGGCGCGTGTCGACCCGGCGTCTGCCAGAGTGAAGGCTGCGCGGGAAGCTATCCTCGCGGCGGTGCCGGCAGCCGATATTCCAGCTAAGGTCGATTTCATCCAGCATCTCGTTCAGCTCGGAAAGCTCGACGACGCCTTCGACCTCGCGGCGAACCTCCCCATGATTTCAAATCAATGGGGTCATGTCTGGTTTCGCGATTTCATGAGGCCGTTCCGCGCCGATGCTCGGTTCCTAGAATTCGCCAGACGCCAGGGACTATATGCAATATGGGTCCAGTCGAACCGGTGGCCTGACTATTGCAGCGACGAACAGCTGCGCTACCGCTGCCATTGACGCGGAGGGCGGCTCCGCGCGGAACCGCCCCCAATTCCAGTGCCGGCCTTTCGGCGCACGTCAGCGTCTGTGGGCGGCCAATTGAGAGCTTCCCTGAAAGTGCGCGGCGGGGATCACCTTGTCACGCGGTGCGCCAAACTCTATCGCGCCGCCTCCGGAGCGCCGCGCCGACGAGGCCGAATCCGCCGATCATCAGCGCCCAACTCGCCGGCTCCGGCACGGCCCCGAAGGTCTTCTGGTCAAGGACATATCGGCCGACTTCCTGGCCGAGCTGGAGACCGCCCTCGTTATCGAAGCGCCAATGGATACCGCCCCATAGCCGGCTGTTCGTCGCGTCCTCCGCGGCGTCACCGAAACTGCTCCAGCAGCGATTATTGGCTGCCCAGGTGAGGCAGAAACCGAACTGGTCGCCGTACGCATCCCCCAGGATCGTCGAGGCAACGCCGGCAAATGCGGAGTGCGCCGAAATATAGGAGGGGTGCGGCGGCGTTGCGATCAGCGGAGTCCAGTTGACGTCCTGATCGGTCAGGGGATTGCCGTCGATATCAGCCGCTCGGATTCCCGTTACTGGTCGCCAATAGTCATAGGTATATTTCGTGTCGAACAACGCTATCGTAGTGTCAGCGATGCCGACCGTCAGGCGCGCGATCGCCTGCGCGTTGCGCAGCGTCGAGGCTCCATCCGCTTGCGCAGCCAGAATTCCCGCCTGGATCCAAGGCCCGGCTCCGGAGGCGAGATTCCAATATTGCGCGCTCGCGGTCTGATCTGCCGTGCGCGTAAAGCTCGTCGCGGATCCGATCTCCTTCACCTCGAGAAAGGCCGCCGTATACGCTGCGCTGTCGAGCGCAGGCGGCGGTCCGGCCCGGACCTGATCGCCCGACTGAAGTAGCCAGGGAGTAACATAGGGCCATTGCGTCGCCACTGGTGTCGGCGGCCCGCCGGGCGTCGGGGCCCATCGCCCCGGCAAGCCGCTCGGCGTGTAGGGCACGACCGCTGACGATCCGTCGTTCGCACGCGCGCTTAGGACAGCCGCGGCGATGGTCTGGCCGGTCGCAATCCCATTGGACTTGGCGGCACCGTTCGGCACCAGTGCGAGGCTGGCGGCAAGCGCCGCGTCGAAGCCGGCAGCGCCGCCTGGATTGAGTTTGACGAGTACGTCATGCGCCGCAACAGAGGCTGCGGCGCGCGTATCTCCTCCGACCGTGTTGACATTGAGATATGGCTTGTCGGGACTGCCGAGCGTCGCGTTGACAGCATCGTGAAGCGCCACGCCCACCATTGCCGAGCCCCGGCTCGCCGGAACGGGCGAGCCGGGGAGACCAGTCGATAGCAGGAAGCTCCAATACAGTACGGGATCGTCGCCCACGCTCACGTTCACCGTTTGTGCAGCGACAGGGAAGGAGGCCAGCGCGGCGATAAGCGTCGCCGAGAGCGTGGACTTGAGCATCGGAAGTTCCTTTCTTGCTTGCATTCGACATGCCGCGAGTCCGGCGGACCGAACGCTGTCGAACGCGCCTCCAGATCGAAAGGTGGAGATCCCGATGATTTCCCGATGAAATCCCGATGAGGAAAAATACATATCGTTCAATAAGATATAGATGATCCCGGTGACCGAGCGACATCAGTCGAATTGACGGACAGGAGCGGCGTGCTATCGACACAATACACAGGGGAGGCACGACATGACGCGACTGGTGGAGCTCGGCGATCGGCGCGTGCTGCATCCGGGACCGCTGCGCTGGCTGCGCGCGCTGGGGTGGATGCTCGCCTGCGCGCTCGCGGTCGTGCTGATGTACGTCATCGGCTATTTGATCACGCTGCTGATCACCTCGGCATTCGTCCCGGGCGTGCACATCATTCCCAAAGTCACTGCCCCGCCGCTCGTCGAAATCGCCGCGAGCGTGGTCGGCGCAGCGGCCGTCCTGACCGGCTATCCGGCGCTGGTGCGACTGGGCGAGGGCCGCCCGGCGAGCGAGCTCGACTGGAGCAAGGCGCTCCCCGAACTCGGCATCGGGCTTGCGCTCGGCGCCTCGCTGATGCTCGCTACGGGCCTTGTGCTCTGGATCACCGGCTGGGCGCATTACGCGCCGAGCGCCATCACCGGCGGCAGCCGCGCGGTCAGCGTCTCGGTCCAGTCGGGCGTGGTCGAGGAAGTCACCTTCCGGCTGGTGTTGTTGCGGCTGGTCTGGCGAGCCGCCGGGATCTGGCCGGCGCTCGCCGCGTCGGCGCTGTTCTTCGGCGGGGC
>Ga0068859_100004984_pt1 | contig 13487 bp, 9 predicted proteins | sample KBSSwiS22_FD_66585 | JGI IMG/M metagenome (GOLD analysis project Ga0068859, IMG submission 66585) | Switchgrass rhizosphere microbial communities from Kellogg Biological Station, Michigan, USA - KBS Switchgrass S2-2 | ecosystem: Host-associated > Plants > Roots > Rhizosphere > Soil ... | reverse complement strand
GACCCGGTCGCCCCGCCCCTCGGGGGCCCGGTCGTCGAGGTCTGCGCGGTCGCCAAGCGCGATCTGGCCGCCGGTGAGATCCTGGACGACTACGGGATGTACATGACCTACGGCGAGGCGGTGAACGCCGACGAGATGTGCGCCAAGCGCTACTTCCCCGAAGGGCTCGTCGAGGGGTGCACGCTCGTGCGGCCGGTGAAGAAGGATGCCGTCCTCACCTACGACGACGTGAAGCTCCCCCCCGGCCGTCTTGCCGACCGCCTGCGCGCCGAGCAGTACCGGCACTTCCGAGGCGAGACCTGGCTGGAGGAGCTCCTGTCCGCCGCCGCGTGATGCGCGCCGTCCTCGCCCTCGCGCTGGCTTCCGCCCTGGCGGCCCCCGCCTGGGCCGGACGCGCGATCGAAGTGCGCAAGCAGGCGTTCGTGCTCTTGAACGAAGGGGTCGCCGCCTACAACAAGGGCGACTACAAGGCCTCGGTCGACGCCCTCAAGCAGGCGTCGAACATGAGCCTCAATTCCTTCCGGACCTACTACTTCCTCGGGCTCGCCCTCACCGGCGACCGCCGGTACGCGGAGGCGGTGGAGGCGCTGTCGGTCGCGCTCGATCTCGACCCGAGCCACATCCAGGCGAACGTCGCATCGGGCGACGCGCTGCTCCTCCAGGGAAACATCGACGAGGCGTCGCCGTTCTACTACCGCGCGCTCAAGCTCCGCGCCGAATATCCCGGCGCGCTCGACGGCCTGGCCCGGGTCGCCGAGGCCCAGGCCGACGACGACCGTGCGATCGCGTTCTACGAGCGCGCGATCGCGAGCGACAAGGGGTTCGCCGCCGCGTACATGCACCTGGGCGATCTCTACCTGCGGAAAGGACGCCTCGACGACGCCGTGAAGCTCCTCGTGGAGGCGGTCAAGATCCGCCCCGACTTCGGCCCCGGCCTGAACCGGCTCGCCGCGGCGTACGGGCGCCTGGGGTTCTCGAACGAGGCGGTCGCGACGATCCGCAAGGCGATCGAGCTCGAGCCGAGGAACGCCGAGCACCGCTCGATCCTGGGGCACGTCCTCCTCGGGATGGGCGTGGACGGGGGCGCGGCCGCGGCCTTCCGGGAGGCGGTTGCGCTCGACCCGGGCGAGCCGAAGGCCCACGCCGGACTCTCGGAGCTCGCGCGCCGCGCCGGGCGCTACGACGAGGCGCTCGCGGAGATCGACCAGGCGCTCGGGGACCCGCGCCTCGACCGCCGCCAGCGAGAGATCGCGACCGCGCAGCGCGCGACCCTCCTCGAGGAGAAGACGCGGGCCGGGGACCTCGAGGCCCGCGCCGCGGCCGGCACCGCGAGCGCGGCCGACATGGCGAGCCTCGCCGAGATCCTGGCCGCGCGCGGGGAGTGGTCTCGCGCGGCGTTGATGCTGGAATCGACCTCGCCCGAAGGCCCCGCCCGTGAGCGTCTCGCCTATTACCTCTTCCGCTCGGGCCGCTTCCGCGACGCGCACGAGGCGTACGCCTCCCTGGCCCAGGGGGCCTCGCGCGGCGACCTGGAGATCAACGACGGGGCGGCGCTCGCCCGGCTCGGGAGCGACACGGAGGCGATCCGGGCGTTCGATCGTGCGCTGGCGCTCGATCCGAATCAGGAGCGCGCCCTGCTCTACCGCGCGAACGCCCTGCTCCGCCTGGGCCGCCCCGAGGACGCCACGGGCGCCTACAAGCGCTTCCTCGAGGTGAAGCCGGACGGCGAGTCCGCGGAGCAGGTGCGCCGCATCCTCGCGCAGCTCTCCCCGGCACCGCCTCCGGCTCCCGCCCCCGCTCCCGCACCCTCTCCCTCGCCGGCGCCCGCGAAGTCATGAGGCGCGCGCTCCTTCTGCCCGCCTTCGCCTTGGCGCTCGCCGCGTTCGGTCAAGACGCGGCCCAGCGCCGGGGCTTCTCGATCAAGATCACGGCACCGGCCGCGGACGAGTTCGTGGCCGGCCGCACGACGATCACCGCGGAGGTCAAGGCCGAGCGCCCCGCGGACGTGGAGCGCGTCGAGTTCCTCGTGAACGACAAGGTCGTCTTCGTCGATCGCGAGGCGCCGTACGCCTGCGTCTACGACTTCGGCGAGGAGAGCCGCGCGTGGGTCATCCGCGCGGTCGCCCATCACACCGAGGGGTTTACGGTGTCGAGCGTCGTGGTCACGCGCAAGATCACGATCTCCGCGTTCGAGGAGGTCAACCGCGTCCTCCTCTGGGTGACGGTCACCGACCGCAACGACCGCCTCGTCTCGGATCTGAAGGGCGAGGACTTCACGGTCTTCGAGGACGGCGTCCAGCAGGAGATCAAGGAGTTCACGCTCGAGGAGCGGCCGATCACGATGGCGATCGTGCTCGACAGCAGCGGCTCGATGCGCGAGCAGCTCGACGACGTCCACCAGGCTGCGGCGTCGTTCGTGGAGACCCTGCGGCCCGTCGATCACGCGATGGTGATCGACTTCGACGACAAGGTCTTCCTCCTCCAGGACCTCACCTCCGACCAGGCCGAGCTCAAGACCGCGGTGACGAGCACCGAGGCGCTCGGCTCGACCGCGCTCTACGACGCGCTCCACGCCGCCTTCCGGAGATTCCGGGGGATCGAGGGGCGCAAGGCGCTCGTGCTCCTCTCGGACGGCGAGGACTCCTCCAGCCAGTTCGGCTACGACCGGGTGATCGAGGAGGCGAAGGCGGGGAACGTCCTCATCTACTCGATCGGCCTGGGCGCGCAGATCCGCCGATCGGTGCTCAAGGAATTCTCCGACACGACCGGCGGCCGGGCGTACTTCGTGGACAAGGCATCGGAGCTGAAGGAGACCTACCAGAGGATCGCGGAGGAGCTGCGGCTCCAGTACTACGTGGCCTACGCGACGAACAACAAGTCGTGGAACGGGCGCTTCATCAAGCTCGAGGTCAAGGGGCGCAATCCCGATTGGACCGTGCGCGCGCGCAAGGGGTACTTCGCGGTCAAGGGTGGGGGGCCGGCGCCGGCGGCGGTGTCACCTCCTCCGGCACGATGAGGTCCTGCGGCGCGGGCTGGTAGTCGGCCGGCTGCGGGGACATCGTCGCGTCCACCGCGATCTCGCCGGACACGTCGAGGGCCGCGCGCAGCGGCAGGAGCCCCGCGCCCAAGATCTCGAGGCGCCACGTTCCCACCGGCAGGTTCTCGAACGACGCGTGGCCCGACGCATCGGTGAGCGACGCGCGCGGGTCCTCCTTGCCTTCCGCCTGGACGAGGCGCACGCGCGCCTCCGCGAGCGGGGTGTCCGCCGCGACCCGCACGGTCAGGCGCAGGGCACCCGTTCCCTCTTTGGGGTCAGGCACCGTTTCCGCTGCGGAAACGGTGCCTGACCCTCGAACCAGGGTGACCTCGACGACCGCGCGGAAGGGCGCCTTCACGGCGATCCCCGACTTCACGACCGGGACGTACCCCTCGCGGCGCACCTCGGCGCGATAGGTTCCGTCGGCCAGGCCGTCGAAGCCGAAGCGCCCCGAAGCGCCGGTCGTCCCGAGCCGCACCGGAGAGGGCGCGTTCTCGGGCTTCACGAGGACGACGGCGCCCACCGCGGGCGTCCGGCGGGCGGTCGTGATGACCCCGCGCATCTGGCCCGAGGGCGAGGGCGCCTGGGCCAGGAGTGGAGCCGCCGCGAGGGCGGCCAGGGCCAGGACGAACCCGGGGGGGCGCTTCATGACCGGTCAATTATATTTCGGGAGTGACCGTGCCTCCCCAGGACGCCCCGGCCGACCTCGATCACCTCGACCGGTCCTTCCTGCGAGGCGTCGCCTGGACCGGGGCGGCGCGCTGGTCCACGCAGATCGTCTCGTGGACCGCGACGTACTTCTTGGCGCGCCTCCTCACCCCCGACGACTTCGGCGTCGTGGCGCTGGGCGCCGTGTACGTCGGCTTCGTCTCGCTCGTCACCGAGATGGGCCTCGGGACCGCGGTGGTCACCTTCCGCGACCTCACCGACCACGAGATGCGGCAGATCAACGGGCTCGCCCTGCTCCTCGGGATGCTCGGCTGTGCCGTGACCGCCGCGATGGCGGTCCCGATCGGGTGGTTCTTCCAAGCCGACGTGCTCCCCCCGATCGTCGCCGTCATGGGCCTCACGTTCATCGTGTCGTCCTTGAGGACGGTCCCGATCGGGATCCTCCAGCGCGAGTTCCGGTTCAAGCTCATCGCCGGGCTCGAGGCGATGCAGGCGGTGCTGCTCGCGGTGGCGCAGACCGTCTTCGCGTTTGCGGGCTTCCGGACCTGGAGCCTCGTGCTCGGGGAGCTCACCGCCCTGTCCGCGGCCACGCTCGTGCTCGTCGCCTACCGGCATCGGGGGTTCGCGGTCCCGCGCCTCGCGTCGCTGTCGCGCGTCACGACGTTCACCGCGAACATCCTCGTCACGCGGATCTCCTGGTACCTCTACGCGAACGCCGACTTCGTCATCGTGGGGCGCGTGCTCGGGGTGCGCGCGCTCGGGACCTACAAGATGGCGTGGAACGTCTCCACGGCCCCGATCCAGAAGATCGTCGAGATCGTGACGCGCGTCACCCCCGCGGTCTTCTCCGCCGTGCAGCGCGACCACGCCGCGCTGCGGCGCTACGTCCTCGTGATCACCGAGGCGCTCGCGACCATCACGTTCCCCGCGAGCGTCGGGATCACGCTCGTCGCCGGCGACCTGGTGCGGGTCGCCCTCGGCCCCACGTGGATCCCGGCGATCCTCCCCTTGCGCCTGCTCGCGGCCTACGTCGCCCTCCGCACGATCAGCACGATCCCGTCGCAGGTGCTCATCGTCACCGGCGACACCGACTTCACGATGAAGAACGGCATCCGCGCGCTCGTCGTCATGCCCGCGGCGTTCCTGATCGGGAGCTTCTGGGGGGCGGCGGGGGTCGCGGCCGCGTGGATCGTCGCGTACCCGACGATCATCGTCCCGGTCTACCTGCGCCTCTTCCGGCGCATCGAGCTTCCGGCCCGCTCGTACCTCGCGGCGGTCGGCCCCGCGACGTCCGGGACCGTCGCCATGGCGCTCGCGGTGGCCGGGGCGCGGCTGCTCCTCTCCGAGGACGCCGAGCCCCTGGCGCGCCTGGCGACGCAGCTGCTCGTGGGGGTCGCGGTCTACGCGGGGTGGGTGTTCGGCCTCCACCGGGCCCGGATCGCCCGGCTGGTCGAGGGCGTGAGGCGCATCCGGGGATGATGCCCATATTAGAGTAGGCCCGCGGTACGGGACCGCGGGGAGCGGAGGATTCGATGAAGGTCTTGGTGACGGGCCACAACGGGTACATCGGCTCGGTGATGATGCCGTTCCTGCGCGCGGCGGGGCACGAGGTCACGGGTCTCGACACGTTCCTCTACGAGGCGTGCACGATCGGGCCGGAGCCCGGCGCGTTCCCGGCGCTGCGGATGGATCTGCGCGACGTGCAAGCCAAGGACGTGCGCGGGTACGACGCGGTGATCCACCTGGCGGCGCTCTCGAACGATCCGCTCGGGAACCTCGATTCCGAGAACACCTACGACATCAACCACCGCGCGGCGGTCCGCCTCGCCGCGGCCTCGAAGGAAGCGGGGGTGCCGCGGTACCTCTTCGCCTCGTCCTGCAGCCTGTACGGGGTCGCGGGCGACCAGATGCTGAAGGAGGACGCGAAGTTCAACCCGATCACCGCCTACGGCGAGTCGAAGGTGCTCGTCGAGCGCGACGTCGCCCCGCTCGCGGGGGACGGGTTCACGCCGACCTACCTCAGGAACGCGACCGCGTACGGATTCTCCCCGCGCCTGCGCGGCGACGTCGTCGTCAACAACCTGGTCGGGGTGGCGTTCGCGACCGGCGAGGTCCTCATCCAGAGCGACGGCACCCCGTGGCGCCCGCTCGTCCACATCGAGGACATCTCGCGCGCGTTCCTCGCGGTGCTCGAAGCACCGGCGGAGGTCGTCCACAACCAGGCGTTCAACGTCGGGCGCTCCGAGGAGAACTACCAGATCAAGGACCTCGCGGACCTGGTCCAGCAGGTCGTGCCGGGCTGCAAGGTGCGCTACGCCGAGGGCGGCGGCCCCGACCCGCGCTGCTACAAGGTCGATTGCGGCAAGATCGCGAAGGCGCTCCCCTCCTTCAAGCCGCAGTGGACCGTAAGGAAAGGCATGGAGGAGCTCTACGCGGCGTTCCAGAAGAACGGCCTGTCGGTCGCGGACTGGAACGGCCCGAAGTTCGCGCGCATCCGGACGATCCAGGAGCTGCGCGGCGCGGGGAAGCTCGACGCCGCCTTGCGCTGGACCGAGCAGCCGGTGAGGGGCGGGCGGTGAAGGTCGTCCTCTTCTGCGGCGGCCTCGGCATGAGGATGCGGGACTACTCGGAGAGCATCCCGAAGCCGATGGTCCCGGTCGGCAGCCGGCCGATCCTCTGGCACGTCATGCGCTACTACGCGCACTACGGCCACAAGGACTTCATCCTCTGCCTGGGTTACCGCGGGGAGACCATCAAGAACTTCTTCCTCAACTACAACGAGGCGGTCTCGAACGACTTCATCCTCAGCCACGGCGGGAAGAACGTCGAGCTCCTGAGCACCGACATCTCCGACTGGAAGATCACCTTCGTGGACACGGGGCTCGAGTCGAACATCGGCATGCGCCTGAAGGCGGTGGAGCGCCATCTCCAGGGCGAGTCGATGTTCCTCGCGAACTACAGCGACGGCCTGTCCGACGTGGCGCTCCCCGAGCAGCTCGCGCACTTCCAGCAGACCGATCACGTCGCGAGCTTCCTGTGCGTGAAGCCGAACCTCACGCTGCACTTCGTCGCGCTCGATCCGGGCGGAAAGATCGCGTCGATCCGCAGCGCCGCCCAGCAGGACCTCCGCATCAACGGCGGCTTCTTCATCTTCCGCTCGGAGATCTTCCGCTACATCAAGGACGGCGAGGAGCTCCTCCTCGAGCCGTTCCACCGCCTCCTCGACGAGGGGAGGCTCTGCGCCTACAAGTACGACGGCTTCTGGATGCCGATGGACACGTTCAAGGACCGCGAGCACCTCGACGACCTGACGCGCCGCGGACGCGCGCCGTGGGAGGTCTGGCGGTGATGCCGCTCGGGCTGGCGCCTCCCGCGGGGCCGCTCCGGCTGCTCTGCGTCGGCGCGCACGCCGACGACATCGAGATCGGGTGCGGCGGCACGATCCTGACGCTTGCGGCCGTAAGGCCGATCGACGCGACGTGGGTCGTGCTCAGCTCGGACGATCTGCGGGAGCGCGAGGCGCGCGCGGCGGCGGCCCGGTTCCTGGCGAAGGCGACAAGCTCCTCCGTGGACGTGCAACGCTTCCGGAACGGCTTCTTCCCCCACGAGGGCGCGAAGATCAAGGACTACTTCGAGTCGCTCAAGGCGCGGCCCGCGTTCGACCTCATCCTCACGCACACGTCGGACGACCGGCACCAGGACCACCGCGTCGTGAACGAGCTGACCTGGAACACCTTCCGCAACCACACGGTCCTGGAGTACGAGATCCCGAAGTACGACGGCGACCTCGGCCGGCCGAGCGTCTTCGTGCCGCTGACGAAGGCCGTGCTCGCCGAGAAGGTCCGGATCGCGATGGAGAGCTTCGCCAGCCAGCGCGACAAGCACTGGTTCTCGGAGGATCTCTTCACGGCCTTGGCGCGCCTTCGGGGGATGGAGTGCTGCGCACCGGAGGGGCACGCCGAGGCGTTCTACGCCCGGAAGATCGTCCTCAGCGCAGGATGAACGGCCCGCCGCCCGCGTAGACCTCGCCCTCGCCCGCCGCGACCGCGAGGACCGGCGCCAAGAACGCGCCTCCCGAGATGCCGTCCCCCAGCGCGGACCACCCCGCATCCCCCCGGCGCGCGATCCCGTTCGTCCTGCCGCCGCCGGCCCACTGGAACGCCCCGCCCCCGACGATCAGGCCGGAGCCGACCGCGAGGGCGCGCACCGTCTCGCTCGTCTCGACGTCGAGCGGCCGCCAGGCGCTACCGTCCCAGGCCGCGAGGCGCACCGCCGCGCCGTCCCCCGCCCACGTGAACTCTCCTCCGGCCACGAGATCGCTCCCACGGAAGGCGAGCGCGCTCACCCGCTCGGCCCCGCCGCGCAAGCCCTTCCCCAGCGCGTGCCAGCGGGTGCCGTCCCACCGTGCGACGTTCCCCGCCGCGCCGGGCCCCGCGGTGAGGAACTCCCCGGCCACGTAGAGATCGTTCCCGTGCTGCGCGAGCGCCCACACGATCCCGGGGGCGTCCCCGTGGGCGACCCCCTCGCCCAGCGGCGTCCAGCGCGTGCCGTCCCACGCGGCGATCGAGCGCGCGGGGGCTCCTCCCGCGGTGCCGTAGCGCCCCCCCGCGACGACGCGCCCGCGGAAGACCGCGAGCGCGCTCACGGTGCCGTCCACGCCCCGGCCCACCGTCGTCCACCTTTGGCCGTCCCACCGCGCGATGCCGCCGGGGAACTCCCCGCCCGCGTAGACGTCCTTCCCCGAGACCGCGATCGCCCACACCGGCCCCGCGAGGCCGTCGCCCAGCGCTTGCCACTTGGTACCGTCCCAACGGGCGACGAAGGGGGCGGGGCTTCCTCCCGCGGTGCGGAACTCGCCCCCCGCGTAGAGTCCCTTCGAGGTCATCGCGAGCGCGTACACCGGACCGTCGAGCGCGGCGGCGAGCCCCCCGTCGCCCATCGGCCGCCAGCGCGTCCCGTCCCAGCGGGCGAGGTGCTGCGAGATCGCGACGTCGAAGGTGAACGACACGGTCGTCACCTTTCCGCCGCGCTTGAACTGCGACCAGGCGCGGTGGAGGCCCGGTGCCGTCATCGTCCCGCTGAAGGACACGTCGGGGCCGCCGCGCGCCGTCGCCGGGTCCGTCCCCGGCGGCACCGCTTGCGCCGGGTGCGAGTGCACGTACTCGGAGGCGTCGTCGCTCAGGATGAGCGTGTGCCCCCACGCCGCGAGGTAGGGCTCGAGATCCTCGACCGGGCGGCCGGTCGCCGCGTCGGTCAAGTGGTACTGGAGGACGGCGACCCTCCCCGCCGCCGGGGGCTGCGGCACGACCTGAAGGTCGAACCGGATCCCGTCCACGGTCTTCGAGAACACGGTGTCTTTGATCAGCGGCGCGCGCGGGGACTCCCGCGGGGGAACCGCGCCGTCCGTCGCCAAGCGCAGGCGAATCACCTGCGGCGTCCCGCCGGTGGGCAGGAAATCGCAGAAGAGCGAGTACGCCCCGGCACGCGGCAGGGTCGTGACGACCTCGAGCGTGCCGTCCTCCCTCGGCTCGGGATGGATGTGGTCGTAATGCGCGAGATCGTCGCTGACGATGAAGAGGTGGAACGGCATCTCGTGCACGATCTCGAAGCGCGTGACGGCGGCATCGCTCACGGGATCGGCGACGCTGAACCGGAGCTTGACCGGCTCGCCCGCGCGCACGGCCGACGGCTCGGTCGCGACGCGGACGCGGTACGGCTTTCCTCCCCCCGGTCCCATGCGCACCAGCGCCATCCCGCACTTCGAGCACGCGCCCGGAACGCCGGAGCGCACCTCCGGATGCATCGGACAGCCGAACGCCTCCTGCGCGAACAGGGCCGACGTCGGACCGCCGCCGGGTCCACCGGCGAGCAGGAGCGCCGCGAGCGAGAAGAGGGAGCACAGGAGCATGCGTGTCCGGATTCTACGACGTGGTTTCGTTGACAGCCCTAAGACCGCGTCGTACCCTCCCCCAATTGAGGATCGGGGCTCGTCTCAGCGCGCTCTTGCTCGCCGGCACCGCCGCCTTCGCGGCCGCAGCGCCCGAGCTGATCGCCGTGCGCGATGCCGAACACGAAATTGAAATCGTCAGCCCCGCGTCCGGAAGGCCGGTCGCGGGGGTCGTCCCGCTCGTCGCGACGGTCTCGGGGCTCGCCGGCCTCTTCGGTCTCCGCTTCCGCGTGGACGGCCGCCCGGTCGGCGACGTGGACCGCGAGCCGCCGTACGAGGCGAGCTGGAACACGACGGAGCTGGCCGACGGGGATCACGTCGTCACCGTCTCCTCCACCGACGCCGACGGGAACGAGGTCGTGCTCGCGACCTCGGAGGTCACGGTCGGAAACGACGTGCTCGCCGACCCCGGAACGACCGGGCAGTGGGCCGGCCCCTTCACCTGGCCGCTCGTCTCCGTGCACTCCGTCCTGCTCCCGACCGGCAAGGTGCTGCTCTGGGACGACCACACGACGAGCGCCGGCGTTCAGATCTGGGATCCGTCCTCGGGGAACCTCACGAGCAAGCCGTACAACGCGGCGAACCTCTTCTGCGCCGGCCACGTCTCTCTGACCAACGGCAAGATCCTCGTCACCGGCGGCCACGCGAGCGCGTACGTCGGGATCAACGACACGACGCTGTTCAATCCGTCGAACCAGCAGTGGTCGGCGGGCGCCGACATGAGCCAGGACCGGTGGTACCCCAGCGTGATCGTCCTCCCGGACGGGAAGGCGCTCGTCGTCTCGGGGGCGTCGAACTGCCCGACGTGCGCGGACCCGAACGGCTCGCACGCGGGGATCGCGCTGATCCCCGAGGTGTACGACACCCCGAACGGAACGTGGTCCCCGCTCTCCGGGGCGCCCCTGTCGCTCCCCCTCTACCCGCACCTCTTCGTGGTCCCCGACGGCCGGGTGATCGTCACGGGGAGCCAGGAAGAATCGCTCCCCACCCGCGCGCTCAACGTCCAGACGCAGACGTGGTCGACCGTGGACAACAACGCGCGGCAGGGCGGCAGCTCGGTCATGTACCGCCCGGGGAAGATCCTCAAGAGCGGGACCGCGCGCAACCCGGACTACAACGCCGCGAACGCGGCCGCGACCGCCTACGTCCTCGACATGGGCGCGGCCAACCCCTCGTGGCGTCAGGTCGCCTCGATGGCGTTCGCGCGCACGCAGCACAACCTGACCGTGCTCCCGGACGGCAACGTCCTCGTGGTCGGCGGGGCGACGAATTCCGACGTCTTCAACACGGCGGCCGCGGTGAAGACCGCGGAGCTGTGGAACCCGGGCACGGAGACGTTCAGCTCGCTCGCGACGATGTCCGAGCCGCGCCAGTACCACTCCACCTCGCTCCTGCTCCCCGACGGACGCGTTCTCGTCGCCGGGGGCGGCCGCTTCGGCCCCGACTTCCCCAGCGCCGAGATCTTCTCGCCGCCGTACCTGTTCAAGGGCCCGCGGCCCTCGATCACGTCGGCGCCCACCGTGGTCCAGTACAACAACCTCTTCGGCGTGACCACGCCGGATGCGGCGGGCGTCGTCAAGGTCGCCCTCCTCGGCACGGGGGCCGTCACCCACGCCTTCGACGCGCACCAGCGGTACATGGAGCTGCCGTTCACCGTGGTGGCCGGCGGGCTCTCCGTCTCCGCCCCCGCGAACGGGAACCTGGCGCCTCCCGGGTACTACATGCTGTTCCTCGTGAACGGGGCGGGCGTGCCTTCGGTCGGCTCGATCGTGCGCCTCCCCGGCCCGTGGGAGGACTCCACGGCACCGGGCGCCCCGTCGGGGCTCGCCGTGGCCGCCTCCACCGGGAAGGTGGACCTGACGTGGAGCCCGGCGACCGACAACGTCGGGGTCGCGCTCTACAACGTCCATCGGGGCACGTCCTCGGGGTTCACCCCCGCGCTCGCCAACCGCGTGGGGCAATCCCCGGTCACGAGCTTCACCGACACGGGCTTCGCGACGGGTACGTACTTCTGGGTCGTCACGGCACAAGACGCGAACGGGAACGTCGGCCCGAAGTCCAACGAGGCGACCTCGGCCGTGACCGAGGATGCGAACCCACCGTCGGTCACCCTGACGGCACCGGCGGCCGGGAGCACGCTGATCGGCACCGCGACGCTCGCGGCGACCGCCTCGGACGACATCGGGGTCGCCGGCGTGCAGTTCCTCCTCGACGGACAGTCGTTCGGCGCGGAAGACGACGCCTCGCCCTACGCGATCGACTGGAACACGCTCCTCTTCCTGAACGGCGCGCACACCCTGGCCGCCCGCGCGCGCGACGCACGGGGGAACCTGACGACCTCGAGCCCCGTGGGCGTGACGGTGGCGAACACGCAGCTCCCCGGCCTGGCCCTCGCCTTCGGGCTCGACGAGGGGACCGGGGCCGTGACGCACGACTCCTCGGGGAACCAGAATCGTGGCGCGATCACGAACGCGCTGTGGAGCAACTCGGGCCACACGGGGAAGGCGCTCCTGTTCGACGGGACCGGCGACTACGTGGACGTCCCCAACTCCGCGTCGATCAACATCTCGGGACAGGGGCTGACGGTCGAGATGTGGGCGAACGTCACCTCGTCCACGGGCTCGGACTACGTCCTGCTCGGCAAGCCCTGGAACGTCGGGAACACCGGTCCCCCGCCCTACCAGTACGCGGTGGAGTTCACCGCCGCGCCCAAGACGGTGGACTTCTACTTCGGCGACACGAACAACACCAAGCGCGGTCCCTTCTCGCTCACCCCGCCGCTCGGCACGTGGGCGCACGTGGCGTTCACCTTCGACGGCACGACCGTGCGCGGGTACCTGAACGGCGTCCAGCAGCTCGCCACCGCGGCGGCGGGGAGCATCGCCGCGCGCAACACGCCGGTCCGGCTCGGTGTGGACGGTGCCTCGCTCCAGGGGTACAAGGGGCGCCTCGACGACGTGCGGATCTACAACCGGCCGCTCTCCGCCGCGGAGATCGCCCAGGACCGCGACACGCCCGTCCCGGTCGCGGTTCCGCCGATCGCCGACGGGGTGATCGGGGCCGGCATGCTCGCCTCGCGCGGCGCTTCGGACACCACGATCAACCTGACCTGGGACGCGGCGGCCTGCGTCCCGTCCGGCGCTCACGTCGTCTACGGCCCGCTGCCGGGGCTTCCGGCCTACCAGGTCTCGGGCGGGGTTTGCGGGATCGGGCCGTCCGGCAGCTTCACGTGGTCCGGAGCACCGGCCGGGGACCTCTGGTTCCTCGTCGTCGCCGACGACGGGATCTCGACCGAGGGGCTCTGGGGGACCGCGAGCAACGGTGCGATGAACGGATCCGCGCCGTCCCTGGTCTGCGGCATGACCAACCGGGTGAACCTGTCCTCCTGCCCCTAGTCGTGCAGGACGATCGTCACCTCGCGGGGGCCGTGCACCCCGACCACCAGCGTCTTCTCGATGTCCGCGGTCCGCGACGGGCCGCAGATGCTGATCATCCGGCCGGCGCCGGGAAAGCGCTCGAGCGCGTCGCCGTACGAGTCGACGATCGCCTCGGGGCGCACGTGCGCGTAAAGCGACGCCGAGCCCAAGATCGGCCGCAACCTCCGGTCGCTCCCGAAGAGCACGATCGCCGCGGAGCCGGCGACCACCACGTCCGCTTCCACGTGCGCCGTGCCGCCCTCGATCGCATCCGCGATGGGGACGGCCTCCCCCTCCCGCGCGCGAACGACCGCGACCTTGTTCTCGCGCCCCGCCTCGGTGAGGCGGCCGATCAGCTCCGTGACGCTCACCGTCGCGCCCCGCGCCGCGTCAGCTGCGCGAGCCGCCGCATCGAGGG
>Ga0068859_100004982_pt1 | contig 13489 bp, 11 predicted proteins | sample KBSSwiS22_FD_66585 | JGI IMG/M metagenome (GOLD analysis project Ga0068859, IMG submission 66585) | Switchgrass rhizosphere microbial communities from Kellogg Biological Station, Michigan, USA - KBS Switchgrass S2-2 | ecosystem: Host-associated > Plants > Roots > Rhizosphere > Soil ... | reverse complement strand
CTGGTCTTCTTGAAATACATCAATAGAAACAAGATCAACTCTTGGATCAGATTGAATTACATTCACTGCATCTGCAATGATTGCTTCTTTAGTATATTCATCAAACGGATCGAAAAGATAGTCGTAGATTTTTGTGCCAAAGTCTGGCAACGTAACTCTTGAACCGAGAGGAGTAGCAAAGGTATTCTCTAGATCTCTCTTAACCAATTCAATATTATTGAGATTGTAAGGAGGACTAGGCTGGTTTACAGTGTTGAATCCAACAAAGTAAGGCTTCCTTGTGATACGTTTCGGTTGAACTAACCCTTTTTGATTTGCTGCCATATAATTCTCTTTCTGTTATTTATCAAGAGAATTAAACAGGGTTATATTAAGCGGGGAACTTTTTATCGCATCCGTTGGGATCGACATTATTCACAATCATAGTAATGATGTTTGGACCTCTACGTCCAACCTGTGTGAACCACTTCGAATCCCTTAATGATTGACCTGCAAGGTTATAATCACCAGCCTTCATGCCAGCAATGAATCTCTTAAACTTCGAAAGTCTTCCTTCGCCGAGATTATAGCATAGGTCAGCACAGGCACGTTTTCTAATGTCTGTCAGATCGCCCCAAACATCAGTACCAATCAATCGCATTGCGCCAGAAATTGATATTGCAGCATCTTGTTCAAACCATTGCGATACTTGATCCGCAGAAATTGCTGTACCCAAAGGCATATATTTTGTTAATTCATTTGTGCGTAGCAAGTGACCGATACCACCAGTTGGTAAACCAACACTGTCATTATACGAAACATACTTAACACCTTCGTGAATCTTAAGCTGACATTGATATGCTGCCATGTTAAAATCTTTGGTCACTGCGCTTTCTGCAGCAGGTGTTGGTGGAATATCTGTATTATTTGCACCGGGTGTTGTATTTGTCGGAACTGTTGGTGGTGGCTCATTTCCGGCACCACCCGAACCTTCATATGTTTTCGCACCTTCATCTTGTTTCGGTGTATAACCGGTAATTGCTCTAAACGAGAATGTTTCGTGCTCAGGACAAGGTTCGTATGTCGGAAAGGTACTTACGGTTGTATTAAAAGCTTCTGAATTTCTCTTAAATTTAGAAGTAGGATCAGCCCATGTTGCAAGAATATTAATTTTCTCAGTTGTCTGCTTAATTTCAGCATCTGTTCCTGCTGTTGCTGCGGTTGCACTAGATGCAGTTCCGGATACTGGACTTGTTGGTCCAGGTACACCAAGTGCAACTGTTGTTCCAATGATTGCTCCGCCGGCAACACCGAGAAGTCCAGTAATACCTGCATCGCCATCGATTTGTGTACTTCCGTTCAATCCGATTGTAGCAGCAGTTTCGATAATATTACCGCCTGCAGTGATCTTTGTATCCGATTCCGACTTGATATCAATTTCAGCTGACGATTCAATGTGAATATCGCCTGTGGACTTAAAGTCTTGTTTACCTGATGTGGTTAATGCATAATCCTGAGTTACTGAAATAGAATTGTTACGACCAACAGTAATGAACATATCACGCAATGCGTGAATATTAATATCACGCTTAACTGTCGTGAATTGATCTTGAGTAACAGTGGTATGCATATTGTTGAGTGCTTGAAGAACAATATTGCCACCCTGTCCCGAACCTTCGCCCACGTATTTGTAAAGTGGGATGGTTAATGGCTTAGGTATGTTATTCACATCATAGGTAAATGATGTTGTTGAGGTTGTTGTATCTTTTGCAGCCTTCATGTAGATATTTTGTCCAGCTTCGATATTGATATTTCTATCAGCACGCAAATTAATATCTTGCTGTGCTCTCATTGAAATATTTGTTGCGCCAAAAATATCAATATTGCCTTTCTGGTCCATCTGCACCCATGCAGTACCATCACGATTAATTAGATAGACAAATCCATTAGTTTCGTCGAGTCTAATCTGTGCGCCTGTTTTTGTTGTAAGCTGAACATACTCGGAATTATCACCATCATCCATAATAAATGATGATCCACCCTTTCTTCTAATATTAGCTGGAGAGGCATTATTATCAATCACTGGTCCAGGAGTGATAATACCAAATACATTACTCGGTGATTCTCTTCTTGCGCTTGATGAGGTAATTCCACGACCTTGATCGGTAATTAATCCTTGATTACCCAAACCCTTAAACTTCGTTGCTTCGTAAGGTTTGATTGTCCGATCGGGTTGTGTTACTTTAGTATCCCATTTATTGTATTCGGCTACAGGAATAACTTTTCCCGGATACTGGTAATTGCTTGCGCTTGCAGCCATACCCGGAACCATATTGTTCATGAATTGGTTATAAAGGCTGCCGATCCAAAAACCACGAGCAGCATCACCGTTCGCAAACATAACCAACACTTGGTTATTAATGTCTGGCGGAACCATCCACATACCGTATGAAGTTTGTGTTCCTTCAAATGTTTGTAGATTAGCCTTACTAATTGTTTCTACATTGGTCGCACCAGCAAATGGCGAGCAGTAGCTAACAACCATCCAGCCTTGTTCTTCTTCTGGTGCAGTTCCTAATTCGGGAATCCAAACGCGGAGTCTACCATTGCGTTGAACATCCGATGCGTCTTTTACGAATCCAACATAGACACCATGAAGCAAAGGGATTCTTCCCATAAGCTGTTGTTTTTCATTTGATAACGGCGATACCGTTCTTGTATTCGTGTCAATATATGGCATTCTTTATCCAATAAATTTGTTCGGCAATCCAGAAAGCACATTAGGAATTGCAGTAGGAATGTTTGAAGCTAGAGATATTCCGTTGGTAACTGAACCCAATTTTTGTACAGTGTTGCTAAGAAGACTATACTGAGATTCGACACCCGGAATATCAACTTTTCCTAGAATTTTTTGTCCCTTAATTACTTGATTTGTCAATGTTGATTTAGAAATCAAATCATTTGGTGTTGTAGGGACATCTGGTTTTGCAGCATTAGTCTCAATTTCTTCCATGAAGTTTAGGATATTGATATTATAATCCATTAAGCAATTTAGTTCTTGGTGGAATTTACCTGCTTCAAACTTACTGGTAATACTTACCACCTTAAACACACCGCTAAATGTTTCTACATCTGTTAATGCATTTGTATCATCCGGCAATGTACTATCAAGATCAAATACTCTTGGTGTTCTAAATCTAACAATAATAAAGTTATCAGTTCCGGTAATATTAACCGCATCTCTCATTTGAAAATGAGCACGCTTGATCCATTCAATAGCTTCGGCTTTTGGTTTTAGAGAATTGTATAATCTAGTTGTTCCATCAATTGTTGGTTGTGGGAATAACCAAAACGGATCACCCTTAATAGTTAAGGTTATCTTAGCAAATGAAACATCTTGCGTGCTATGCATCGCTACAGAGAAAATACTAGATAATTTTTGAATTCCTGAATTGCTGCTTGATTCAACCCCTGCACCAATTTGTCTCTGTTGCATACTATCTATTCTTGCAACAGGTCTTAGTTTTCCTTTGATGCCCTTAACGTAATCGTTATAGGCTTGTTTTGCATCAACCCCGCCAGGATTTACATTTGAGATAAATTTCAAATTCTGATCTGTTGTTTTATCTTGTACTGGAGTGGCAATACTTTTAGCTCTCAATCGTTCTCTAGCTAGAACACCGTCTTGATCAATGCCGCCGGCAGTTTGAAGTTGATTAGAGAAATTTGCCCAGCTTTCGGGTTTGGCATTTTCTAAAATCTTAATGTATCGTTCCCTATATCCCGGGGGAAGTGTTGCGGTATTAATCGCTGCCCTTGCTTCATCCTGTGCGGCTCTACTTGCCACAGAACCGGATTCACTACTATGTTGAAATGAAATTGCTCGTGTAATCTTTTCTGTTACTGACGCTTCGTCGGTTGCGTGATTATGAGTTACGATACCTTTATCTGACATAGCGGTATTGTAATAGATACCACCCATTCTTGCTGTTGCCGAAGCAAACGCATTATTAATTTTGATATCGAAGTTAATAATCTGGTCATTAAGGCCGGTAAAGATATAACTATATTTCTTCTTTAGAATTGCCTTCTTAACGTAAGTTTCTAATCTCTTACGTTCAGCTTCAATTGTTTTGTCACCTGCAGAATCCTGAAAGGTATTTGAATCTAAAACACCAACATCATACTGAACTACATAGATAGTAAATTCTCTTGCGTAATTGTTTTGTCTAGGATCAAATTTCAATGGACGCGATTCAGTAATAATTCTCCAGAACTTTTTCATTTGGCTAAGTTCGGCATTCATTGTCTTGTCTTCGCCGCCTGCAGTATCTGAATTCTTAATTAACTTTTGATATTCTTTTGTTTGAGACAGAAGAGTATCGATAATCTTGTCAACAGATGTACCAGAGGGAAATGTTGCATTCTTTCTATTGAGTTCGATTGTGCTATCATTTCTTTGTGAGTCAGTATTGTGGTCCGAAGGAGTAATAAGATAATTTGCAATTGTCGGATCAACAATAATTTGATACGTATCTGGAATACTTGCGTTGTCGATCAATCTATAAATTTGATCTTCATTAATGCGTGTCTGCAATTTGCTCATCGCATCATCTACTGTAGAAAGATTTTCTAAAACAGTTGTATGTTGCATAGTGAAATATGCATTACTTTGCGCCAATTCATTATAAACAATAGCGGAAATTTCATATTTTGTTCCCACCATTGTGACATTAGCTTTCATGTCATTGAGCTTCAATGCCCACAACCAACGTAGATTTCCAATTGAACCTGAATCACCATCTTGCACTTCTGATGTAACGGGACTTCTTGCTCTAAATTGCAGTTGCAGATAGAACGGCATAACGTTCCAATTGCCAATTCCTAATGCAAGAGATTCGTAGAAGATCTTATCAATTAGTCCTGCACCTGCAGGTTCTGTAATATTGAAGCGAACACCAGTTGATGTTCCTGTTCCGCTATCTACCGAAGGTGTTGTAAGACTTTCAATAACAACCCCGTCAATTGTTAAATCCGAAACTCCAGATTCTGCAATGATAGTTTGCTTAGAAATATCAAACACATTACCGGTACTTGAAGCATCTGGTGTAACAATAAAAAGTTTCCAATGATAAGTTGCTGTATCGTAATTGTCTAGGATGTTCGGTAGAAATGCCTCATTTAGTTTGATATTGCCGATATCGGTTTCAGTCGGCGATACGACATAATTATTGCCCTCGTGGGAATAATTGTTATCTGACTTATCAAACTGTGGGCTTGGCAATCCCGGCACTCCACTTTTAATAATTCGTGGATCAATAAAAGATGATGTTGCCCTTCCTGCGCCAGCGTCATTACTTGTTGCATCCGTTGTTGCAACTCGAGAAACATTTGTAATTTCGCGAACAGTGCCGCCTCGGCGGGTAGCCGGAACTAAAAAGGATTTATCAGCCATTATTGTTTTAGGATGTTTGCAGGTACAAAAATTTCTAATCCTGCAACAAAGTCATTAATTGGATCAATAATCAAGTCTGGATTTCTCATACAGAATACCCACCAAAGTCTTGGTGTGCCATATTCTTGATTACTCATGAGATCAGGGCGTTGATCAAATTCTGGTGGTATGATTACGATTTTATCAAAATCGCTTTTAGGAATTTGTCTAGGTACCCATAGATCTAGATACCAATTCTTGATTGGTGTTATCAGATACTGACTTGAGTCTTTTGAATTTGCTGCCATTAGATGTATCCATTGTTTACAAGTTTACCTGATCTGAAATCATCAAGGTTAAATTGATTTCTAAGTTGAATAGGCACATACTGAGTTTCTAATTCTAGACTGCATGTCATGTGCGTTGGTACCCATGTGTAGCCGCCGGAGTTTGCTGCTGGCAAGCTGACACCCATATTAGCAGAATAAATTTGATTTTGAACTGTATCGACAGCCACATAGTCAATGTTTGCTTCGTAGCTATAGTCAAAATATTTCACAACAACCGGAACATTATTGAATTGATATTCACCTAGATAATTGAATAACAGTGTCGGTGGTGGAGTTCCGGCTTTGTTATACGGTGTAACTCCAAAATAAGATTTCGTAACGGATCGGAAGAAATGGATGACTGCCAATAAATATAAGGCTTCATCGTTTGACTGCGCTGTGAATTCCGCAGTAATGCTTATTGGCTTTGGATAAGACCTAACATAGGCATTGTAATTGTAGTTCGAATGAATGAATGGCGTATTATCGTATTCAGTTACCGCACCGGTAGAAATTGCAGGAGTATACGGAAATAAAACTCCGCCAGTTTGATAAAGAGGAAATAAGATATTCGATTTATCTTTTGGCCCAAGAATAGACAAAGACTCGTTTCTTCCGGCCTTCGGTTGCAAGCGTGCTCTTTGATCTTGTTGTTTCATTAGAAGTTCTCCTATCTTGTTATTTATCAAGGTCATAAACTGGTACTTTTATTCCGATACCCTTGACGAATTGCTCTATTCGTGCTACACTTTACGAAACCCTAACAGGAGAAGACATTAATGTCACCAGATCTAGACGAAGAAATCCTTATTGAGGACGAAGACGGAAACGAAGCACCCGAGGTTATCGAGATTGTTGCGCCCGTTAAGAAGATTAATTATCTTAACAATAAGGACATGCTTAAAGAAATTCATCGCAGTAAGAATTCCTTTTGCGAATACATCGATCCGAAGTACAGCGACTACGATGTCATTGTAGAAAATCTACAAGAAATTTTCTTGCCAGAAGTGCAGGAAAAAGGAAAGATTGCTCGTGCTGCACGAATCGCAGCAACAGCCTATGAAGCTGCCTTAGCAGCGAAGCCAAATGCTTCAAAAGCAGATAAACCAAAGTTATCAGAATTTAAGATTAAGCCTGATACACTATCTGTTGACGATTTAGTATTTCGCGTATTGACATTTGATCATATTCCGCTAATGCCAGGTCGTAAGAAAAATCCAAAGAGCGAAGCTGACAAATATGTCAAACTAAACTTCTATCCGTTTAAGCATTTCATTATTGATCCAACAGACGGTAAAGAAAAAGAAGTTGGTCGTTCTCATTCAAAGGCTGGGAAATTTAATCTCGAACGCGGTTCTATTACAAACAAGCTTGCAAAAATGTTCATCTTGATGGTGAACAAATATGCACAGCGCGGTAACTGGCGTGGATATACATATCTGGACGAAATGAAGGGACAGGCCTTATTGCAACTTGCCCAAATGGGATTGCAGTTTGATGAATACAAATCTGACAATCCGTTCTCATATTACACCGCATCTGTTTCAAATAGCTTTACCCGTGTTCTTAACTTGGAAAAGAAGAATCAAGATCTTCGCGATGATCTACTAATTGATAGTGGCGCAAGCCCAAGCTTCTCACGCCAATTGGCTGTTGAAGAAGAAATTCGTAGATTGAGAGAAGACGCACAGGATTCGGCGAAAGATGAGCACTAAACTATTTGATAAGACAGTAGTCTTTACAGATATTCACTTTGGGCTTAGACATAATTCAGCAGAACACAATCAAGATTGTTTAGACTTTCTTGATTGGCTGATTGCCGAGGCAAAATCTAGGGGTGCCGAAACCTGTATCTTTATGGGTGACTGGCACCACCATCGTTCGAATATCAATATTTTAACACTGGATTACACTATGCAAGCATTAAGAAAACTTAATGCTGCATTTAAGGTATCGTATGTCATGGTGGGAAATCACGATCTTTTCTATAGAGAGAAGCGTGATATTCACTCTATGGTTGTAGGAAGTGAATTTCCTAATATTGTCCTTGTTGATCATCCAATTATAAAGGATGATGTTGCATTGATTCCGTGGCTAATTGAAGACGAATGGAAAACTGTTACAAACATTAAATCTAAGTACCTATTCGGTCACTTAGAATTGCCCGGATTTAAAATGAACGCAATGGTCGAAATGCCAGACCATGGCACACTTAATGCTGATCATTTCGAGCATCAGGATTATGTCTTTTCTGGACACTTTCATAAGAGACAGACAAAGGGCAAAATCAATTACATCGGTAATCCGTTTGGACACAATTATTCCGACGTTTGGGATTTTGAACGTGGTGCGGTATTTCTAGAATGGGATAAGGCTCCTGAATTTCTAGACTATACCGACGGTCCTCGCTTCATTACTATCAATCTAACAGCATTGTTAGAAAATCCAGATATCTATTTAAAACCAAAAACATATCTTCAAGTAACCCTTGATGCAGACATTACCTACGAAGAAGCAAGTTTCCTAAGAGAAACGTTCTTAGATCAATATAATGTTCGCGAATTCAAACTTGTAAAAAATCAAGATGATGAATTGTCAAAGGATTATGCCGGAGAAATCACATTCAAGACAGTTGATCAGATTGTCATTGAACAGTTATCAAATATTGATAGCGATTCATTTGACAAGAATCTACTTGTTGAAATTTATAACAGGCTCTAATACATGCTGAAACTGCACGGATTAACAATAAAAAATTTCATGAGTATCGGAAACGTTACTCAATCAGTAAACTTCAGTAGCAATGATTTAGTTCTTGTCTTGGGCGAAAATCTCGACTTGGGCGGTAATGACAATAGAAACGGTGTAGGTAAATCTACAATTGTGAATGCACTCAGTTATGCACTCTATGGTTCTGCTCTAACTAACATCAAGAAAGATAATCTTATTAATAAAACCAACATGAAGCATATGTTGGTTACATTGACATTTGAAGTTAACGGAACTGAATACAGAATCGAACGCGGTCGTAAGCCCGGCATTTTCAAACTTATCAAAGATGGTATTGAAAAAGAAGATGGGCAAGACAAAGAGAGTAATGATTCTCAAGGCGAAAATCGTCATACACAAGCAGAGATTGAAAGAATCATTGGCGTATCCCATGATATGGCTAAACACATTCTTGCACTCAACACATATGTGGAACCTTTTCTAGCCTTAAAGACTGCAGACGCACGAGCAATTATCGAACAGCTATTAGGTATTACCAAGTTGTCCGAAAAGGCCGAGAACTTAACAGAAGAGGCTAAGACTACACGGGATGAAATCAAAGAAGAAGAATTTCGTATATCAGCTGCGACGGAAGCGAATAAGAGAATTGAAACTAATATACAAACATTGGAGGGAAAATCAAATGTTTGGGAAAAGTCAAAGGTTCAAAAGATAGCGAAGTTACAGGCTTCTATTATGGAGTTGCTGAATGTCGATATTGATGCTGAGATTACACTTCATAAATCCAAGAAGGAAGTTGAAGATTTAAATGCAGAATATCGTTCTCTAAATAAGGAACTTGCAGGATTAGAAAAGGATGTAACTGATACAGCACGATCGTTAACTCGACTTGACCGAGTTCTAGAGAATTCTGTACAGAAAATTTGTCCAACTTGTAATTCTGAAATGGACAAGGATACACACGAGAAGGTTCATAACGAATATGTAACTCAGCACTTAGAGGCGCAGAAGAAGTTATCAGAGAAAACATCTAAGCGTGACGAGGTTAAGACATTAGCCACTTCTGTTGCATCTATTATTCCGGTTCTTCCGGAAACTTTTTATAGCACAATCGACGAAGCGTATAACCATAAATCAACTCTCGATACTCTTGGCAACAATCTAAGTCTAGAATTAGAATCGGTTAATCCATTTGTAGATCAAATTGAAGCTCTAAGACGAGATGGTCTACAGGTAATTGATTTTACAAAGTTGAATACCTTAGTGAAGTTGCGGGACCACCAAGGATTTTTGGGTAAGTTGCTGACAAGTAAAGATAGTTTCATTCGCAAGAAGATTATCGATCAAAACTTAGCGTTCCTAAATCATAGACTTGCGCATTATCTAACAGACATCGGATTACCACACACAGTCAAATTCAAATCTGACTTAGATGTAGAAATTACGATGTATGGTAAAGAGTTTGACTTTGATAATTTAAGTCGTGGCGAAAGAACACGTTTAATTCTATCTCTGTCGTGGTCATTCCGTGATGTGTATGAAAGTATGAATGATAAGATTAATTTATTATTCATTGATGAATTAATTGACTCCGGACTTGATGCTAGCGGAGTCGAGGCCGCACTTGCAATTCTTAAGAAGATGGCAAGAGAAAACAAACGCAATATTTTCCTTATCTCTCACCGAGATGAATTAATTGGGCGCGTGTCTAACGTGCTGAAAGTAGTTAAGGAAGGTGGATTTACAAGTTTAGAAATATCAGAGACAACAATATGAATTTACAACTCGAATTAGATTTTTCAAGTGAAACAATTGTAATCAAAAAAGTAAAAAAAGAAAAGACAAAATCTAAGAAACAAATCTTTTTAGATAAGGTTACTGATCCTGCATTTGTACCATACACAATCGTGAATGGTGTTGTGATGTGGAATGAACCGTATCGTTTTCCAGACGAGGGTTCTACCTTCAGGCCACGTTGTATCAATTCGGGTTGTCATAACCCGGTTGCTTTATTCCGTGGAACTATATTTGAAGCAAAAGGTAGAGAGGTTAGAACTGTCTGTAATAATTGTCATTTAGCAAGCTATGGAAAGCAATTGTTAAAGGAAGGTGTTACAGCCCATAAGAAAACTTACTGCGAGAATATTGATGGACATTTAGGTTTTCCGTGCACATCAACAATACATTTTTCTGGGGTATTAGAATTGGATCATATTGATGGTAATCATTTCAATAATATACCGACCAATGTTGAAACCTTATGCAAGGTTTGCCATGCTTACAAGACTCACCTCAACGGGGATAGTCGATAGTGTAGCATATTGTCTCACAAGGTTTACATTTGATGGTGTTTTCCAAAAGTCATCCCAACTTGTGAAATACCATCCCTTATACAAAAGAGATCGACTCGCAACAAATCCTAGATTTTCAGGAAATACAACCCACTTCTCCTTGCGAGATATTTTAATAAGAATTAGATTTAAATCTCCCTCATCCTCGACATCCTTTTGCTGTGCAATCCAGGAGTCGAGGATTTTCACATCCGCATACCAGAGTTGATGAAACGGAAAATCTGCATAACTCTTGCATTCGATGTTCCAATGCTTCCACGCTTCTGGCGGATGAATATCGCCCTTCTTGCCTTGCAGTTGAGCTGAGTCAATTGTTGCTTTGCGGAAATTATTTTTCCCACCAACAAATGCACCAGACGATGGGATACGCAGAAATGATTCTGAATAAGTTTCACTTAGAAATTTAGCAACTTCTAGTTCCCATGCATTACCTTTTGCTTTACTTTTTGATGGCATTATAACCCCTGTTTTCACTATTTACCAACACCTGATAAATAGTAGAAAGAAAGGAGGAATCATGTACACAGAAGCATTTGAAAAGGCAGTAAATCACGCCATGTTATACGAAGTAGGCGGCTTCTGGAACGTTGATGCTCCAGGTGCTAGGGATGGCACAAATAAAAGAGCATCAGGTTATGTAAATGATCCAACAGATCCTGGCGGAGAAACAAAATACGGCATTGCAAAGAATGCCAATCCTGGTGTAGATATTGCAAATCTAACATGGGACATGGCTAAGGCTATCTATTATAACAGTTACTGGTTACCTTCACATTGCGATAAACTAGATGGCCGAGTTGGAGTTCTTCATTTTGACAGCGCAGTAAATCATGGGATCAATCGTGCAGCAAAATTTCTTCAACGTGCTGTCGGTGTTACAGATGACGGTGTAATTGGAACTGAAACTATTAATGCAGTTGACAGATTATATCCAATTGATGTCTGCAATGCAATCTGTGATCAGCGTGCGAAATTCTATAATGACATTGTAGCAGCAAAGCCAACTCAAGCAAAATATCTAAAGGGTTGGCTGCGCAGAATTGAGGAAATGCGTGCTTATACTACAGATGGAACCCGGATGTTTTAAACGGTTTAACACTTGGAAATGGGGCTTTATAGCCCCATTTTTGTTTCTGTCAAAATTGTTAGCGACCCGCGAACAACGAGGCTAAAATAGCTTAACAGATCACACTGTTTAAGCAGAATCTACATAGATAGCGGGACTGACGCGCCCCGTGAACGTACAAGGTCATAGCGTATAGGTTTAACACATCAAAACTACAAAGCACACAAAACCCAATCCTTAATCAAATCCAAAAGCAAAATATCTCTTACACATTATAAGGTTAGCGAGCCTAGTTAAATTTTCGCCGGCGTGTCGTTCGGAATGGAGCGCAACAGCCAATGTCCGCTGAGTGTGCAGTGGCAAGATTGTATGAACGCGACCTATGTCGCAAGTAAGACGATCGATAAAGTTTGTGGCGGGTATGTGAAAACAGGGTATGGCTCGCCAGTCGCGTAATTGTTTGCTGAGGGCAATTGCACATGCGATGAGGATATAATGGCGTTACAACGCCTGGTCCCCCTTCCGAGACGCTTAATAGCGTGTAGTTGATATAATCAATCCAACACTACAAAAATATTTCGGTTCAGAGTCTGGTGATGCTGTCAAGTATTTCCTATCCAAGGTTTTGGATACCCTTGGTCTGACTCCACCGTCAAGTTATTCTCTAATACACTGTAATTGAGCGAAGCGACTTAGCCAGAACGAAGAACGAGCGTAGTTTACGAAGCGAGTGTCTCGTGAATGGCGCGGTCTGTAAGACCGATAGCTGTTGCGTCTGTCTTCTTATAAATGCGCTTTGCTAGTTTGACCACTTCTTGATTTGTGTCGTTAATAATGTCTACGTGTGGGCGTAGTTGTAATCTGAATATTTCGTTTGAATATGTCTCGACACCCACGACTCCAGTGAATTTCTGAAAATACAGAGTTGCGAATGCGTTAAGGCGTAATTCGACCTCTCCAATCAGTGATGCCAGTTCTTTGCGAGTGTCTGGATCAATGTGGCGCATGAGTTTAATCTCGCCCTTGGTGATAAACATCTCTGTGAGAATATGTCTACCCTCAGCCTTTTTGGTATAAATGTATCCGGGCTGACGTACAAGGGTTTGATTAGAATGTAGATCGATGTTCAATTCACGATCTGGCAAAGAGTCTACTGCATATGGGCTCCACTTAATGCTTTGAGCATCAAGCAATCTTGATAATTCATAGACCCAGCGATGCTTAGGATAACGCTCCCAGCATTCGATATCATCCTTAGGGATGTCGAAATCTTGCGTGTCTGTTTTCTTATGCATATGTACCTCTTACATGTATTCCTTAGCGTTAGGGTTTTGCGCCTTAAGCTTTCGATTGATTACCTTAATCATAATCTCGCGATCTTCAAAACTTGCACCCCATAAATTATTCCATTCAACACCGCCCTCCATATGTAGGGCAATTTCAGCGATCTGCTCTCTTAGAGCGTATGAGTCCCTGACGTATGATTGGATAAGGTCACCTAATTGTTCAGGTGGTAAAAAGATTAGTGACCTTATGAAAAATTTACTGGATTAAAATCAATTTCACTTTCCCATTGATGTTCACATTTTTGGCATTTTGC
>Ga0068859_100004980_pt1 | contig 13490 bp, 12 predicted proteins | sample KBSSwiS22_FD_66585 | JGI IMG/M metagenome (GOLD analysis project Ga0068859, IMG submission 66585) | Switchgrass rhizosphere microbial communities from Kellogg Biological Station, Michigan, USA - KBS Switchgrass S2-2 | ecosystem: Host-associated > Plants > Roots > Rhizosphere > Soil ... | reverse complement strand
AGCCAGCTCCAGGCCATCCATTGAAGGTACTTTTTTGAGGTCTGCTTTTAGCTGGTCAATATCCAGTGTTTCGGAAGAAATAATACAATTCTGGGCTCCCTGCACCCGTATATGCGCAACCAGGGCTCTCGTATCAATGCCGTCAATGGCTACTATCTGTTGTGCTTCAAAATATTCTTGTAAGGATGCATCAGCCATAAAACGGCTGAATTTTTCTTCCAGGTTACGGCCTATTACGGCTTTTACTTTCACACCATCGCTTTCCACATCGCCGGCCTTTACACCGTAATTACCAATGTGCACGCTGTTCATGATCAGTACCTGGCCATAATAACTGGGATCGGTAAAAACTTCCTGGTAACCTGTCATTCCGGTATTAAAACAAACTTCACCGGTAGCAGTACCAATTTTGCCAAAGGCTTTACCATAAAAAACATTGCCATCTTCAAGGATTAAAACTGCGGGCTTTGTGGATGTGTTAGACATATGTGTGTAGAGTTTTGCAAATTTAGGCGTCAGACGGTTTTAAACCGTCACGACGCCTGAAAATATTTTATGCGTCTTTTATGCGTCAGACAGTTCTGAACCGTCAAGACGCATAAAAAACTAAAAAAAAACTCCGATAAAATATCAGAGCTTTTTTTATAAACAGTTGGTTCAAATTTATGCTTTTTCTTCAGCTGGTGAATCAGTTGTATCAGCAGCTTCTGCAGCAGGAGCGTCGGTAGTTGCAGCTTTCTTTTTAGCACCACCAGCCCTACGGGTTTTCTTAGCTGGTTCAGCTACAGCTGTAGTTCCTTTACCGTAAATTTCGTTAAAGTCAACTAATTCGATCATTGCAATTTCTGCGTTATCACCCGCCCTTGCACCTAATTTAATAATGCGGGTGTAACCACCTGGACGGGCAGCCACTTTTGGCGCAACCACAGTAAACAATTCTTTTACAGCTTCTTTATCATTTAAGTAGCTGAACACAATACGGTGATTGTGCATGATAGCTTCTTTACTTGCTGTGTTCTTTGTTTTAGTGATCAATGGCTCAATGTAAGTACGTAAAGCCTTAGCTTTAGCCAATGTAGTAGTGATCCTTTTATAAGTGATCAACTGGCAACCTAAGTTCATCAATAACGCTTTTCTGTGAGAAGCGGTTCTGCTAAGGTTGTTGTTTTTGTCTCCGTGACGCATGACATTTTTGTTTTGTGTTTCGTCTGTACCGTGTCAGGAATTACAGACTACTTCCGTTATAAAAAAAAAGCTATTGGCGGGTAGCCAATAGCGGTAGTAAATTACTCGTCGTCTAATTTTAATTTGCTCAGATCCATACCGAAGCTTAAGCCTCTTTCGTGCAACACCTGCTCAATTTCACTTAAAGATTTCTGTCCAAAGTTTCTGAATTTCATCAGGTCTTCCTGCTCGTATTGTACCAGTTCACTTAAAGAATTGATCTTAGCTGCCTTCAAACAGTTAAAGGCACGTACCGAAAGATCCAGGTCTTCCAATGGTGTCTTCAACATCTTACGCAATTGTAAAGTTTGTTCGTCAACCAGGTCTTCTTTCTTATCTTCTTTAGTATCAAAAGTGATATTCTCGTCAGTGATGATCATTAAATGCTGGATCAAAATGCGGCTGGCTTGTTTCACTGCTTCTTCAGGATGAATGGTTCCGTCAGTTACCACTTCCATGATCAGTTTTTCAAAGTCAGTACGTTGTTCAACACGGGTATTTTCGATTGTGTATTTTACATTCTTTATCGGAGTGTAAATAGCATCTACAGGAATATATCCAAAGTGAGAACTTTTTTCTTTATTGTCTTCAGCAGGCACATAACCACGGCCTTTACCGATTGTGATCTCAATATCCAGTTTTGCACTGCTGTCCATAGTACAGATCAGCAATTCAGGATTCATTACTTCAAAAGATGGAGAAGCTTCGCCAATCATTGCAGCAGTAAATTCTGATTTATTTTTTATTGAAAGGGTAACTTTTTCCACGTTAATATCCTGGTCAACCTTTCTTTTAATACGAACTTGTTTAAGGTTCAGTATTATTTCGGTAACGTCTTCGGTTACACCTTTAATGGTTGCAAACTCGTGATCCGCACCGGAAATATTAATACCGATAATGGCATATCCTTCCAAAGAGTTTAATAAAACCCTGCGTAAAGCATTACCAATAGTTACACCATAACCAGGCTCCAGCGGACGAAATTCGAAGTTGGCTTCAAATTCAGTTGCTTTTTGAAGAACGATCTTATCAGGCTTAACAAAATTTAAAATTCCCATATTTAAATTATTAATTGTTATTTAATGATTGATTAATGAGTTAGGACACGCCACAGGCGTGATCCTACATGCAATTCTTATTTAGAATACAATTCCACAATCAATTGCTCCTTAATATTTTCAGGAACACTTTCTCTTTCAGGGTATGCGATAAAGGTACCCTTTACTTCTGCTTCACTCCAGTCTAACCAGTTGAACTTAGCGTTCTTGCCGCGTAAGTTGCTGCTGATTGAAGTGTTTGCAGCACTTTTATTTTTCAAACCAATTACATCACCTGGTTTGCAGCTGTAAGAAGGAACGTTCAACACCTCACCATTTACAGTAACGTGTTTGTGAGATACCAACTGACGTGCAGCCTGGCGGCTTGGTGCAATACCCATACGAAAAACGGTGTTGTCCAAACGGGCTTCCAATAATTTGATCAGGTTTTCACCGGTAACACCTTTGCGGCGTGCAGCTTCATCAAATGTTTTGCGGAATTGTTTTTCCAGCAAACCATAAGTGTATTTTGCTTTTTGTTTTTCTCTTAACTGTAAAGCGTATTCGCCTAAAGTTTTGCGCTTACGTGTTGCGCCGTGCATACCCGGAGGGTTGCTGTTCTTTGTTAACCATTTACCATTACCGGTAATGGGTTCACCAAAAATTCTTGAAATTTTTGTTTTGGGGCCTGTATAACGTGCCATAATTGTAGTACTGGTCTTTTAGTGTCGGTGCATCATTATAAAGACCTTTTAAAATGAATAATGCACCCAGTTAATAATTATTTTAGATTTCGGATTGCCGATTTTAGATTTTCTTAAGCCAAACCAGTTTTTGAATTTTTGAGTATTTCAAAATCTGAAATCGCACATCTAAAATCACCCAATCGAATTATACTCTTCTCTTTTTAGGAGGACGGCAACCATTGTGTGGTAGTGGCGTAACATCTTTGATCATTGCCACTTCAATACCATTTTGAGATAAAGAACGGATAGCGCCTTCACGGCCACTACCTGGTCCTTTTACATATACATCAACTCTTTTTAAACCTGCATCTGATGCTGTTTTAGCTGCATCTGCACCAGCCATCTGGGCTGCATAAGGTGTATTTTTCTTGCTACCCCTGAAACCCATTTTACCAGCACTTGACCATGAAATAACCTGGCCCTGCTTATTGGTTAAACTGATGATGATGTTGTTGAAACTTGCTACAATGTGAGCGTCTCCGTGGGCATCCACTTTTACTACTCTTTTCTTTGCAGCTGCTTTTGCGCCTTGAGCTTTACCGCCCTGTGCTTTTGCCATAAATAATTTTAAATTAGGTAATCTTAAAAAATTATCCCGGTGTTAAACCAGGATTGAACCAACCCTCCTGCTGACTTATAAAGCTATCCGGCGTTTGTTCAAAAAATATATAAGTCTTATAAATGAAATTTGCAAATCTGCCAATATGCAGATTTGCAAATTCAAAAAATTACTTCTTAGCTACTTTCTTTTTACCAGCAACTGTTTTACGTTTACCTTTTCTTGTACGGCTGTTGGTACGTGTACGCTGACCACGCAAAGGCAACCCTTTACGATGACGTAAACCACGGTAGCAGGCGATATCAAGCAAACGCTTAATGTTCATCTGTGTTTCACTACGTAAAGCACCTTCAGTTTTAAATTCGCCACTGATAATGTTACGGATGGCAGTTTGCTCATCATCATTCCACTGGTTTACTTTTTTGCTAAGGTCGATACCCGCTTTAGTTAAAATATACTGGGCAGTTGAACGGCCAATACCATAAATATAGGTAAGTCCTATTTCGCCTCTTTTATTTTTTGGTAAATCTATACCGGCAATACGAGCCATATTCTTATTTTAGATTTTTGATTTGCGATTTTAGATTTTTGTAGCTGCATATTGTTGTTTTCTTAAATCCGAAATCTACAATCCGCAATCTACAATCCGTTTTTATCCTTGTTTTTGCTTAAAACGAGGATTCTTTTTGTTAATAACATACAGCCTTCCTTTCCTTCTCACGATCTTGCAATCTGCGCTGCGCTTTTTAATTGATGCTCTTACTTTCATGATGTTGTGTTTTGTCGTGAGTGGTGAGTCGTGAATCGTGAGATGGGCAGTTGCTTTACTCACGTCTGTCGGCTGACTACTGACGTTTTTTATTTATATCGGAATATTATTCTTCCTCTTGTTAAGTCGTAAGGGCTCATTTCCACCCCTACCTTATCCCCTGGCAAAATACGGATGTAGTGCATGCGCATTTTGCCCGAAATTGTTGCTAAAATTTCGTGGCCATTTTCTAACTTTACTTTGAACATAGCATTGCTAAGCGCCTCAACTATTGTTCCGTCCTGTTTAATAAGTGCCTGTTTAGCCATAAATTTGGGAGCGCAAAGATAAGAAGATATATTTAATATTTATCAACAAAATTGCGATATTTACCAACAAATCAATTATTTTCCCCATGAAGAAGACTTACCTGGCCCTTTTGGCCCTGTTAATAGTAGGTATTTCCTGCAAAAAGAGCAGCTCAACCGCCCCGGACGCCCCAAAATATATGGATTTTACCGCCGGAAGCACCTGGAAATACCAAACCACCAATAATTTAACGACAGCCGTTACCCTAAATACCCGAACCTCCACCAACCGGGACAGCACCATCGGCAGTAAAATCTACCACGTTTTTACCAACAGTGATGGTACGCCTAATGAGTACTATAATATTACGGGTAATGATTACTATACGTTCCGGAGCCTGGGGGCGGCATTTAATAACCTTACCGTAGAAAGTATTTACCTGAAAGACAATGCAGCTGCGGGGGCCTCATGGAACCAGGTGGTTCCCGTACCGGTTACAGGCCTGGGTACTGTAAATGTAACCCTTACCAATACCATTACGGAAAAAGATGTGAGCAGGACGGTGAGCAGTGTTGCGTATACAAACGTCATTCATATCACTACAACTATTTCGGTGCCTGGTTTGCCGGCAGGTTCTATTACAACCGATATACAATCTTACTATGCCCCCAAATTGGGTTTAATTGAAAGTAAATACAAAATAAGTGCTGCCGCATTATCGGTAAATGTGGACCAGAATACTATTTTAATTCCATAAACTACCCTGCCGCCCTAGGTTAACCGGCTTTACTGGTAGATAAGTTTATAAGTTTTCTTTTCCTGGCTCTGCAGGTCGGTGACAATTAATAAATACACACCGGGGTGCATATCTTGTTTTCTCCGGTATTCAATTACCAGGTTTTGAACGTTATTATGCACTTCGTACATTATTTTTTGCCCCACCACGCTGCTAATTTCTACCAAATAATTTTTAGGACTGCTGCTTTTAACCGCTACAAATAATGTCTGCTGCACAGGATTTGGATAAACACTGATATCTAATCCTGCATTCTTCACTAAAACCACGTTGCTGTATTTAATACTGCTGATGGTTGACGTGAGTTTTAACCGGTAATAATTGTTACCTGCAAACGGAGTTTTATCAATAAATGTATTTGATAAGCCTGTAGTGGTGCTAAAACTTGCTATAGTGCTGAAGTCTGTATTATTCATACTTCGCTGCAGCTCGTATTTCCTAATATTTTCTCCATTAGTGTTCCAGTATAATTTATTGCCGCTGGCCTGTTTTGTTCCGTACAAGGTAATATCGATAGGTAAAACATTACAGAAGCCCGTGATGCGGTAATCGGCATATTTTGTAAGGCAGCCGTTGTTGACCACAATTCTACAAAAATACCTTCCTGTATCCGCAAGCGTAAGGTTAGGAAAATACAGGCTTGGGCCTGTGCCAACAATTATGCTGTCATTAGGTACAATTCTTTTATACCAGGTATACTGTGCATTGGCTATGGAATCCACCCTTAATGTCAGGCTATGATTAAAACACTCCATTGAATCAGCAAATACTAAAAAATTCCCCAGCGGCAACACACTAACGTCGTATAAGCTTGCATTACCACAGGCATCAATTACCCTTAATCTTATCAATGAATAAACGGTACCGGTATTTATAGAGAACACCGGGCTGGATTGCGGCGCTGTAATGATGCTTGGTGAAGAAGGCTCGCTGCCAATAATTTCGTAAGTGTAGGGCCCTATACCCCCGGTAACATTTACACTTACATTAAAGCTGTTATTATCGCACTGGTAAGCGTTAGTGCCGGATAATACCGGGAAGATGTACATGCGAACCACTACAGTATCGTATAAATGTTTACCGCAATTCTGCACGTAAGTATCAAATATATAAGTTGCAGGGCCAAGATCAAGGAAAGTATAATTATATCCTGAGGTTGATGAAGGATTAATGGAAACACTAACACCATCTTTTTTAATAATTGTTGGGGTAATATTGCCGCCAATATTATTGCTGGTGATATTTACCAGTACATCTCCTGAGCCAACAGGCCAAATCCCTGACGGGCATTTAGCCGTAACCGTTATTGCCCTGTTTACAATACTGATATAGGGTGTGATGTAAACCGAATCTTGTTTACCACACTGATCAGTAAGAACCACTTTATATTGCTGCGGTGACGGTAAACCGGGAATATTTGAAAAAGTATAGCTGCTGCTACTGGTTACAACAGTTTGCATTAAAGTACCTGCAGGTGCATATAACGAAAGTGTATAGGCGGGTGTGCCTGAATTTATAGTAACTTTTAAATCGGTGGCGCCAATTGTAATACATGATTTTTTTGCAGACAGGCTGATGCTGGCAGGCAGGGCCAGCACTGTAAAGCAACGGGTGATAACAGTATCATAACAGGCAGGATTGTTCTGAATTTTTATGCAGTAACTGCCAAAAGGAAGATTGGTAAATATGCCGGTAGTGTTGCAACTTATCAGCACATTAAGGTTATCGTAAATGCAATACTGCGGTTTGTTGATATTTACCTGCCCCGTTATTGTTGCGGTAAAACTTTTACAGTCTTTATTGCTAATAGATACGTTTGCCCCAACTGAAGGTATTGGCCGTGTAACTGTAAAGCAACGGGTGATGGTGGTATCATAACAACCCGGATCATTAATTACATTAACGCAATAAGTGCCGTAAGGCAGGTTATCAAATATACCCGTGCTGTTACAAATGATCAAAACATGGGCAGCATCGTATAAGCAAAACTGCGGATTATTTAAATGTGCGGTATCGCCTACGGTAGCTGTAAATGTGGTACAGGTTAAATTGCTTATAGTAACATTAGGGCCAGCATATGGCACCGGCCTGGTTACATTAAAACATCTTACAATTGTTGTATCGTAGCATGCGGTGTTATTGAATATTTTTATGCAATACCTGCCAAATGGAAGCCCCGTAAAAATTCCTGTTGAATCACAAGTGATCAGCACACTGTTGGAATCATACAGGCAGTAATAGGCATTGTTAAGATTTACCTGTCCTGTAACGGTAACAGTAAAATCCTTACAATAAGGAGTGATCTTTACATTCACATCAACAGCTGGCACAGGTTTGTTAACTGTAAAACATCTTGTAATAGTAGTATCATAGCAGTTATCCTTTATGGTAATGCAATAGCTGCCATAAGGCAACAGGTTGAACACGCCGGTGCTGTTGCAGGTAATAAGCGCATTACTGCTGTCATAAATACAATATTGCGGCAAAGTCAGGTTAGCCTGTCCCGTTATAGTTGCTGTAAAAGTGAAACATGCTTTGTTGGTGATCAATACAGTTGCATCTACCTTGGGTACCGCAGTATCTGTCCATACAACCATTTTCATATTGCCGCAATTATCCTTTACAAATAATTTTACGGAGTGTTTATTACCAACAAAATATTTAAAGCTGTTAGTGGTAAACCAGGAAGTGTCGCCAGGAATAATGGATGCCCCGTACGTAAACCCATTAAATACTGTATTAGGTGTAACATTGCCTTTACTATCTTTTAAATTGATGGTAACATTCACGCTGTCGCAACCTAATTTGGTAACCGTATAATTATTTATCCACCAGTCATAATTCTGCACAATAGCATTTCTGGTTTGAATGGCACCGCAGGAGTCGCTCAGTTGAATATAATAGTTGCCACTTATTAAACCTGTAAAAACCCCGGTGGTACTTACAGTTCCTGCTCCTGATGCAGAGGGCGCAATAATCTTATAAGAAAACGGCGCCCTGCCAAAAGTTTCGCTGGTTACCGTTATTGTTCCATCGCTGCCATTGATACAGGTAACATTGGTGGTTACCATGGTAAAATTGGGTGCTACATAATTGCCCGGAATGGTGATGCTGTCATTAGCATACACACAATTGGTAACCACATCTTTTATAGTGATCAAATAGCTGCCTGCAGATAATCCAGTTATTAAATTACTTGAAGTATAAGTGGTAACTACCGGGCCTGAGGCCTGGTATATGTAATTACCTGATCCGCCGATGGCGTTAATTTGCACGGTGCCTGTTGCGGCGCATCTTGATTCTGTTGTTATGTACGTTGCCGTTAATAATCCACAATTTTGAGAAAAAGTATTTTTAGGGAGGAGTAAAGTAACCGTTAATATTAAAAAGCAAAGTACCGTTAAGTATAGTTTATTCATTCAGTCCGGATTTGGTACACTAATTCAACGTTACAGCATATTGCTTATTGCACCATTCATATTAATTCTGTTGTTACAGGTAGTAAAATGTTAAATCAGTGTGTAAATCGCATGCAGCCAAATGAAGAAAAGGTAGTTTTCCTTGCAGAATTCCTTATAACTTAAAGTGTTTTTACTATTCCATTGTTGCACTTTTACAACATTGCAAGCAATAGTTTATCCAAATAAAAAGGCTGCCAAAAATTGGCAGCCTGCTATTAAAATGAAATATATTTTAATCAAACGTTTCGTCATTCAAATGCACTTTTGTCATTTCGTAAAAATGATTTTGCAATTGGTGTAATGAAATGGGTTGCATGATCTGTCTTCGTTCATCACGGTACCAAATTTCAAATCTTGAAAAATTTTCTTTTGGAGACAACAGCATCCTGAAAGCACCTTTCATGTACTTAACGGTTCCATCTCCATTCTCATGTTTGTGAAACTTTAATTTCATCAACTGATCTTCGTCCAAAGGAATAGGGCTTAATTGCTCCGTCTCGTACCAGAAATCCTGCGTTCCGGTATTTACGCAAACTTGTTTTTCGTTGTGGTTGAGGTCTGTTACTTCACCTTGTTTTTTATCGCCGTCATTGTCAGCGATAAGATAGTCGCCTACTTTAATTTCATTGAATTTAATCATAGCAATTCGTTTTTATTTTACCGAATATAAGAAAAAATTTCAAAAAAATCAGGTGCGTTTACGATAACTTAACACGGCCCAGCTATTGAAGAACACCGCAAACCCAAACATTTTCAGCAAGTGGTATTTTATGTCTGCCAGCGAGCTGCCTTTTAAAACCACCATACGCATTACTTCGATAAAATAAGATACGGGATTAAAACGGGTGATCCATTTGGCCCATTCGGGCATGCTGTCTATTGAGGTGTACAGGCCGCCAAGTAAAATAAAGATCATCATAATAAAAAAAGATAACAGCATCGCCTGTTGCTGGTTAGCCGAATAGGTGGATACAAGTAAACCCAGGCCTAAAACGGCCAGCAAATAAACTGCTGCAAAAGTATAAATGGTGAGGAAACTCCCTACCGGAAGAATGCCATAAAACAAACGGGCAATGGTAAGCCCGATAGTAAGTACCACAAACCCAAGCAGCCAGAAAGGAATGAGTTTGCCCAGTATAAAATGGTATTTTTTTATTGGTGTAACATTGATCTGTTCGATAGTGCCGATCTCTTTTTCTTTTACAATATTGATGGCGGTAAGGTTGGTGCCCACCATGGTTAATAAGATCACCAGTATACCCGGCACCATAAAATACTTATAGTTCATCAATGGATTATACCAGTTGGAAGAAGTGATGTCTACCTGTGTTTCGGGACTGAACCTGGGAAACTGTATCCATTCAGTTCTAACTTCCCGGTTGTAATTCTGCACTATCGTTCTTAAGTAAGCGCCACCCAGGTTTGCTTTAACGCCATTAATAGCATTCATTGCCATAAATAACTTCGCTTCATTTTCTTTTACCAGGTCTTTTTCAAAATGGCTGGGTATCTGCAGCACAAGATCTGCTTTGTCCAGCTCAACCTGTTGCAAGGATTCATTGTAGGATGAACTGTATGATGCCAGGTTGAAATATCCTGATGAAGTTATTTTGTTCACTAACTGCCTGGAGTATTCGGAATGATCCTGGTCTACCACAGCCAGTTTGATATTTTTTATTTCATAGTCTGCAGCCCATGGTAAAATGAGCAGTTGTATAACAGGCATGATAAGAATTAACCGCAGGATTGCAGGATCTCTGAATATTTGCCGGAATTCTTTTTGCAATAAAAATTTTATAGTTCTCATTAGCTAATGCTGTTTGTGTTTAATTGCTCAATAGAATTAATGTCGTACAAGAGTGCGACGCCAATGAAGCAACATAGTAGTACAACCGTCTGGCCCAAAAAAGTATTTCTCATGCCAACCGGATTTTAAATTTCTTAATCGCCATTGTCAGGAGAAAGATCATCATACCCGTAAGAATTAATGTTTCTTTCCAGATGGCTTTTAAACCAAGGCCTTTTATCATTACTGATTTTACAATGATGTAATACCATTTTGCAGGAACAATGTTAGAAACTGTTCGTAATGGCAAAGGCATATTTTCAATTGGGAACATAAATCCACTCAGCATAATAGTAGGTAAGAACAAAGCGATCAAAGAAATGAACATTGCGGACTGTTGTGAATCCACTCCTGCTGAAATTAATAAGCCTAACGATAATGACACCAGTGTAAATAAGATACTTTCAAATGCTAACAATATTATGCTACCGTTAATAGGCACTTCCAATACAAATACACTCAACAATAAAATAGTGGTGATGTTTACCATTGACAATAATAAATAAGGTACTGCTTTTGCCAGCACCACTATCTGCGGACGCATGGGAGACACCAGCATAATTTCCATGGTGCCCATTTCTTTTTCTTTTACAATGGTGATGGCGGTCATCATGGTGCAGACCAACAATAATACCATCGCCATAACACCCGGTACAAAATTGAAAGCGCCCTTTAATTGCGGGTTGTACAGCATCCGCATTTCGGTATTGATGGTATAGGGTAGTTTACGATTATTGGTAATGCGGTTTTGATAATCGATAATAACTGCAGATGCATAACTGGTTAGTGTATTCGCAACATTGGGGTCCGATGCATCAGCGATCAGTTGTACCTGTGCTTTATTAAAATGCTGCAGGTCTTCATTAAAATGCTGGGGAAGAATGACCGCCAGCTTGATATTGCCTTTCTTAAATTCTTCTTCCACCTGGTTGTAATTCGACAGGTTTTTCTCAATATCAAAATAGCGGCTGGCATTAAACTCGGCTATTAAAGAAGTAGTGGCAGCATCTTTGGAATTATCCAGTACCGCAATCTTTGCATTCTTCACTTCGTTGGTCAATGCAAATCCAAAAATCACGATCTGCACCACCGGCATACCCAGCAAGATGAACATGGTTCTTTTATCCCGCCAGATATGGAAGAATTCCTTTTTTACAAATGCGAAAAATTGCTTCACGGTAGTTATAGTTTAAACTGTTTCGATACTTTTTTTGACGACAGACCACAGACGACAGACCACGGACAACAGACCACCAATGACGAACTGCTCACGACTCACGTCTCACCACTCACGATCGACCATTGACCATTCACTATTCACCATTCACTACTCTCCGCTCCGCTTAGCCTTTCGGGCCAGTTTTAAAAACACTTCATCCATTGATGCCGCATTGTAATTTATTTTTAATTGCGATGGAGAATCCAATGCTTCTATCCTTCCATCCACCATAATGCTTACACGATTGCAATATTCCGCTTCATCCATATAATGCGTGGTAACAAAAATGGTAATGCCCTGTTCAGATGCCTGGTAGATCATGTTCCAAAACTCTCTTCTTGTTACAGGGTCAACACCACCTGTTGGCTCATCCAGGAAAACAATTTCAGGTTCATGAAAAATGGCTACAGAAAATGCCAGCTTTTGTTTCCAGCCCAATGGCAATGATTTTACCAGTACGCCGGCTTCTTTTTCCAAATGCAATTGCTCTAAAATAAATGCCGTTTTGTTTTTTATGAAGGCGTTAGTTTTTCCATAAATGCCACCATAGAACTGCATGTTTTCTTTTACTGTCAGATCATCATACAAAGAAAATTTCTGGCTCATGTAGCCAATGCTTTTTTTAATTTTTTCATTCTCTTTATACACATCAAGCCCTGCAACAGTTGCTTTGCCTGATGAAGGCAGAGAAAGGCCGCATAACATACGCATGGCTGTAGTTTTGCCTGCACCATTGGCACCGAGGAAACCAAATATTTCTCCTTTGTGTACATCAAAGCTGATGTGATCCACAGCAATGAAATCACCAAAGTGCTTGGATAGTTGATCTGCAGTTATAACTTTATCGTTACTCATTTTAATTTTTCATTAATGCAATAAAACAATCTTCAATATCCGGTTTTGCTTCTTGCATCACGATGTTTGCATTTTGATGCTGCTGAATAAATGTTTCCAATGCCTGTTTACCAGTTTCATTTTTCATTACTACATGATGATATTCTCCGAATGGATAAACATCTTTTGCAAAATCAGTTGCCTTCAATTCATTTAACAACGATAGCATTGCAGGAGATTTAACAGCCCATAGGGGACTAGGAAAATTATTGACAATGCCTGCAGGTGTGTTGATAGAAAGAATATTGCCATTTTGTATCAACGCTACTCTATCGCACAATCTGGCTTCATCCATATAAGGTGTTGAAACAAGAATGGTGATGCCCTGTTGCTTTAAACCTTTCAGCATCTCCCAAAATTCTTTTCTTGATACGGCGTCCACACCTGTTGTAGGTTCATCTAAAAACAAAACCGATGGCCGGTGAATCAATGCACAACTCAAAGCCAGTTTTTGTTTCATACCACCGGATAATTTTCCGGCCTTTCTTGTTTTAAAAGGTTCTATCTGAACATAGATGCCTTTGATGAGGTCATAATTCTCTTCGATGCTGGTATTAAAAATGGTAGCAAAAAAATTCAGATTTTCTTCAACAGAGAGATCAGGGTACAAAGAAAATTTGCCCGGCATATAACCCACCCGTTTGCGTATGG
>Ga0068859_100004978_pt1 | contig 13492 bp, 15 predicted proteins | sample KBSSwiS22_FD_66585 | JGI IMG/M metagenome (GOLD analysis project Ga0068859, IMG submission 66585) | Switchgrass rhizosphere microbial communities from Kellogg Biological Station, Michigan, USA - KBS Switchgrass S2-2 | ecosystem: Host-associated > Plants > Roots > Rhizosphere > Soil ... | reverse complement strand
CCCGGACCCTCCTGAAGCCCCCTACCCCCTGCCCTTCCTGTACAGCTCGCTCGGCCAGCGTTTGTGGACCCAGAACCATTCGGCCGGGCGCTCGCGGATGCGCTCTTCGATGAAGGCGTTGATGCGGCGCACGCCGGCCTCGATGTCGGCCGTGCGGTCGCCGGTGGCCTGCAGCCGGATCGGCTCGTGGACCACCACGCGGAAGCGGGCCTTGTCCTTGCGCTGCACGCTCATGGGCTGCAGGTCGGCGCCGTAGCGCAGGGCCAGGCGCGAGGGGCCGGGCGCGGTATGGGCGGTGACGCCGAACAGCGGGGCCTCGACGCCGCCGTTGAACTTCTGGTCGTTCATCAGCGCCACGGACTCGCCGCGCGACAGGGCCTCCAGCAGTTCGCGCGCGCCGTCGCCGCCTTTGGGCGCGAACAGGCGCACGCCATAGCGCCAGCGGCTCGCCTTGAAGCGGTCGTCCACATAGGGGTTGTTGGCCGCCCGGTAGGTGACCTGGCAGGTGATCCCGGCGTGAAGGATCACCGCCGGCATGATCTCGAAGGACGAGAAGTGGCCGGAGATGAACACCACCGGCGCAGTCCCCCGCGCGATCTCGGCCAGGCGCTCGGCGCCCACCACCTCCACCCGGGAGGGATCGGCGATGATCCGGTCGAGGATCGGGAACTCCACCGCCCAGCGGCCGGCGTGCGCCCACTGCTCGTGCAGCAGCCGGGCGATCTCGGCGTCGGAGGCGTCCGGGAAGGCGATGCGCAGGTTGGTCTCGGCCACCCGATGGGCGCCGGTGAGCGGCCCGATGCGCTGGAACAGCCAGGCGCCGAAATCGGACACCCGATCGATGGGAAAGGCCCGCGCCAGGCCGGTGATCAGGTCGAATCCCAAGGCTTCCAACCGCCAGGCGAGGTCCTGGAGCATCGAGGGCTGCGCTTGGGCCATGGCGCTTAAGTAGGCGAGGCGCGGCCCCTCGCGCAACGCGAACCGGACTCGCTTGGCGCGCGACTTGCCCCGCCCTGACCAGACCGTCCCGCTTTGGGACGAGGTATTGAAGGTTCGAGGGGGCCCATGGAACCCAAAGGCAACGACATCGACGTCCACCTGGGCAAGCGCCTGCGCCGCCGCCGCCGCCTGCTGGGCCTGACCCAGCAGCAACTGGCCGGCGCCTGCGGAGTCCGCTTCCAGCAGATCCAGAAGTACGAGTGCGGCGCCAACCGCATCTCGGCGGCCCGCCTGTGGCAGCTCTCCGAGGCTTTGGAAGTGCCGGTGGGCTATTTCTACGACGGCCTGTCCGACATCGAGCGCGCCGCGCACAACGATTCCGAGCCGGGCGGCGAGATGTTCGCCCGCAAGGAGACGCTGGACCTGATCCGCGCCTACTACCAACTGGGCGAACGCCCGCGCCGCCGGTTGCTCGATCTCGCCAAGGCGCTGAACGGCGGCGAGCACGACGCGGCCTGATCCCGCGGCGCAGATGACGGCGGGGCGGGCGTGGGCTAAACGAAGCCCATGCTCTCCCCCTCCCGTCTCGACGAGCTCGACACGTTCCTGATCGCGCTCAACAAGGCGTCCGCCGACGTCATCCTGCCGCTGTTCCGGTCCGACCACGGGCTCGAGGACAAGGGCGGCGCCCTGGGCTTCGACCCGGTCACCGAGGCGGACAAGGGCGCCGAGCGGGCGATCCGCAAGCTGATCGCCGAACGCTATCCCGAGCACGGGGTGATCGGCGAGGAATACGGCGAGGACCGCCCCGACGCCGAGTTCGTCTGGGTGCTCGACCCCGTCGACGGCACGCGGGCGTTCATCGCGGGCCTGCCCCTGTGGACGACCTTGATCAGCCTGCGCTGGCAGGGCACGCCCACGCTGAGCTCCATCGGCCAACCTTATCTCGGCGAAATCTTCCTCGGCCACGCCGGCGGCTCGCGGCTGATCGACCGCACGGGCGTGCGCCCGCTCAAGGTGCGGGCCTGCCCGCTGCTCACCGACGCGGTGATCCACACCACCGACCCCAACCAGTATTTCGACGGCCCGGAGCTGGGCGCCTGGAACCAGGTGCGGGCGGCGGCGCGCCTGGCCCGCACGGGCTGCGACGCCTACGGTTACGCCATGGTGGCGCTGGGGGTCATGGACCTGGCCATCGAGGGCCGGGTCTGCAAGGCCTGGGACATCGAGGTGGCCGCGCCCCTGATCGCCGGGGCCGGCGGCCTGGCCACCGACTGGCGCGGCCGGCCGCTGGGCAAGGCGGGCGGACAGCTCGTGGTGGCGGGCGACCGGGCCTGCCTGGAGGAGGCGCTGGTGGCGCTCAGGCGCTCGGCGACCTGAGTTTGGGCGCGACGCGGTCGGCCAGGTCGTCGAACGCGGTCCAGAACACCGCGCGGCGGTCGTCGGTCTCCATCAGGATCTCGTGGCGGGCGCCGGGCACGACGACGTAGCGGGCGTCGGCCAGGCGCTCGGCGGCGCGGGCCTGGGCCGCCACCTCGACGATCTGGTCGGCCTCGGCGGAATAGACCAGCATCGGAATCGTGATCTTGGCCAGCCGCTCGGGGCGGGCGTTCTCGGTCATTGCCCGCATGGCGAAGTCCAGCCAGCCCCAGGTGACGCTGCCCAGCGCCAGGTCGGGACAGGCGCGGATCTGATGGCGGTGGCGCAGGAAGCGGCGCTTGTCATGGGTCAGGCGGTTGCCCTCGAAGGCGTCGTCGAAGGGCGAGCCCTCTTGCAGGAACACATAGCCGTGGCGGCGGCCGACGGCGCAGAAGAACCCCGCCAGGCCTCGCGCCACCGGCAGCGGCAGCGGCAGTTGCAGCCCCAGCATCGGCGCCGAGAGCACGCCCGCGGCGAAGCGCGCCGCCTCGCCGCAACCGAGCGCCAAGAGCGTCAGGCAGCCGCCCATGGAGTGTCCGAGCGCGATCCAGGGCTTCGGCAACCGGGCCTCGAAGGCGGCCAGGAGGGCGCGATAATCGTCCAGGAACGGCTGGAACCCGTCGGCGTGGCCCTTGAGCCGGTCGGGGAGCGCGCGCGCGGAGAGGCCCTGGCCGCGCCAGTCGTGCGCCAGGACGCTGAACCCGCGCGCCTGCAGTTCGCCGATCGCCTCGAAGTATTTCTCGATCGGCTCCGTGCGCCCGCCGCTCAGGACGACGGAGCCGCGGGGCGTCCCTGTCGCCGGGAACAGCGCGGCGCGCAGGCGGGCGCCGTCCTTTCCTTCGAACCATTCGGCGGCGGCGCCCGGCGGGATCGGCGCCTCGGGAATCTCGACGAGGGGCGCGGCCTCGGTCATCAGGCCCGCCGGGCCAGCAGCGCCTGGATCTGCGGCTGGAGGCTGAGCGCCAGGCCCATGTCGGACAGGCGCAGCCGCCCGCTCATCATCGCCCGCATGGGGTCGAGTTCGCCCTTGCCCAGCGCGGCCAGGTCGCGGGCGCTGACGGTCACCGTCAGGTCGGCGGGGGCGTCGTCGTTGCTCACCTCAGCGCCGTCGATGCGGATGACGCCCTCCCCCTTGAGGTCGAGCTTCACGCTGCGGCCGAGGTCGACGCCGGCGGCCACCGCCTGGCGGATCCGCTGGGTCAGTTCATCGACGTCGGCCAAGGCGCGCTCCCGGTTGCGGGCTGAGCGTTACCGCGGGACAAGCCTCGCGTCACGCCGGCTTGACGAACCGCAGGGTCATGCGGTCGCTCTCGCCGATGGCGTCGTACTTGGCATGGTCGAAGGCGGGGTCGTCCGGCTGGCCGCGCGGCGACGAGCGGCGCACGGGCGGCAAAGTCCAGACGCCGAACGGATGGTTGCGGTCGTCGCGGGGGTTGGCGTTGATCTCGCTGGCCTTGTCGAAGGTGAAACCCGCCTCCGAAGCGAGCTGGATCACATAGGCCTGCTGCACATAGCCGTCGCCGGCCAGCGGGTCCTGGACGCCGCCAGGGTCGCCGCGGTGCTCCTCGACCCCCAGCGCGCCGCCGGGCCGTAGCGCCGCGAAGGCGTCGCGGAACGCCTTCTCGACCAGGCCCGCGGCCATCCAGTTGTGGATGTTGCGTAGGAAGAGCACCAGGTCGGCGCCGCCGGCCGGGGCGACCGGGCCGCTGGTGGGCCCGAATTCGGTGATCGCAACGTCGCCGTAGAGCCGGGGCCGGGCCTTCAGATGCTCCCGATAGATCTCTACGACCTGGCGCGCCGGCGGGTCGGCGGGTTGCAGGTTGGCGGCGTAGAGCTTGCCGCCGTTGGCGGCCAGGTAGGGCGCGAGGATGTCGGTGTACCAGCCGGCGCCGGGCCAGAACTCCACCACCTCCTGCCCGGGCGCGAGGCCCCAGAAGGTCAGGCTCTCGACCGGGTGGCGCCAACGGTCGCGGGCGGCGTCGCCGGGCGCGCGCCATGCCCCGGCCACCGCCTCGGCGATGGTCATCGAACCTTTGCCCGCAGACGGGCGATCGGTCTCCTTGGGCCGGCGCTCGCCGCACGCCGCGAGCGCCGCGGCGCCGGCCAGGACGAGGCGGCGGGATAGGCGGGCGGGGGGGCTCAAGGTCCGGGTCAGCCTGGCTTGACGAACCGCAGGGTCATGCGGTCGCTCTCACCGATGGCGTCATACTTGGTGCGGTCGAAGGCGGGATCGGCGGGCTGGCCGAACGGCGACGTGCGCTTGATGGGCGGCAGGGTCCAGACGCCGAATGGGTGGTCCTTGGTGTCCTTGGGGTTGGCGTTGATCTCGGACCGGGCGGCCAGCTTGAAGCCGGCCTTCTCGGCTGCGGCCACCACCGAGGCCGTGGGGATGTAACCATCCTTGAAGCCGTCCACCGCGGGCCGCGGGTCGGATCGGTGGTCCTCGACCGCCAGGATCCCGCCGGGCTTGAGCACGGCGTAGAAATCGGCGAACGCCTTGTCCTGGTAGCCGGCCATCATCCAGTTGTGGACGTTGCGCGCGGTGATCACGAGGTCGGCCGAGCCGGCCGGGCCCAGGGCCTTCGACTGGGCGCCGAAGCCCACATATTCGATCCTTCCCCATTTGGCGGCGTCGGCGTACCTGGCCTCGAAGTCGGCGCGGCTCTTGCGGGTGGCGTCGGTGGCCTTCGGGCTGTCAATATCGGCGACCGCGGCGATATAGCGGCCGCCGGTGGCCTTGGCGTAAGGGGCGAGGATCTCGGTCCAGTAGCCGCCGCCGGGGCTGATCTCGATCACGGTCTGTCGGGGCGCAAGCCCCCAGAAGGTCAGCGACTCGGCGGGATGACGGAAACCGTCGCGGGCGGCCGAGTCCGGGCTACGGCTTGGGCCGGCGATGGCGGCCGTCAAGGCGGCGTCCGTCGCCGCCGCGGGCGCGGCCGCCATGAGCGCCGCGACGACCGCGCCGAGCGCGAGGCTCAAGCGGGGGACTTGCATGCGACCGGCCCTTCCTGACTGTTCTTCGGCTGCGGCACCCTAACCCCAGCCCCCGCCGCCGCAAGCGTCCGCGCAGCGCAATTTTTTTGGCTTCACGGCCTTGAAGCCCCCTTCCCGCTCACCAACTAAACCCCCGAAGGCGCTGGAATTCCGGGCCTTCCGGGTGCGACGAGGCCCTTGGCTCGCCGCCGCCTGCACGACCATCAACCTTGCTTCATAAAGAAGGTGAATCCCCATGCGTGCGATTGATTTTTCCCCCCTGTATCGCTCCGTCGTCGGCTTCGACCGCGTCGCCGACCTGCTGCAGACCGCCGCTGCCGACGCGGCCAGCGGCTATCCGCCTTACAACATCGAACGGGTCGACGAGAACGCCTACCGCGTCGAGATCGCGGTGGCCGGCTTCAAGCCGGAAGAACTGAACATCGAGGTCAAGGAGAACCTGCTGACCGTCCAGGGCCGCAAGGCCGCCAACGACGACACCCGCCGCTTCGTGCATCGCGGCCTGGCCGAGCGCAATTTCGAGCGCCGGTTCCAGCTCGCCGACTACGTGGTGGTGACCGAGGCGAACCTCTCCGACGGCCTGTTGTCCATCTCGCTGAAGCGTGAGCTTCCGGAAGCGCTCAAGCCGCGCCGGATCGACATCGCCACCGGCAAGTCGACGCTGATCGAGGGTGAAAAGGCCGCCTAAGCCGCGGCTTCGCCTGGAACGACCGGGGGCGGCGCGACGAGCGCCGCCCTTTTCGTGCGCGCTCAGGCGGAGGTCTGGCGGGCCAGTTCGAGCCCGATCACGGTGGAGAGCTCCGCGCCCTTCAGGCTGGCGCCCTTCATCCGCGCGCCGGTGACGTCGCAACCGTGCAGGTCGGCGGCGTCGAGGATGGCGGCGGTGAAGTCGGCCCGCTGCGCCCGGGCGTAGCGGAGCCGGGCGCTCGTCAGGTTCGCCGGCGCGATACGGTCCGCCCCCAGCGGCAGCGGCCCCAGGATAATACCGATGAGGTCGGCCTTGGTGAGGTTGACGGCCCCGAGGCGCGCGCCCCGCAGGTCCGCCTCATGCAACGACGCACCGCGCAGGTCGGCGCCGTCGAGGTGGGCGCCCTGGAGCTGGACGCCCTCCAAGTCCATCCCGACCATGCAGGCGCCGCGGGCGCTCAGCGCCGTGAGCCGGAACCCCTTCAGGCGCCCGGCGAGCGGACGCAGGTCCTCGTTGTCGAACTGGGCCGGCGCGCCGGTCTTGCCGCCGGACTGGCACCACGCCTGGTGGGCGCTGGCCATGGCGTACAGCTCGTCGGCGCGGGCGACCACGGCCTCGCTGGGGGCCTGCAGCGCCCCGGACAAGGTGGCGTGCGCCGAGCGCAGGGCGGCGACGTCGACGCCGGTGAGGTCGCATCCGGCGAGGTTGGCGCCCTCGAGGTTCGCCCCGGCCACGTCCGCGCCCTCCAGGAGCGCGCCGGACAGGTTGGCGTCCTTCAGGTTGGCCCGGGTCAGCTTGGCGCCCTTCAGTGAACAGTCCGAAAAGTCCGCGGCGAAGGCCGAGACGCCGTCCAGCTCCGAGCCGTCCAGGGTGGCGCCCGTGAAGTTCGCCTGGTCGAAGTCGCCCATCCGGTTTTCCCGCCGAAGCGAGGCCAGGCCCTTGCTGGGATGCGGGACGGCGATCTGGCCTACGCGAAAATCCGCCTGGGTGAGGTCGGCTTCGGCCACGTTGGCGCCGCGCAGGCAGACGCCGCGCAGGTCCGCGCGCACCAGCACGGCGCGGCGCAGGTCGGCGTTGCGCAGGTCGCTGCCGAACAGGTTCGCCCGGGTGAGGTTGGCGGCCACCAGCTTCGCGCCGTCGAGGACAGATCCGGAAAGGTCGGCGTCCGAGAGATCGCGGCCCGACAGATCGGCGCCCGAGAGGTCCACCATGCGCAGGCTGGCGCGCTTTCCGCCCGGCTTGCCGACGATCAGCCGCTCATGGCCAGCGACGATCATCTCGATTTCGCCCGGCGAAAGACGGCGGCGCCCAGATAACTGACTGCTGGTGAACACGTCTGAACATCCCTGGCGCTAGAGAACGTCGATATTTTACAGCGACCAAGAATGAGGGAAAGTTAACGTCGACCTAGATCGCGGTGAGGCCTCGCGCGCCATGCCGAACGGCGCCTGTGAGGTTCACCTGCTTCATGATCGCATTGGTGAAATCGGCTCTGGAGAGGTCCGCGTCGATCATCAGCGCCTGGCGCATGTCGGCGCCCGCGAGATCGGCGGCCTTAAGGTTTGCGCCGGTCAGGTTGCAGGGCAGGACCCGGTCGGCGCCAATGATCAGCGGCCCCATCTGGGCCTCGCGAAGATCGGCCCCGGCGAGCTTCGCGCCGGCGAGGCGCGCGCCCCGCAGGTCGGCCCGGCGCAGGTTGCAGGCCCGCAGGTCCGCCCCCTCGAGGTGGGCGCCCTGCAATTGCACGCCTTCCATGTCCAGGCCGTAGAACACCGCGTCCTTGGCCGACAGGGCGGTCAGGTTGTAGCCGCGGATGGATTCCAGCGCACGCAGATCGGCGCCGGAGAAGTCTGAGGGCGCACCTTGCGCCCCGCCGGTCTCGCACCATTTGGCGTGGTCGCGGATCATCGTCTGGTAGGGCATGTCGCCCACGGCTTTGCCCGCCGGGTCGTCGGTGAGCACGCCTGCCATGTTGGCGTTGGAGACGTTGCAGGAATTCATGTTCGCGCCGACCAGCACGCAGTCGCGCATGTCGGCGCCGGCCAGGTCCGCGCCGGACAGATCGGCGCCGGCCATGTTGGCCCCGGTGAGCGTCGCCAGCTTAAGATTGGCGCGCACCAGCTTGGCTTCCTTGAGGATCGCGTCGGTGAAGTCGGCCCGCACCGCAATGGCGCCCGACAGGCGCGAGCGTTCGAGGTTGGCGCCGGCCAGGATCGTGCCGACCATATCGCCGACCTGCGCCTGGGTCTCCAGCATTCGCAGGCCTTTTTCGGAGTCGACCGCGGCGATCACGCCCTCACGCAGATCCGCCTCGAACATGTCGGCGCCGGTCAGGTTGGCGCCGCGCAGGCACGCCCCGCGCAAGTCGGCGCGGCGCAGGGAGGCGTCGATGAGCTTGGCCATCTGAAGGTCGACGCCATAGAGATTGGCGTGGTCGAGGCGCGCGCCACGCAGGTCGCAGCCGGACAGGTTTGCGCCGGTGAGATCGGCGTCGCAGAGGTTGCGGCCGCTGAGGTCCAGCCCCGACAGGTCATGCCAGGCGAACACCGCCCGCGCGCCGCCGGGCTTGGAGCTCCACAGACGGTCATGCTTTGCGCACACCACATCGACTTGCGCCTGGGTCAGTCGAAACGAGGGTGGGTGGGGCGTGGAATGCAGGGACATGACGGGCGTATGGCGAACAGGGAATTCACCATCACCTTAGCGGCGGCCGATTAACGGGGAATTTCTGCGACTTAGGATCCAGGCGAAGGACGGCGAGCGGGCTTGTATTTTGAATAGAGGCCCTGAGCCTGCGCCTGCAACAGTCCCAGGTCGAGCGCGATCCCCGCCGCCCTCAGCCGCTCGGCGCCCTGGCCGGACGCATAGGCCGAGGCGTCCTCGCAGGCCGCGAACACCCGGGCGACGCCGCTCGCCGCGAGGAGCTCGGCGCAGGAGCGTCCGCCGCCCGAGCGCGCGCCGCAGGGTTCGAGCGTCACATAGGCGATCGCGCCGCGGGCCGCTTCGCCGGCCTGGGCTAGCGCCTGCTCCTCCGCATGCGGCCGCCCGCCCGGTCCGGTCGCCGCCTCGCCCACCACGACGCCGTTCGCCACGAGGACGCAGCCGACGGCCGGATTGTCGCCCGTCAAGCCCACCCGCGCCGCGGCGAGCGTGATGGCGCGGCGCATGTGGCCCTCATGGTCGCGGGTCGACGCCCGGGCCATCAGCTCTGCGGGAGCGGCGTGGCGCGGCCCGCGTCGAGATAGCGCGCCGCCTGCGGCCTCAGGGCCGAATCCAGCGAGATCACCAGCGGATTGCCGGTGGGGATCTCCACGTCGATGATCGCCTGCGCCGAAAGGTCCCAGAGCAGCTTGACGATCGCGCGCAGGGAGTTGCCGTGCGCGGCGATCAGCAGCGTCTCCCCCGATCGAAGGACCGGCGCGATGTCGGCGTCCCAATAGGGCTGCACCCGGTCCAGGGTGGTCTTCAGGCTTTCGGTCACGGGCAGGTTCGCCCCGGCGTAGCGGCGGTCCTTGGAGAAATCGTATGGACTGTCGGCGGCCAGCGGCGGCGGTGGGACGTCGTAGGACCGCCGCCAGACCTTCACCTGGTCGGCGCCGTGCTTTGCGGCGGTCTCCGTCTTGTTTAGGCCCGTCAGCCCGCCGTAGTGCCGCTCGTTCAGGCGCCAGTCCTTCACCTCCGGCACGAACGTCTGGCCGGCGGCGGCCAGCGCCAGCCAGGAGGTGCGGATCGCCCGCGTCAGGACCGAGGTGAAGACGCGATCGATGACGAGGCCTTCGGCCTCGATCAGCTCCCCGCCCTTACGGGCCTGAGCCTCGCCCTCGGCGGTCAGGTCGACGTCGACCCAGCCCGTGAAGCGATCCTCGAGGTTCCATTGGCTCTGGCCATGGCGAAGCAGGATGAGGGTCGGCACAGGGTTGGCTCCGGGTTGCAGGCGCACGAGGCGCTAGGGCCCGGGCCGTCCGGCGTCAAGGGTCCGCCACGCCGCGCGCTTGGCCTGCGCGCCGGCGCAAGGTTATATCGCCCCCCATGCGCGATCACCTCTACCTGCCGCTGCTCGGCCTCGCCTCGGTGCTGGTGGTGGCGCTGGCCGCCTTCTGGCCGCAGGGCCTGGGCGACCGCTCTCCGGGACCCTTCGGCCACGAGCCCTATCAGCGCACGCCGCAGATGCAGGCGGCCATGCGGCGCGAGCACGACGCCGCCGAACGGCGGCTGGACCGCGCGCGCGCGGCGGTGCACGACCTGCAGTCCCAAGCCCTGCAGCCGGCCCGATGAGCGACAAGGACGCGATCGCGGCGGGCCGCCGGGTGCTGGCGGCCGAAGCCGCGGGCCTGACCGCGCAGGCCGACCTGCTGGGCGAGGCCTTCGCCCGGGCCGTGGGCGTGCTGTTCGCCGCCGAGGGGCGGATCATCTGCACGGGCGTCGGCAAGTCCGGCCATGTGGCGCGCAAGATCGCCGCGACCTTCGCCTCCACCGGCGCGCCCGCCGCCTTCGTGCACGCCACAGAGGCCAGCCACGGGGACCTGGGCGCGATCGGCGCCGGCGACGTGGTGCTGGCGCTCTCCAAGACCGGCGAGACCCGCGAGCTGGCCGACGTGATCGCCTACGCCAAGCGCTTCGGCCTGCCGCTTCTGGCGCTGACCGCCGATCCGGAGAGCGCCCTGGGCCGCGCCGCCGACGTGGTGCTGCAGCTCGCGGACGCGCCCGAGGCCGCCGACACGCTGAACGCGCCCACCACCTCCACCACCCTGCAGATGGCGATGGGCGACGCGCTCGCCGTGGCGCTGCTGGAGCGGCGCGGATTCACGCCCTCGGACTTCAGCCGCCTGCACCCCGGCGGCAAGCTGGGCGCCATGCTGCGCACGGTGGCCGACCTGATGCACGGCCCCGACGAACTGCCGCTGGTCGCCCCCGAGGCGCCGATGAGCCACGCGCTGATCGCCATGACGGAGAAGCGGTTCGGGGTGGTCGGGGTCCAGGGGCCGGACGGCAAGCTGCTGGGCGTGATCACCGACGGCGACCTGCGCCGCCACATCGACGGACTGCTCGACCACACCGCCGGCGAGGTGATGACCCGCGGCCCGCGCAAGATCGCCCATCCCGGGATGCTGGCCTCGGAGGCGCTGGCGCTGATGTCCGAGCCGACGCCGGCCGTGACGGTGATGTTCGTGGTGGAGGCCGGGCGCCCCGTGGGCATCTTCCACGTCCACGACCTGCTGCGCGCTGGCGTGATGTGACGCCGGCGCGGGACCACCTGCGAGATTCGCATTCGTGATGGCCGAAGCAGGGGCGGCTCAAGTACACAGGCCCGCGTATCGCCACCCCGGAGCTCCGATGCTGCCTGCCCCCCGCGCCGACCTCGTCGCCAACACCGCCGACTTCGAGACGATCCCACTGGTCAAGGCGACCGGCTTTAGGGAGTACGACGCGCGCTGGCTGTTCGGGCCGGAGATCAACCTGCTGGGCGTCCAGGCGCTTGGCCTAGGGCTCGGGACCTACATCCAGGAGCTGGGCCGCCCGCGGATCGTGGTGGGCCACGACTACCGGTCCTATTCGCTGAGCATCAAGCAGGCCCTGACGCTGGGCCTGCTGGCCGCCGGCTGCGAGGTTCTCGACATCGGCCTGGCGCTGTCGCCCACGGCCTATTTCGCCCAGTTCGAGCTGGACGCGCCCTGCGTGGCCATGGTCACCGCCAGCCACAACGAGAACGGCTGGACGGGCGTGAAGATGGGCGCCCAGCGGCCCGTCACCTTCGGCCCGGAGGAGATCGGGCGCGTGAAGGAGATCGTCCTCGCGGGCTCGTGGGTGGAGCGGCCCGGCGGCAAGCTGACCCACGTGCCGGGCTTCGCCGAGCGCTACATCGCCGACGCCGGCTCGCGCGCCAGCCTGAAGCGGCCGCTGAAGGTGGTCTGCGCCTGCGGCAACGGCACCGCCGGGGCCTTCGCGCCGGAAGCCCTGCGCCGCATGGGCGTGGCGGTGGTCTACGAGATGGATTGCAGCCTCGACTACACCTTCCCGAAATACAATCCGAACCCGGAAGACCACGTCATGCTGCACGCCATGGCCCAGGCGGTGCGCGACTTCGGCGCGGACCTGGCGCTGGGCTTCGACGGCGACGGCGACCGTTGCGGCGTGGTGGACGACGAGGGCGAGGAGATCTTCGCCGACAAGATCGGGCTGATGCTGGCCCGCGACCTGTCGGCCCTGCACAAGGACGCCACCTTCGTCGTCGACGTGAAGTCCACCGGCCTGTTCGCCACCGACGAGGTGCTGAAGTCCAACGGCGCCAAGACGGTCTACTGGAAGACCGGCCACTCCTACATCAAGCGCAAGACCGCCGAGCTGGGCGCGCTGGCCGGCTTCGAGAAGAGCGGCCACTTCTTCTTCAATCCGCCGATCGGGCGCGGCTACGACGACGGCATCGTCTCGGCCGCCGCGGTGCTGGCCATGCTCGATCGCAACCCCGACAAAAAACTGTCGGACCTGAAGAAGGCGCTGCCGGTCGCCTACACCTCGCTGACCATGTCGCCCCACTGTGCGGACGAGGTGAAGTACGGGATCGTCGACGACGTGGTGCGCGAATACCAGGAAGCCCACGCCAGGGGCGAGAAGATCCTGGGCCGGAGCATCGCCGAGCTGGTCACCGTCAACGGCGTGCGCGTGGCGCTGGACGACGGGTCGTGGGTCCTCGTGCGCGCCTCGTCCAACAAGCCGGAGCTGGTCGTGGTGGTGGAGAGCACGGCGTCGGACGACGACATGCGCGCGCTGTTCCACAAGGAAGTGAAACCGCGCCTGGCCCGGCGCCCCGAAATCGGCGCCTACAACCAGCAGGTCTGACGCCATCATCCGGCCGTCATCGCCGGGTGGGTAAAGGACCGCGCGCGAGTTGTCGCCGCGCCCGACGCGTGGCAATGGCCGCGCTTCGGCGAATGCTAACGCTGAGGGACCGCAGATGCGCGTGGCGATGATCGGGACGGGCTATGTGGGCCTGGTCAGCGGGGCCTGCTTCGCCGACTTCGGCCATACGGTCACCTGCATCGACAAGGACGAGCGCAAGATCGAGCAGCTGAAGTCCGGCGGCATCCCGATCTATGAGCCGGGCCTGGACCTCCTGGTCGCCCAGAACGTCAAGGCGGGCCGGCTGTTCTTCGCCACCGACGCGGCCGAGGCGGTGGCGGAGGCCGACGCGGTGTTCATCGGCGTGGGCACGCCGTCGCGGCGCGGCGACGGCTATGCGGACCTCTCCTACGTCTACGCCGCGGCCGAGGAGATCGCGCACTTCGTGCAGGGCTTCACGGTGATCGTCACCAAGTCGACGGTGCCGGTCGGCACCGGCGACGAGATCGAGGCGATCTTCAAGCGCGTGCGGCCCGACGCCGACGTGGCCGTCGTCTCTAACCCCGAGTTCCTGCGCGAGGGCGCGGCGATCGAGGACTTCAAGCGGCCCGACCG
>Ga0068859_100004977_pt1 | contig 13493 bp, 13 predicted proteins | sample KBSSwiS22_FD_66585 | JGI IMG/M metagenome (GOLD analysis project Ga0068859, IMG submission 66585) | Switchgrass rhizosphere microbial communities from Kellogg Biological Station, Michigan, USA - KBS Switchgrass S2-2 | ecosystem: Host-associated > Plants > Roots > Rhizosphere > Soil ... | reverse complement strand
AATCGCAACGAGGCGGGAGCGGAAGTTTACGTCAACGAGAGACCAGTAGGCGTGACGGGAACGGATGGCATGCTGCTTTTGCCTGAACTGCCAACCGGCTCGCGGCTGATGGCGCGAGTTCGAATCTTTGAAAACCCGACATACCGCGCAAATCACAGCCGCGGTAGTACGCGCGACTGGAACTTTCGCGTTTATCAAACGAGCTTGACCGTAAATAACGACGGCTCTCTCGTCTCATTCACTATCAGTGATCCCAGGGCCACGCAGGAACTGCGCGTAACCGGTACAAATGCACTCATCGGATTGCATCTGATGGCTTCCGTCGAATGGGATGCGTCGCGAGCGGAGTTACAACGGTTGCGCGACCAACAGCTTATTCCGATGTCTCAATTCCTTTACAACGCCACTGACGGCCAGTTCTTCATCGAGCAATTTGATTTGGTTGACGACGCTGCGTTTTGGGACGATGCAGACTTCCGCATCTTCGCCGATTTGGAAATCCGACCAAATGTCAATCTTCGAACCGGAGGCTTTCTCCACTCGGGTCTTGGCACGTGGGCCAACATGCGTCGCGATCCGGGAGCGACAGATAGCTGGACGTCGGCCATTACTTATGCACACGAATTTGGACACTATGGCTTCGATCTTCACGATGAGTATCAAGACAATCACCCTGAGGTATCCTGCGCAACCAACATTGGGGGCGCTGGGGATTTTGGCGGTGGTGGAGCAAGAGCTTCCTGCATGATGTTTAGCCAATTTGTGGCTGCAAAACTCTGCTCCGCTCGTGCTGAGAATCGCCATACGACCGGCACCGGGCAAGGCGATGAAAACTGCTGGTTACATCTGGGCGGACAGTTCCGCGATACGCGCAGCGGAAGTTTCCTGAATAGCTGGCAGATTAAGACGCCCGACACGCGCGGAGCAATCGTCGGCACGCTGCCCAGTCTTCCGCCCGAGTGGCAGCCACGTGTGAATATCGAGAACCGTTCGCGTTCGAACTTGTGTCAGCCGTTTGCCATTACAGTGACGAATAGAGATACAAGTGCGCCGATCGATAATGTCGAAGTTTGGCTGCGCACTTTCTATGGTCAGAATATTCTTCAGGGAAAAACAGGCGGCTATGAAACAGGCGGCGGTCGCGCGAGTTTTGGCGGTGGCATGCTTCCTATGACCGGCATCCATGTTGGGGATCGAATTGCGGCTGCCGGCGGTGAATACGTTGTCACGCCGGCGGACTGCGGCGCCACTTCGCAACTTGTTCCCGCGCCAGTGAAAAAGCTCTTTTCTCATGCAGTCAGTACACAAGAAAGAACAGTGCAAATACCATTTTCAAATGAGCCTTTTGCGCTTTCAGCAAGCGTGGAGCCGACCGCCAAAGCCGGACAAGTTCGCATCCACGTGCGCTCGACGGAGCAGTTAAAAACTCCGCCGCAACTCAGAATCAATCTCACCGGAAGCACCGGCGCACAACCGATTACCTTGACTTTCGATCAAGACACAACGAGCTATACCGGAACGGCAACACTGCCCGTAAACACGAAGGCCAGCTTTGAGGTCAGTGCCACTAACGAAAACAGCCAAACCGTGAGCCGCCTCTTTAGTCTTGCACTGTCCCCGCTTAATCCAAACACGGACAGTCAACTGTTCTCGAGCAACGGCCAGTTATCTTTAATAGTTCCGAAAGGTGCTCTGCCTGCCAGCGCAATCGTAGCTATTGGACCATCAACCGCGCCGCCATTACCGCCGGACTCCGGTATGATCGTGGTCAGCGGCCCATTCAGTGTCACTGTCTCGCAGGGCAATCAAATGAAACAGGCGGGAGTGATACGGTTTCAACTTCCTAACCGGCTCGGCCCACGAGCGGTCGACGGGTTCGATAGTAAGAGTTTCGAGATCTGGCGATACAATCCGGAGAAAAAGGAATGGGAACGCGTCGGCGGAACGCTTCTCGACAGTGTTGATGTAATTAGCATAAATACGGATCAACTTGGGGACTATGCAGTCACCGCTCGTCTATTAAATGCTGGCCCGGGTGGACCGAAACCAGATGGCGGTAAGAAGGCGCCAGAAATTTTTGCGGTGATCGATGCAAGCCTGAAAGCCGACAAGGCGGAAGTCATCGGCCAATGCCCGGTCACAGTCAATTTCACTGGATACATAACGACCAATGGACCAGGCACAGTCAAATACACTTTCACACGTAATGATGGTGCTACAGGCCCGGTATTCACTCTCGACTTTGACGCTGCCGGAACTAAACCGGTGAACACAACCTGGACACTGGGCGGTTCCGGATTGATGGAATATTCAGGCTGGCAACGAATCAAAATTCTTTCCCCACATGAATTTGAATCAAGCCTGGAGACTGGCCGTTTCAAAATCGCATGCAGCAAGTAAAGCAACTAACATGGGCGGCCACTGAGCCGCCCATGTTAAATTAATCCCATATCAGTAGGGCTTTGCCTCAAAAGTCGGAACATCGCGCTTGGACACAGTCAGTACCGTCCGCGGTAGCGGATGGGTGAGGCGATCGTATTCAAAAATCAACCGCAATTTCGCACGCTCACCAGACCCATCCGCTACCGCGGACGGTACTGACTGTGCCCAAGCGCGAACTTTGGACTTTTGACTATCGGTAGTGTATTCGTCGCGGAGGATCTTCCTGGGTGATTTGATCATGAACACACTGCAAGACATTCGCTTCGCCTTTCGGATGCTACTCAAGCGGCCAGGCTTCACGCTCATAGTGGTTTTGACATTGGCCCTCGGCATCGGAGCTAACACCACAATCTTCAGCGCCATCGACGCCGTTTTGCTAAACCCACTGCCCTATAAAGATCCGGAGCGTTTAGTGGTGCTGTGGGAAACGAATAAGAATTTGGGACCTGAGATGTGGGATCGAAACGAAGTCGCGATCGGTAACTTTCTCGACTGGCGGTCGCGCAATCAGGTCTTCGATCAACTCGGCTCGCTTTTCGATACCGATATGAATCTAACCGGTTTTGGCGAGCCGGAAAGAATTAAGAGTTATGTCGTCACCACCAATTTCTTTCAGGTACTCGGCGTACAACCGATGCTCGGGCGATCCTTTCTCCCGGAAGAAGAAAGACCAGGAAGCCCATTCACGGTAATTCTCAGTCATGAGTTGTGGCAACGACTGTTCAATTCTGACCCGGGCGTCATAAACAAGAATCTCACACTCAACGGACATCGGGTTGCTGTGGTTGGTGTAATGCCACCGGCGTTTGAGCTGCAATTCCCAATCAGCATGCATGTCGATATGTGGGTGCCGATGGTTATCGACCCGGGCGGGCTCGACCGCAGCAATAACTTTCTCTATACAGTGGCCCGGCTCAAGCAAAATGTCTCGCGAGACCAGGCACAGACCGAGATGAACCTCATCGCCAGTCAGCTTCAACAGCAATATCCGGAGACGAATGCAGAGAGAGGCGTGAGGGTTGTTCCTTTGCACAAACAGCTCGTGGGAAATGTTGAGTCGTATCTTTACATGTTGTTCGCTGCGGTCGGCTTTCTCTTACTGATTGCGTGCGCGAATGTCGCCGGCTTGCTGCTCGCTCGAGTCACTGCACGGCACAGAGAAGTTGCTATCCGCATGGCGCTGGGAGCAAGCCGCTGGCGCCTCATCCGTCAGTTATTAACTGAGAGCGTCATTCTTTCTGTTTTGAGCGGCTTATTGGGTCTGCTCCTCGCATACGGAGGAGTTAAACTGCTGGTGGCCCTCACACCGTCAGAAGTGCCACGACTTCATGAGATTGGTTTGCATGTTCCAGTGTTTCTCTGGACATTGACGATTTCCATCGTAACGGGCGTGCTCTTCGGACTCGCTCCGGCAGTTCAAGCTTCGAGACCGGATCTGAATACAGCTCTCAAAGAAAGCTCCGGGCGAAACCCTGGAAGCTTTCAGGGCAGTGGCCTACGTAATCTATTGGTCATCTCGGAAGTGGCGGTCGCGCTGCTCTTGCTGGTTGGCGCGGGTTTAATGACTAAGAGCTTCCTCCGATTGCAACAAGTTGATCCGGGGTTCGACGCGACGAACGTAGTAAGCATGAACATCGCGTTGCCCACCTCGAAGTATCGGCAACAACAAGTAAATATCTTTTACGATCAACTCATCGAGCGCGTAAGAAATCTACCGGGAGTGAAATCCGTCGGCGGTGTTTCCCCGCTTCCGTTGAGCAACAGCAATGTGTCGAGCCGTTTTCTCGTCGAAGGAGCACCCTTCGTGCCTTTGGCGGATCGTCCATACGCCGGCGTAAGAGTCGTTACGCCGGACTACTTTCAGACGATGAACATCCCAAAGTTGAAAGGCCGCTCATTCACCGGGCAGGACCGGGAGAACACTCCGAATGTGATTATCGTGAATGAGGCGCTGGCCAGCCGCTATTGGCCCAATCAGGATGCGGTTGGAAAGCGACTCGGTTTTTTCGAAGAGGATCCGGGCAAGCAGGAATGGCGGGAGATCGTCGGTGTGGTCGGCAACGTCAGGCATAAAGCTCTTGAGACTGAGGTAATGCCGGAAGCGTATTTTCCATATCAACAGGTGCCGGAAAATTTCATGAACCTCGTCGTACGCACTGCGTCTGATCCGGCGAGTATGGTCCCCGCGATACGCAGTCAGGTCTTGAGTGTAGACAAAGATCAGCCGGTGTCTGACATCATGACGATGGAGCAGCGGTTGGCGAGATCAGTTGCGTCAAAACGTTTTGTGATGTTCCTACTCGGCGCCTTTTCGATTCTGGCGTTGGGTCTGTCTGCGGTGGGCATTTACGGAGTGATGGCCTACCTGGTAACCCAGCGAACGCAGGAGATTGGTGTTCGTATGGCGCTGGGCGCGCAAAAGCGTGATGTGCTGAAGCTCGTCGTCCTGAAGGGTATGGCTCTGGCGGTTATCGGAACCGCAATTGGGCTGGTTGCTTCCCTGTCGCTGACTCGCCTGATGCGGAGCTTGCTGTTTGAGGTGACTCCAACTGATTGGCTCACGTTTGTAACAGCGTCAACGGTCTTACTCACCGTAGCGCTACTCGCGAGTTACATACCAGCGCGCCGGGCCACCAAACTCGATCCGCTCGTCGCGCTGCGATACGAGTAACCAGTCAGTCCTTGTCGGAACTAATACTGATAAAACTTGACGTTTGCGGTTTTTTATCGCGCAATCGGAAGCGTATGAATGTGAAGCCGACAGCGACTACGATCGCGGCCACCACTCCGCCGAGCAGTAACTTTCCCAGGTCATCGAAGTTTCCGGCGTTCTCTTGTAATAGATTCATCAGGACCATCACATCACGACCTTTCTCTCAGGTCTGTTTTCGATGGGGAGTGGTCCTTAGACACTGTGCTTAACTATTTGTTCCACCTTGATGTAAAACTCACAAAGAAATGGTGCACAATGCATCCGAATGAGGACTGTAAACGCTACCAGGTACGTTACTCCCCTGCGTGAGGGGGGATCGCTGCCGGCAATCATTGAAGCCGACGATGACGGAATGTATGTCCTGAAGTTTCGCGGCGCGGGGCAAGGAACGAAAGCATTAATCGCAGAATTACTTGCGGGCGAGCTCGCCAGAACAGCCGGGTTGCCGGTTCCCGAGTTGGTATTTGTTGCTCTCGATCCTGAAATCGCAAAGACCGAACCGGATCCCGAGATACAAGATCTCATTCGCGCCAGTGGCGGCCTTAATCTCGGACTCGACTATCTGCCGGGATCGGTGATGTTCGACCCGGTTGCCGAAAAACCTGCGTCCGATCTCGCGTCGCGCATTGTCTGGTTCGACGCTTACGTCACTAACATCGATCGCACTCCACGAAACGCAAATCTGTTGATGTGGCACCGCAAACTCTGGTTGATCGATCACGGAGCCGCACTCTACTTTCATCATTCGTGGACAGACATGGACCGGCGTCCGAAGGATCCATTTGCGTTAATTAAGGACCACATTCTGCTTCCGTTTGCGAGTGCGCTGGAGGCGGTCGATGGTCCAATGACGACAACGATCACTGAAAACGCGATTCGAGAGATTGTTGGATGGATTCCGGATGACTGGATGTACGGAGATTCTTCGTTTCCGACCACTACAGAGAACAGAGAAGCGTACGTCAAATATTTGTTGAGGCGTCTGGAAGAGCCTCGCTACTTTTTTGAGGAGGCGATTCGTGCCCGATCAGTTCAGGTATGACTATGCGGTAATTCGCGTCGTACCGAAGGTAGAGCGCGAAGAGTTCATCAACGCTGGCGTGATATTGTCGTGTCCGGAGCGTTCGTTTCTGGAAGCGCAGATCAGGTTGACCGAGTCTCGACTGCTGGCGCTTGACTCGTCGCTCGACCTGGAAATGGTTAAGACACACCTGGCAACGATTCCAAAGATCTGTCGCGGCGGCGATGATGCTGGGCCGATCGGTCAGTTATCGCAACGCGACCGGTTTTACTGGCTCGTTGCTCCGCGCAGCACGATCATTCAAACTTCTGCGGTCCACACGGGACGCTGTTCGGATCCTGCTGCGGCGCTGCAACATCTCGTCGCGAGCATGGTTGATGCTGAGTAGAAATAAATCTCGCAAAGCTACTCTCAACTGTGGTACAATCCGTCCCATGGCAACAAAGAAAAACCTCAAAACTCACAAAATCAATTCTTCCATTCCGAGTCGTTCAGGAAAGGCTGCCTCAAAAGCATCCAAATCAACAGCGAAGTCGAAGACGGCAAAGAAGAAGGAAAAAGAATTGAAAGAGCGCGAGAAGCTATATGAGCTCACCTTAAAAGTGTTTCAGACGGTTTACGAAGATTATCAAGCGGGCAAATTCCATAGAATCCTGTAATTAGATCCTAAAACTGGCATCCGATGGCGTACTTCACCTACGACACATCAGTGTGTATTTCAAGAAATCTCACTAACTTTCACAAAATGCCGCAGCACTTCCTGCTGTCCGCGGTAGTAATGATGGAGCTAATGGCTGGTGCTCGCGACGAATCACGTCGAAAACTTTATTGGGAAGCATTTCGGCATTATCAGAAGAATGACTTGATTATCGTACCGGATGCAGAAGATTGGCTCCTTGCGGCTAAAATCTTGCATTTGTTAAGCCACTCGCGCAGACGTTTACAAAAAGGAAAGCTACAAAGACTGCCGCCGGGAGCTTCTCAGCGTCTTGCGCTTGATGTCCTTATCGCGGTTAGCGCGCGGCGGTGGAAAGCACAAGTGGTCACCGAGAATTGGGCGGACTTTAAGTCGATTCAGCGTTACTGCAACACCACGATCATTAAAGCCGCAACGTTCTTCAAGTGATGATTATGGTTAACCAATAAATCCGGTGGAGTGTGATATAGTGCGCTCATGACTATAAAGAAAACCTCAAAACTCACAACTCGATCTCGGAAGAAGTCTTCGACGCCTTCCTCAACTACAACTCGCACAAGAAAGGCTGCGTCAAAAGCATCCAAATCAACTGCGAAGTCCAGAGCGATCACGAAGAAACGACGAGAGGAGCTCAATCAGCTAGCTTCAAGAATGTTTCAGATGGTTTACGAAGACTATCAGCAGGGCAATTTCCACAGAATTCTGTAATTTTTGATCTCAATTCTGTTATTCCGATGGCGTGTATTTCAAGGAATATTGGCTTCCAAAAAATGCCGCTCAAAGCGATTCAGCGTTACTGCAACACCACGATCGTTAGAGCCGCGGCATTCTTCAAGCGATGACTAATAGTTCGTGAGGATCTCTTCAGGTTTGAAGCCCATCTTCGAGAGGCGTTCGCGGGTTTGATCGATCATTTCACGCGAGCCGCAGATTAGCGCAACCGGTGAAGCAAGATTTGGCAGCACGTTGTCCAATAACGATTGCACGTAACCCGTTGGCCCGGACCAGTCGTGACCATCAGGGCGCGAAATAACCTGGCGGAGTTCGACACCCGCTGCTTCCCAGTCGCCAGTTTCGTCGCGATAACAAAAGTCATCAGGCGTGCGCGCGCCGTAAAGCACCACCAGTTGTCCAAACTCATCTTTACGTTTCAACACATGACGCAGCGCCGAGCGCAGCGGCGCAACTCCAGTTCCCATCGCCACAAAAACAAGGTCGCGTCCCTTCATGTCGTCCAGCTTGAAACCGTGACCTGCAATACCGACGAGCTCGATCTGATTGCCAACGCACCTGTCATAGATCACGCTGCTCGCGCCCGCCCTTTGCTTCACAAGCACTTCGAGATCCAGATCGTCAGGCGCACTCGCAAAAGCGAAGTAAGCCGGTTCTTCACCCTCGACTCGCAGGATCGCAACCTGTCCGGACGTGAAATCAACAGCCTCACTGCAACGCAAATCAAATGACCGCGTGTTGCGAGCCTGCTCCCGAACGCCCGTAATCACGAGCTGTCGCGCTTTTTTTTGTTCCATCGGTCGCAGTTTACCAAATCGACCTTTCGATTCTCACCGCTAGTGGAATACAATGCCCACCCACATGAGACGCTTCGCCCCACTCTTGCTTCTGGCTTTCTGCGCCCTGTCGGTTCAGGCGCAGTCAGGCCGGCGACAGGTAAAACTGCCGCCTGCTGCTCCGGTTCCCACACCGACTCCCGAAGCGACGCCCGTACCCAAAAAGGAAGTGAAGAATGAACTCGTCTTCTTTGTAGGAGCTGACCGCGACAGTTCTTATGCCCAGCTTCCACTCGGTTACTACGACGCCGTGTTGCAGGGTTGTGCATCTCGACTACGTGTGGGCTCGTCGGCGGACGTGGAAGTTTCTGACCACGATGTGAACCGGGGCGAAGCAATCAAGAAAGCAAAATCAGAAACGAAGGCGTATGTAGTCTGGTTAAATCTAACAATCGATTCGATGGCACGTTCGTATGACGATCTCGTACTCGAATTTATCGTCTACGCTCCCGAAACCGCTAAGCTGGTGACGAACGGTAGGAGTTACCTGACAGGCCGCCGCGCTGGACCAGTAGTCGTCGATCCGAACCCACGCAGAAGCAGCGGACTTTATCGTGAGGAATTGTTGAAACGCGCTGGTGAAGAGGCAGGCGATCGAATCATCAAAGCGCTACATCTCGACGTGCAGATTTCTCACTAACTTTCACTCGCCATAAAGCTTCTCAATCACGTCGCGATACTTCTGGTCAATAACTCTGCGCTTTACTTTCAAAGTAGGCGTGAGCTCGCCGCCTTCGATCGTAAACTCATTCTCCAGCAACGCCACTTTCTTGATCCGCTCATACTTCGCGAGGTTCGGAGTTAACCCATCGATCTGTCGCTGAATCAAATCGATGATCCGCGGGTGGTGACAGAGTTCGCTGTGACTTTTAAACTCAATCCCTTTCAACTTACAGTACGACTCGAGCTGTTCCCAAACCGGCACCACGAGGGCCGCCGGAAACTTGCGCTCGGCGCCAATCAAAACCACCTGGTTCACAAAGCGCGAAGCTTTGATGGCCTGCTCGATTGGTTGCGGCGAGATGTACTTGCCACCCGAAGTCTTGAACAACTCCTTCTTGCGATCCGTGATGCGCAGGAATCCATCCTGGTCCAGGGCGCCGATGTCGCCAGTCTTGAACCAACCATCCCCGGTGAAGACAGCGCGCGTCTCTTCCGGCTTGTTGTAATAGCCGCGCATCACATTAGGACCACGCACTTCGATCTCACCGTCTTCGGCGATGCGAATCTCGACGTTGGGAATGGCTTTACCGACAGTGCCGACGCGATTGTCTTCGATTCTACTCGTGGTAATGACGGGCGACGTCTCAGTCAATCCATAACCCTGGACGATCGGAATGCCCGCGCCGATGTAGATGTACGACAGTTCTTCCGGCAAAGCGGCGCCGCCCGAAACCAACAGTCGCATACGTCCGCCAAATGCCCATTGCCATTTTGAGAACACCAGTTTTGAGGCGATCCAGTGTTTCAATTTTAGAAACGCCGGCACCGGCTGATGCGCGATCACACGCTGAGCATATTCCTTACCGACTGATACGGACCACGCCAGCAACGCCGAGGCAATCCGTCCCGTTTCAGCCGCGCGCTCCTGAATGCGCTGATAGATCTTCTCGAAGATACGCGGTACGCCGACCAAAACTGTCGGATGCACCTCACGCAAGTTTGGCCCAACCGTTTGCAACGACTCGGCAAAGTAAACCGCCATGCCCTGATGCAAATACATGTACATCGCCTGGCGCTCGAAAACGTGTGACAAAGGCAGCACCGAGAGGGCAGTGTCGTGCTCGCCAAAAGAAAGATGGCCCGATGAGTCGATGAGGTTTGTGACGAGGTTCGAATGCGTGAGCATCACGCCTTTCGGTTCGCCGGTCGTGCCTGAAGTGTAGATTATCGTCGCCAGATCGTCGGGCCTGGTTTGCGACGCCAGACGATCGACGTAACCGGGTTCGCGTTGCTCGAGCTCGCGGCCCTTTTCTTCGAGTTGGGCCAACGTCAGTCCTTCGGTGCTCGTAATCCCCTGTGCGTCGAAAAAGATAATGTGCTTAACTTCGGGACACTCGCCGAGCGCTTCTTTAATCTCATCGTACTTTTCTCGATTCGCGAGAAAGAGAATGCACGCGCCCGAGTCGTTGAGAATGTAACGCACCTGCGGCGGCGTCAATGTCGGATAAATCGGAACGTCGATCGTACCCGCGAAGATGGAACCAGCATCGGTCAACGTCCATTCGACTCGACTCTCAGAAAGCAACGCGACACGATCGCCAGGACGCGCTCCGATTGCATGCAATCCCGCCGCGATGTGTTTAGAGCGTTGAAGCATCTCGTCAGATGACATCGAAACCCAGCGGCCATCATTCTTGTAGTTCAACGTATCCGGTCGTTTGTGTTTGCGAGCTACGCGAGTGAAGACGTCAACGAGCGTGACGGGTTCATCGGCGGCAGTGGGCCGGCGAACGGGTGCGTTCGATCGCTGGTCCATGTACTCGACTACGCGATTCACGTCGCCTTCACTCCGTTCAGAAAGATGTCCAGCACCTGATCGGCCATCGGCGCGAGCTTGTAACGTCGTTTCGAGAGGATCCAGTTCGTCGCCATCTCGTCGAGCGCTCCAAACAAAACCTTCGCGACAACGTTGGCGTTCAGATCGCGGCGGAACACTCCGGTGTGTTGTCCTTCTTCGAATGTTGCACGGATTAAAGTGAGATACTCGGCGAAGCCGGCGGCGGAGAACTCTTCCATGAATTTGGTCGAGCCGCGCAATTCAACCTGAAACACCACCGCGAGATCGCGATCGGCGCCCAATCGTTCCAGGTGTAGCAGTGCGATCTGGCGCAGCTTCTCTTTTGGATCGGAAACGCTCTCGATCTGTTTTCTGGCAGCGCCGAGGGCTTCTTCAACACTGCGATCGAAGATCGAGTGGAGAATGTCTTCTTTGCTTTTGAAATATAGATAGACCGTGCCGTCAGCCACACCCGCCTCGCGCGCGATGTCGGCGACCTTGGAATTGAAGTAGCCGTTATGCGCAAAGACGCTCGTAGCAGCGCGCAGGATTGCTTCCCGCTTATCGCCGCCCGCCACACGAACGTTGTTGAGTGTACGAGCCGTACGCATCCTGACTGAATGATGCCTCACTCATTTTTTTAACGCAAGAATGTGACTGTAATAGTTGTGTCGGAATCAGTCTTGTAAGTCGCTTCTGGGCAAGCGGTCGCGGCGGTCGTCGTTGAAGAGACTGGGTTCGATACCCCGCGAAAGGTCCACTCCTTTTAGCAAAAACTCCTGCGTCGGATATGGAATTCTAATGGACCGCTCGCGGAAAAGTTCTGCGATGCGGTAGTTGATGTCACTGCGAAGCTGCATGTGACGTCGTGGTTGGTTGGTCCATACCAGTAAACGAAAATCGAGCGAGTAATCACCAAACTTCATAAACTGCACCTGCGGTTGTGGCTCCGGTAACACGTTCGGCACGCCGCGGGCGGCTTCGATGAGCGTGTCTGTGACCAGTTGTATATCGGAGTCGTCCGCAACACCGACCGGGATGGCGATGCGCGCCCGCGGATCGCCGTAAGACCAGTTAATGACACGCTGGCTCACCAGCCTGGAATTGGGAACGATGATCGCGATCTGATCGTTTGTAGTGACCACGGTGGTGCGCAGGTTAATACTCTTCACGTCACCTTCGTCTTCGCCAATCGTAATGCGGTCGCCGATCCTGATCGGCCGTTCGAAGAGCAAAATAAACCCTGACGCAATATCGGCGGCGATGTATTGCAATCCAAAGCCGATGCCGACTGACAGCGCTGTAAAGATCACCGCGATAGACGTGAGGTCAATACCAAATGCCAGTTTGAGCGCGACCAGCGATCCGATGGTCATGACGACGTACTTGACCAGCCGGCAAATCGTGTAACGCAGGCCCGGATCGATGTGTCGTCGATTCGCGATGCGTCGCTCGAACAGAGCACTGGTCCAGCGTGCAAGGAATATTGTTACGAGTATTACCGCGACTCCGGTAATGAAAGTAGAAACTGAAACCGTAATCCGGCCAAACGTGAACGGTTTCGTGAGATATTCCCAGACACGCGCGATGATCGCGGCCGAATCCTGTAGCAGTAGAACATTCATCAACACCAGCATAGCGATGAATCTGTTACAAAAGCGTTGTAACCATCACTCTTTTTCGAAAGGAGCGAAAGAAAGTTTCATTGACACGGTATTCCCCGGCTAACTAAGATGCCCGCAACTTTGAACATACCCCCATTAAATCTGAGACTGCTTAAACCCTTATATACAGGAGACCACTATGCGGACCCCCGTACTCGGAAAGTTCCCCCGGATCCAGTGTTTTGCAGCTTTTATTCTCACGCTGCTGATTGTCCCTACGATCTTTGCACAAAGCCAGAGCACTACCGGCACGATTCAGGGCACTGTTGAAGACGCGAATGGCGCAGTAGTACAGGGTGCAACTGTCGAAGTTAAGAATCTCGATACGAATGCTACGCGCACCGTGGACACGGACGAAAACGGACGCTTTACATTCCTTCAGTTGCAGCCCGGTAACTATTCGGTAACAGTTTCCAAATCAGGGTTCAACACGCCCGTGGTCCCAAGTACGGCACTGACAGTGGGCGAGACGAAAACGATTCCTTTCTCATTAGTCGTTTCGGACGTAGCAGAAAGGGTCGAGGTAACCACCACGCCGACAGTGGACACAACGAAGACAGAAGCCAGTAGCACACTGACCGAACTCACAGTGAGCACAACACCGATTCTCGGAAGAAAGTTTGAAGACTTGCTCACGCTTACTCCGGGTGTCAGCATCACGCAAGGCCCTGACGGCGATGAGATCAATTTCTCCGGTCAACGTGGAATCTTCAATAACGTTACTCTCGATGGTGGCGATTACAACAACGGCTTCTTCGGCGAGCAACTCGGCGGCCAGCGCGCAGCCATCGACATCACGCTCGAAGCAGTAAAAGAGTTTCAAGTTGTATCGACCGGAGCGAGCGCTGAGTTTGGACGGACGGCCGGTGGCGTGATCAATGTCATCAC
>Ga0068859_100004976_pt1 | contig 13493 bp, 8 predicted proteins | sample KBSSwiS22_FD_66585 | JGI IMG/M metagenome (GOLD analysis project Ga0068859, IMG submission 66585) | Switchgrass rhizosphere microbial communities from Kellogg Biological Station, Michigan, USA - KBS Switchgrass S2-2 | ecosystem: Host-associated > Plants > Roots > Rhizosphere > Soil ... | reverse complement strand
GGCGTTCGTCGCGCACGGCTCGCCGCCGATCTGGACCGACCAGGACTGCGTGTTCGCCTGGAACAGCTCGGCGATGTTCGGCGCCCGGGTGGCGAGCTGATGGCCGCCGCGGAAACGAAGGGTGTCCGTGATGCCCCAGTCGACGAGCGCCTTATAGGTGCCGACGCCGCCCTGCAGATCGTAGTCGGAATACCGGTAGCCGAGCTCGAGGTTCAGGTGTTTCGCGCCCGTCTTGGCTTTCAGTATTGGCAACAGCAGCTCGCCGTACACCTCGTCGACGGAAGTCTTGCCGTGCGTGTTGTCCGCCGGGAAGCCTTGCGGGTTGTCGTTGAACGAGTTCTCCGTCTGCAGAGGATCGAAGATGTAGGTGTACTTGTTCGAGCGCGAATGGACGCCGGCGGAGAAGCGGGCCTCGCCGGCCGGCATGTTGAATAGTCGCCCCTGCACGTTGCCTTCGACGAAACTCTGCTCCATCTTGGACTGGTGATTCAGCGTGACGTACATGATATTCAGACAGTCCTGGCTGATGTTGCCGTGATTGCCGAAGACCGGTACGCCGCTCGTGCACTGGGCGATACCGCCCGAGAACCCGAAGCCCGGCGGTCCTGCATTGCCCTGCGCAAAAAATCCTTTGCCGAAGTTCGGCGAGGCGAGCAAGGTCCGAACGCGCGTCAGCGATGCGTAGCCTTCGAGGTGGAGGTCCAGCTTGGACTCGCCTGTCGACGCGATGAGGTCCCACGTGCCGTCGATACCATCGATCTTGCCTTTCAACCCGAACGATAGTTGGTTCGTCCGCGATTCGCTGAACACCGAGCGATAAAGATTGCCCGGAGCGCCGAAGTCGCCGAAGTCCATGCCGTAGTTGAAGCTCCAGTTCGCTTCCGGATCGGGCCGCGAGTCGAGCAAAGCCGCGAGCTCGGGCGAAACGGGAAACGCCTGAGATTTCGTGCAACCGCCCGTGGCGGGGCAGTTCAACCCGTACTGACCACCGGGTAGATACGCGGCGTTCGTCGTGCCGTTGGCGTTCAACGACGGCGCGTAGACGCCGTTGCCGTGGAGCGCGATGTTTCCCCAACCGGCCACCGACGGCGAATCCGTGAAGTACCGTCTCGTCTTCGATGAAACATTGAGGAACTGGGCGTACGCGGTGACACCGTCCGTCATGTCGTAGGTGGCGCGGCCGAAGATGGAGTTGCGATCGAGCGGAATGTTGGCTTCGAACGGCAAGATGTGCTGAATGAGCTGGCCTTCGTTGTTGACGTAGCGGAACGGGTAGTCACCCCCATTGTTCGCGTCCGTCCGCGTCGTGTACGTGGGTCCGTTATAGCGGTACGCGCCTGCCGTGGCCCCGCGGCCGACCGGAGTCGTGCCATTGCTGAACGAAGCGGCGCCGGTGTAGAGCGTTCCGTTTTCGTTCCAGTAAAAGTTGGTGCTGGCAACGGGGCCGCCCGGAGCTCCTGTGGGGCCGATGCCCACGACGCCGATCGCACCCGGCTTGTTGAAGATCGCATCGACGGCGGCCCGACTCGGCGCGTTGGCCGCGTCGGAGGTGAGGTAGGGACCCGTGTAGATCAGCTGCGTCGGATACGTGGTCCCGTCGCGTAACGCATCGTGCCAGAAGTCGGTGTCGTCCGCGTGCACGGCGCTCCGGGTGGCCCTCTCGAGGCCGACCATGATGTTGGCTCTGTTGTCGGCGCTCGAAACTCCGAACAACGCCGACGCACGCGTCTCAGCGCCCTCGCCGTTTTGCATCGAGCCCGTCTGAACGTCGAGGTCGAGGCCTTGGAAGTCCTTCTTCAAAATGAAGTTGACGACGCCGGCGACGGCGTCGGCGCCGTACACCGAGGACGCGCCGCCCGTGATGATCTCGACGCGCTCGATCGCGGCCGCCGGAATCGAGTTCACGTCGACGGCCATCGTCGCGTTGACCGGAACGGCGCGATAGCCGTCGAGCAGCACGAGGTTTCTGTTCGCTCCGAGTCCGCGCAAGCTGACCGTCGACGCGCCCGACGTGAGCGTCGGGAAGTTGTCCGTCATCTGACTCTGATCTTGCAGCTGAGTCATGCCTTGGGCCGCTGGGACGAACTGCGGCAGCTCGTTCAACACCGTCTCGAGCCCGATCGAGTTCTGCTGCTCGAACGCCGCTTTGTCGACGGTCTGAAGCGGGCTGTTGGCTTCAAGATCGTGGCGCACGATGCGCGAGCCCGTGACCGTGATCTCTTCAGGTTGCGACGACTGTGGTGCTTCTTGAGCGCCGGCCGTCTGAATCGTAATGATTGGGAGACTCAGTGCGGCGGTGATGGCGGCCGAGAGCGCCTTCTTCTGGAACGCAGAGACGGATGCTGGCGCGCGTGCGACCGCGCGCGTCTTCTTCATGGACATGCTTGAAACCCCCCGGTTGTGAAAACCAATGAGTGAGAACGGTGTTGTTTTTTCCCCAAAATCCAGCGAGCGGTGTGCGCGCGGGTGACCGATGTTAGCAATACGAGACTTTTGCGCAACTTAATCGCGCTATGAGCGCGCATAGTCCGAAAGCAATGTGGCTTTTCTGTTTCCTCGATTGGTTTCGAATTTTCTCGTGTTGTATCGACGAACGTAGTGGGCGCGCGCTCGCGGGCCTGGTAGTGATAGCGTCAGGTACTTTTTTCTTCGGCGACGATTGGCGCTGTTCGATGTCCGTCGGCGCGTTTGCCCATGAGGAAGTAGAGCGCGATTCCGCCCGCACTACGCGCAGTCATTGCGGATTTCGGCCCCGTGCAGAGCGCTGGCGCGTATTCAGTGCAGCCGCTTTGGTGTCTAATCGCGGCCATGATCTGCCTGCCGACACCCGACGCCGCGCTCGTCGCGCGCCGCGCCGAGATCGTGCGCGCGCTGCGCGGGCTCGTGCGCGCGGACAACGTCATCGACGACGACGTCCGGCTCGCGGCCTATGAGACCGACGCGCTCACGGCGTACCGACAGCGGCCGCTCGCCGTCGCGCTCCCCGAGTCCACGGCGGAAGTCGCCGCGATCCTGCGTTACGCCGCGCGCGAGGGCGTGAAGGTCGTCCCGCGCGGCGCGGGCACGTCGCTATCCGGCGGTGCGATACCGGCGGCCGACGCAATCGTCGTGGGCCTGGGCAAGTTCAACCGAATTCTCGACGTCGACTACGCAAACCGCTGCGTCGTCGCGCAATCCGGCGTCACCAATCTCGCGATCAGCCACGCAGTCGCGGCCGAAGGCTTTTACTACGCACCCGATCCGTCGAGCCAGATCGCGTGCACGATCGGCGGCAACGTCGCCGAAAATTCGGGCGGCGTGCATTGCCTGAAGTACGGCCTCACGACGAACAACGTGCTCGGCGTCGAGCTCGTGACGCCCGAGGGCGACGTCGTTCGGCTCGGCGGCAAGCACCTCGACAGCGGCGGCTACGATTTCCTCGGTCTCGTCGTCGGCTCCGAGGGGCTGCTCGGGATCGTCACCGAGGTCACGGTGCGGATTCTGCGACGGCCGGAGACGGCGCGCGCGCTGCTGATCGGGTTCGATGCCGTGGAGTCCGCAGGCGCGTGCGTCGCGGCGATCATCGCCGCCGGCATCACGCCCGCCGGCATGGAGATGATGGACGCGCCCGCGATCCACGCGGCCGAAGCATTCGTCGGCGTCGGCTATCCGCTCGACGTCGCCGCGCTTCTGATCGTCGAGCTCGACGGGCCCGCGGTCGAGGTCGACTTGCTCGTTGGCCGCGTCGCGACCATCGCGCGCGCGAACGGCGCGAAGTACGAGCGCGCGTCGGCGAGTGAGCGCGAGCGGCTCGCGTTCTGGGCGGGCCGGAAAGCCGCGTTCCCGGCCGTCGGCCGGATCAGCCCCGACTACTACTGCATGGACGGCACGATTCCGCGCCGCGAGCTGCCGCGCGTGCTCGGCGCGATCGCCGAAATGTCGGCGCGCTTTCGCCTCAAGGTCGCGAACGTGTTTCACGCGGGCGACGGCAACCTCCATCCTCTGATCCTTTACGACGCGAACGTGCCGGGCGAGCTCGATCGCGCCGAGGCGTTCGGTAGCGAGATCCTCAAGCTCTGCGTCGACACCGGCGGCGTGCTCACCGGCGAGCACGGCGTCGGACTCGAGAAGCGCGACCTGATGACGTACCAGTTCGAAGATGCAGACTTGGAAGTGCAACACCGGATCAAGCATGCGTTCGATCCCGACGTGCGCTTCAACCCCGGCAAGGTGTTCCCGACGTTGCGCCGCTGCGCCGAGCAGGGACGCGAGCACGTGCACGCGGGGCGCCAGCGTTTTCCAAACCTGCCTAGATTTTGAGCACCGCGAGCACATCCTCCGTCGCGACGCGAGCGCTGCGGCCACGTGATTCGGCGGACGTCGCCGAGATCATCGCGACGCATCCGCGCGCGCTCGAGCCGATCGGCGGCGGCGCGCTACGCGGCGTCGGGCACGAGGTCGACGCGGACATCCTCGCGCTCGACGCGCTCGCCGGCGTCGTCGCATATGAGCCGGAGGAGCTCGTGATGACCGCGCTTGCGGGCACCCCACTGGCGACGGTCGAGCGGGATCTTGCGGCCCACGCGCAGCGACTCGCGTTCGAGCCGCCGGACTTCGGGGCGCTGCTCGATAACGCGGCGCCGCGCACGATCGGCGGAGTGCTCGCGGCGAATCTCGCCGGATCTCGGCGAGTGTCGGCTGGAGCGGCGCGCGATCATTTCCTCGGCTGCGAGGCCGTCACGGGGCGCGGCGAGCGGTTCAAGGCCGGCGGCCGCGTCGTGAAGAACGTGACGGGGTACGACGTGCCGAAGGTGCTCGCGGGCTCGTGGGGCACGCTCGCGGTGCTCACGGCGGTCACCGTGCGCGTCGCGCCGCTGCCCGAGACCGAGCGCACGCTCGTCGTGCCGAGCGCCACGGCCGACGACGCGTTGCTCGTGATGAGCGCCGCGCTCGGCTCGCCGCACGACGTGTCGGCCGCGGCGTTCGACGCCGAGCGCGGCTGCGTGCTGCGTATGGAGGGATTCGCCGCATCGGTCGACGCGCGGGAGGCTGCGCTCGCGCGGATGTTGCGCGGCGCCTGGAGCGCGGAGTCGGGCGCTGCCGGCGCGCCGCAGCGGCTGGTGTCTGCGCGTGGAGAGATCGCGACGCTCGGCGCTGACGAATCGCGCGCGCTCTGGGCCGCGATCGGCGGCGCGGTCGCGCTCGCACCGTGGCCCGTCGTTTGGCGAATCTCCGTGCCGCCGACGGACGCGCCGCGCGTGCTCGCGGCGCTCGCGCCCGAGCGCCACCTGCTCGACTGGGGCGGCGGCCTGATCTGGGCTGCGTTCTCGTCCGTCGAGTCAGCGCGAGTGCGTGGCGCGGTGCGCGAAGGCCACGCGACGTTGTTCAAAGCGCCGCGCGAAGCGCGCGCCGCGAACGCGGTATTCCATCCGCAGCCGCCCGCGCTCGCGCTTGCCACGGAGCGCCTGAAGCACGCGTTCGACCCTGGCGGCCGTTTGAGCCCCGGGCGGCTCGGCTGAGATCAGCCGCGAAAGAAGCCATGCAGACGCGTTTCACCGCCGCGCAGTTGCAAGATCCCGGAGTCGCCGCGTGCGAGCCGATCCTGCGCAAGTGCGTGCACTGCGGATTTTGCACTGCGACCTGTCCAACCTACGTGCTGCTCGGAGACGAGCTCGACAGCCCGCGCGGCCGGATCTACTTGATCAAGGAGATGCTCGAGAACAATCGGCCCGCGAGCGCGGAGGTCGTGTCGCATGTCGATCGCTGCCTCTCGTGCCTCGCATGCATGACGACATGCCCGTCGGGCGTCCACTACCAACACCTGATCGATCACGCGCGCGTGCACGTCGAGAAGACGTATCGCCGCCCGCTGCTCGAGCGCGCGCTGCGCGCGTCGCTCGCCGCGGTGCTGCCGTACCCGCGCCGGTTCGGTGCGGTGCTGGCGCTCGTGCCGCTCGCGCGGCCGTTCGCGAAATTATTGCCGGCCCGCGTGCGCGCGATGCTCGAGCTCGTGCCGGTGCGCTCGCGGCCGGACGCCGTAGTCACGGTCGCTGACCGACGCACGGCCGAGGCAGATTCGGGCGCCCACGCGCCGGACGAAGCAGAGCGTCGAGCCGCCAACGACGGCCGCCGCGTGTTTCGCGCCCGAGGCGAGCGCCGCGCGCGGATCGGCTTGCTCACCGGCTGCGTGCAAACCGTGCTCGAGCCGTCGATCAACGCGGCGACGATCCGCCTCCTCACGCGTGCGGGTTGCGAGGTGGTGACGATCTCGGGTTGTTGCGGCTCGTTGGTGCATCACCTTGGGCGCGAGCGCGCGGCGCTCGAGTTCGGCGCGCGCGTGATCGAGCAAGTCGACACCGAGCGGCGCGGAGGGGGTCTCGACGCGCTCGTCGCGAATGCGTCGGGTTGCGGCACCCACGCGAAGGACTACGGTCATTTGTTCCGCAATCATCCGCTCGCCGCACACGCAGCGGAAACGAGCTTGCGAGCGCGCGACGTGACGGAGCTGCTCGCGGAAATCGGCCTGCCGCCGGTGCGCGAGCCGCCGCGCCTAACCGTCGCGTACCACTCGGCGTGCTCGATGCAGCATGGCCAGAAGCTCGACGAGCCGCCGCGCGCGCTGCTCCGGCAGGCCGGGTTCGTGGTGCGCGAGATCGCCGAAGGCCATCTGTGCTGCGGCTCGGCAGGCACGTACAACATCCTGCAGCCCGAGATCGCCGCGCGCTTGCGCGAGCGTAAGGTCGGTAACGTCGTTCGGACCGGCGCCGACATCGTTGCGACCGGCAATATCGGCTGCATCGCGCAGCTCACGGCGGGAACGGCCTTGACCGTGGCGCACACGGTCGAGCTGCTCGATTGGGCGACCGGCGGTCCGCCGCCGCCGGCCTGGCTCGCACGCCGCCGACGATAGACCTGATCAAGAAGCGTGCGGGAAGGCCAAACGAAACCGGGGGCGCGAGGCCCCCGGTCGTCGATCGTCGATGTGAGCTCGAGCTATTTCTCGGCGCGCTCGTCCGGCGCGCCAGTGCCCGAGGAACCGATGAACATCTTGGTGCCGTCGGGGAAGGTGATGTCGCGCGCGTTCGCGCGGTGCGACCCGTCCTTCGCCATGAAGCCCTCGACGACCACCTTCGTGCCGGCCGGCAGCGTGTTCTTGGTCCAGCCGCGGCGCAGCAGCGCGCTCGGCGCGCCGCCCTCGACGTCCCATACCTCCATGGTGCCGTCGGGCTTGGGCACGTTGACGATCAGCCAGGAGTGCGGGTTCACCCAACGGAACTCCTTGACCGTGCCTTCGAGCTTGACGGGCTGGTTCGCGTCGAACTCCGCCGCGAACGAGTGATGCGCGAGCACCGGAGCGGCGGCTGACAGCATGAGGCCGCCCCCCGCGATCAAGCCGATGAGTTTCGTTCGCATCGCAATCTCTCCTTCAGAAACCTTCGTTGAAGCCACCTGATCGGCTTAGTTTAGCCGCTCCACGGGCGGGTCGTCATACGTAGCTACCGAGTGTCAATGAGATTGTTCCAGATCCTTGTAAAGCAACTCCTCGACGAACGGCACACACTTGAACTCCAGTATCTCGGCATTCGGCTCGAGGCGCCGGTAGAGCGGCATGCTGATCGTCCACGGCCGTGAGAAAACTTCAGGATCCGTGATCGTCGCAGAATAACGAATCGTATTCTCGCCTTCGAGAGTAAGCCGTTCCGTGACCTTCATCGAGCCGCTGTGGTAGTTGCCCGCGCGGTCGAGCCAAGTCATGTCGTTGAAGCCCGTCGTCTCGATCACGAGGGTGTCGCCTTCCCAGTGGCCGTTCGACCATCCCATCCAGGTGTCGACCGGCGGCTCCTGGTGGTTGCTCATATAGACCTCCCGGTTCGCGCTGGCGTACTCGTACGCGAACAGGATGTCGCCGCCCCCTTGGATGATCTGAAATGGATACGGCATGTACGTCGCGCGGGGGATGCCAGGCAAGTAGCACTTCACTTCCGGGTCGGCCTCGGGCCACTTCGCGCGATTCTCGTTGCGCTTCGCGAGCGCCTCGGTCTTGTACGGGATCTTGCCGTCGCCATCCACGACGCTGAGCCCGGCCGGAATCGCCGCGAGCGAGCCGAGGCGATAGAAGCCTTCGATCTTCTGCGCCGAATGCGCTTCCAGGTTCCAATCGGCCGTGTTGACGGCTTGCCATACGCCGTTCAAGTTCGGCTGCCCCGCAATCCGTGCGGCGCGGGCCGCCGGCTTGGCCGCTGCTTGGCCCTGCGCGAAGCTCGGCACCGCCGCGAGCGCCGCGACCGCGGCCAGCGCGATGCCCCAAGACTTGATTCCGTACTGCATTCGAATCCCCTTACTTTCCCGCCGGGCGAATAATAGTGAAGCTGGGCAAGTCCGTCATCCGCGCTAACGGAGGCTGAACACGTTCACGGTATCGCCCGCAACGATCGCGACGTGTTGCTTGCCGCTCTTGCCGGCATAGCTCATGGGGTTCGCGTTGCCGTTGTTGCCGAGCGTCTGCGTCCAGAGCTCCTTGCCGTCCTTCGCGTCGAAGGCGCGGAAACGCTTGTCGCTCGTGGAGCCGACGAACACGAGACCGCCCGCCGTCACGCTCGGGCCCGCGCTGCCCGGATTGCCGACCAGCTGCTTGCCCGCCGGCAAGCTCTCGTCGAGGCCGAGCGTCGACTGCCAGAGGATCTCGCCGGTGTTCGCGTCGACCGCGAGCAAGCGGCCCCAGGGCGGTTTCTGACACGGGGCGCTCGAGCCGCCGACAGGCCGGTTGCGCTCGTCGTACTTGCCCGATAGCGGCGCTGAGAACGTGTGGAACGGGCCGACGCCATCGATGCTCGCGCGGTCATACGGCTGCTTCGAGCCGACTGCCTCGAAGCTGTACGTGACGTTCGGATCCTTGTCCTGCACCCAGCCCACGAGCGCGCCATCGTGCGATGCGGCGTAGAAGATGCCGGTCGTCGGATCTGCCGCGACACCGCCCCAGTTGACGCCACCGGTGCCGCCCGGAAACTGAATCGTGGACTTCGGCGGCGCGTCGGGCGCCTTGTACCCGAACGGCGTGAACGGCCCGGCGTTGTAGAAGCCGCCGCTGCGTTTCATCAAGTCTCGACAGGCTTCCGCGTGCTCGGGCGTCGTGTCGTCGGCCGTCACGAGATCGGCTTCGCTGAAGCTCGTGCGTGCGAGCGCCGGCGGGCGCACCGGAATCGGTTGCGTCGGCGAGTACCACTCGGTCGGCACGTCGCCTTTCGGCACGGGCTTCTCCTCGACCGGGATCAGCGGTTCGCCCGTCTTGCGATTCAGCACGTAAAAGAAGGCCGACTTGCCGACCTGCGCGATCGCCGGCACGCGCTGCCCGTTCTGCGAGAACTCGAACAACGCGCCGCCCGACGGCATGTCGGTATCCCAGAGATCGTGATGAACGGTTTGGAAGTGCCAGAGGTATTTGCCGGTAGCCGCTTCCACCGCGACGATCGAGTTGCCGAATACGTTGTTGCCCGGACGATCGCCGCCGTAATAGTTCGCCGCGGGTCCCGCGATCGGCAGGTACGCGATGCCGCTCGCCGCATCGATCGGGGCCGCGAACGCCCACATGTTCGTGCCGCCGCGATCTTTCCAACCGTCGCCCCACGTCTCGTTGAACGGCTCGCCGGCCTTCGGGACTGTCTGAAATTCCCAAACCTTCGCGCCCGTCCGCACGTCGAACGCGCGCGGATTGCCGGGCGGACCTTGCGGCACTTCACCGCTCGCCGCTCCGATGATCGCGATGTTGCGATAGATCGTCGGCGTGCCGCCGTACGAAACGCCGACGTCGGCCACGCCGTCGGTCCCGAAGCCGGCGGACGGTTTGCCGGTCGCAGCGTCGAGGGCGATCAGATGCGCTCCGCTCATGAACAAGATTCGCGCTGGGATCGTGCCGTCGCCGGGCCAGTAGCTCACGCCGCGTGTCGACGCCGTGGGGCCGCCGCCCGCTCGACCGCCTGGACCACCGGGACCACCGGGACCACCTGCGGCGGCGGCTGCGGGTGGCGCCGAGCCCGGTGGCGGAGACGACGGCGACAGAGAGTACGTCCAAACCAAAGCGCCCGAGTCGCCGTCGAGCGCGACGACGCGGTCGCGGCTCGGCAAGTACATCGTTCCGCCGACGACGATCGGTACCGCGGACGAATTCCCGCCGAGCTGAAACATCCACGATGTCTCAAGATTTCTCACGTTGCCCGCGTTGATGTCGGTCAACGGTGAATAGCGATTCGCGGCGAGGGTGCGGTTGATCAGCGGCCAATCGCCCGGCGCGACACCGTCGCTCGTAGCAGGTGCGCTGCTCGTAGCCTTCGCCGTAGCGGCCGGCTGCTGCGATGTATTGGGCCCACAGGCCGCCACGCTCGCAGCCAGCGCCGCGACGATCATCCAATTGCGTTGCATCGATTTTCCCCCGTGCGCGCTCAAGCCGCGTTCTGGGTTGCGTACGATACACCCGCTCGGGGCTGCGGTCGTCATCCGACCGGCGCATCGGCCCTTTTGCGATGCCGTCACGCCGGCGAGACCGTTCCCGGGAACGGACCGTATACGTATACTCGTTTGAGCGCGAAGGGGGCCAAAGACTGCGCGAACATCGCCAACGGCGACTTCCCCTTGCGTGTCGAAGAATCGATCGCGTGCTCCGCGCCTCGCGTGGCTCGCACGCGAGCAATTGGAGGTCGGACATGACTCAGCGAATTCTTGCGTTGGGATTGGTCGCAGCTGCTGTTGCGTTGGCGTCTTGTGGTCAATCACCTTCCACCACCGCTCCCGCGACGGGAGCTGCCGGCTCCGCCGCCGCGCAGGGCGGTGCGTGGAAACAACCGACGACGGCCTGGGGCGATCCCGACATCCAGGGCATGTGGCCGATCATCAACTTGATCAGCACGCCGTTCCAGCGCGATCCGAAATACGGCGACCGGCTCTATCTCTCTGACGAGGAGTACGCGAAGACGGAGCAGGCGCTCGCGGCTCGCGACAAGCGCTACGAAGACGAGATCAAGAGCAACAAGATGGGCATGGGCCACTGGGCCGAGGCGAGCCATCACAACGAGGCCGCGCGTCTCACGTCGCTGATGCGCGAGCCCGCGAATGGACGCTTCCCCGAGCTCACCGAGCGCGGCAAAGAGCTCGCGTCGAAGATGAGCAGCAGCTGGAGCGGCAAGGTATTCGACAAGCCGACGGACTTCGACACCTGGGATCGTTGCATCACGCGCGGGTTGCCGCCGTCGATGTTCCCGTTCAACTACAACAACGGTATTCAGATCATTCAGGCGCCGGGCTACGTCGTGATCCGGCTCGAGATGATCCACGAGGCGCGAATCGTGCCGGTGGACGGCCGCGCGCAGCTCGATCCCGCGGTCAAGCAGTGGATGGGCGAGTCGCGCGGTCACTGGGAAGGCAACACGCTCGTCGTCGAGACGACGAACTTCAACGGCTTCGGCGGCATGACGAACGTCGGCATTCCGGGCTCGCCGCGCGGCGACACGCCGACGACGACCAGCATGAAGATCACCGAGCGTTTCACGCGCACCGGTGAGGACACGATGGAGTACACGATGCACGTCGAGGATCCCGAGGTGCTCACGTCCGCGTGGACCGCCGGTTATCCGATGGAGCGCGATTCGAGCTACAAGTTCTTCGAGTACGCGTGCAACGAGGACAACACCGCAGTGCGCAACTACATCACGACCTCGCGCTACGAGCGCGCGCAGGCCGCGAACGCCGAGAAGAAGACGAACGCTACCGGGAAGAAGAAATGAGTCGCAAGCAGACTGCCGGCCGCGCCGGATTGAGTCTAACTGTCGCGGCCGCATTCGGCGCCGCTTTCTCGCTGTCCGCGAATGCGGCGCTCAAAGAGCCACTCAAGCTCGATTCGGGCGAGATCGGCGGCAGCGTCGAATCCGCACCGGGCATTCGCGCGTTCAAGGGCATCCCGTTCGCGGCGCCACCCGTCGGCGCGTTGCGTTGGACCGCTCCGCAGCCCGTCGCGAAGTGGACCGGCGTACGCGACGCAAGCAAGTACGGAAACGTCTGCATACAGCCGCCAGGCCAAGGCAGACTCAACATCGCGAACATGGAAGGTTCCCCGCCGACGAGCGAGGACTGTCTCTATCTGAACGTCTGGACCGGCGCGGCGTCGGCGACGGAAAAGCGGCCCGTGATGATCTGGTGGTTCGGCGGCGCGTTCACGGAAGGCGGCGGCGCCGTGCCGCTCTACGACGGCACCGCACTCGCGAAGAAGGGCGTCGTCGTCGTCACGATGAATTACCGGCTCGGCGCGTTCGGTTTCTTCACTCACCCGGCACTCACGGCCGAGTCGTCGCACAAGGCCTCCGGCAACTACGGTCTCATGGACATGCTCGCGTCGGCGCGCTGGGTGAAGAACAACATCGCGGCGTTCGGCGGCGATCCGAACAACGTGACCGTGTTCGGCCAGTCGGCGGGCGCGATGGCGATTGCGTCGCTCGTCGCGTCGCCCGAGTCGAAGGGTTTGTTCAATCGCGCGATTTCCGAGAGCGGCGCATGGATGGGACTCGGCATGGCGCCGGGCATGACCACGCGCGCGCAAGCCGAGGAGCGGGGCGTCAAAGCGGCGACCGACGCCGGCGTGAGCACCGCGACCGAGCTGCGCGCGATGTCGGCGGCGGACGTGACGGCGAAGCTCCGCAGCGGCGGCTGTCCCGGCTGCATGATCGTCGACGGCTGGGTGATTCCCGAGGATCCGTCGGTGACATTCGCGGCCAACCGACAGAACGCGGTCGACGTGCTCGTCGGCTCGAACAAGGAAGAGCTTTCGTTCGGCCGCGGCGCGACTGCGCAGCAGTTCGAGGCCGGGGCGCAACGCTATGGCGATCTCGCAGGCGAGTTCCTGAAGCTTTACGCGCACGCGACGGACGAAGAGGCCGCGCGCTCGAACATCATGAGCACGGCGGACGGCACCTACTGGCACATGCGGCTCTACGCCGACTATCAGGTGAAGAAGGGCAACAAGGCGTATCTCTACTTCTTCGCGCAGAATCCGCCGGCTCCCGAAGGCAAGCCGCCGTTCCCGGCGGCGCATGCGGCCGAGGTGGCGTACGTCTTCAACAATCTCGGCCAGGCGCACCTGTTCCCGGACAGCAGCATCGCCGAGCTCTCGGCCAAGTCGGCGCCGGACAAGAAAGTCGCGGACGAAATGTCTTCGTATTGGACGAACTTCGCGAAGACCGGCGACCCGAACGGGCCGGGTCTACCGAAGTGGAAAGCGCACGCCGTCGGCAACGGTCAGGATGGGATCATCCTCGATGCCGATCCCGCGTCGGAAAAGCTGCCCACGCCGGAGCGGCTCGCGTTCATCGACAAGATCTGGGTGAAGCAGGGGCACGCGCTACCCTGAGCGCGCGTCCGCCGGCGGGTCGGACCGATCAGCGCTTCCCGCGCGTGAGGCGTCCGGTACGGTTGTACGGATCGCACTTGAGCTCGTCGTCGTACGACAGGCGAATGCGGCCCTCGAACTCGAC
>Ga0068859_100004975_pt1 | contig 13495 bp, 8 predicted proteins | sample KBSSwiS22_FD_66585 | JGI IMG/M metagenome (GOLD analysis project Ga0068859, IMG submission 66585) | Switchgrass rhizosphere microbial communities from Kellogg Biological Station, Michigan, USA - KBS Switchgrass S2-2 | ecosystem: Host-associated > Plants > Roots > Rhizosphere > Soil ... | reverse complement strand
AATCACGTGGATGATCTTCACGTGTGTGGAAGAAGCAATGAAGGCGCCAGCGTGAGGTCTACGAAACATCGGAGATTGGTCTATCAGGGTTTTGCTGAGGGTGAATATCGAAAGCAGCGTAGCTATTAAGTCTCGTGAACGAAGGCAACTCGGCGCAGGGTTTTTGATCACCATTTAAATGGAAGATGTCGATCCAAAGGTTTGAGTCGATCCAAAACCTCAAAGTTTCACGCTCGTGTCGCAGCGTAAACTTTAGCCACAAAGAGGCACAAATGAACACAAGATTTCTGTGCATTTGTGCCCCACTGTGGCGAAAAAGACTTGGCTTACCCTTGCCAGAGTTTTTGTAGTTGAGCTTGTGCGCCGTTGAACATGTCGCGATCGCAATGACCGATGCCGGCGACTTCGTGTGGCTCCGGACCGACTGCGCCGTCGGTGTATTGCCACATGGTCCAAGTCGACCAGTTTGCCGGTACGACCGCGGTCGGGCCGTATTGCGCGAGCCAGAACCAGCACTGAGCGAGCACGGGATCGCTTCCGCTGCCGAGTAGTTCTTTTATGTAGGAGCCGGAGTAGAGACCGGGAAAACGACCGGTGACCTGGTTGACGTGAGTAACAAAGTTGCGCGCATCTTCAAGCGACATACTTGAGCCACTTGGATTTTGTTCGAGGTCGAGAACGAGCAGCGTGTTTTGAAGAGTGCCGACAGTATCGAGGAAGTGTTGCGCCTGCTCGACGCCGTCGCCGCCGGTTGCGAAATGATATGCGCCCCACAGTAGCCCGGCAGCCTGGGCTTTACCGCGATTGGTTACATACATCGGATCGAGCCCCGACGTACCCTGCGTAGCTTTATGAATGACACCGATGATTCCATCACCCTTGGCTTGTTGCAGATCTATATTCCCGTTGTGGTGAGAGATGTCGACAACTGCATTTAAAGGATCAGCCATTTAATTTCTCCTAGTTTGAGGTTAGTGACGAGAAAGTGCGCTTACAGTTAATAAGATCCGTTTTAATCCGTCAACAATCCGTGTAATCTGTGGTTTCATGCGCGATCCCCTACGCCATACAGCAGCCATTGTTCTTCTGTTAACAGTAATCAACTTCTCCTTCGCACAACGAAGATCGAAACCGGCGCTCGTGTGTAAACGACCGGTGCTCGCCGCGTTGAAACCGATCCCGGCGCTCAGCTACCCGTGCAACGATCAGTTAAACGACTACGACGAGAAGACTCTCAAACTTCCCGCACGTCTTACCGCAATCAAAACCCTGATGTCCCAATTGTCATCATTCTCCGATCGGGCATGGTGGTCGACAGACATCGTCGACCTGGGCGTTTGCGACTACACCAAACAACCCGGTCCACTAACTCCAGACCAGCGCCACTCATTCCTCGGCGACGAGTACCTCTTCTGGCTGTTCGGCAACGATCAGATCAGGCTTGTCTTGATCCCCGATCCTTGTTATCAAACGGAGTACGGCGGCTCGAATGCGTTTGTACTTTACCGCGACGCAAGCCACATCACTGTCACCCAGGTTTTGGACGGTTATTTCTCCCGCGCGGACAATTCGGTCAACGTGCGCTTAGCGAAACTCAACACCCAACAGATTGTTGAAGTCTCAACCGGATCGGGCGGCCTGACTCCAAGCCTGACTAACTACTATTTTGCAATCGATCCGGCTACCCATCACGCTATTCCAAAGAACCTTTTCATTGAAGATAAAAAGCCTACAAACGAGATCTCGTCAGCAATGTTGTTGAGCGACTCGCGCCCGGCATCCGAACCGTTGAAAGTAATACAAGGCCAGACACTCGCGCGCAGCTTCATCATTTACGTCGACGACGCAAACGGAAAGATTGACGACAACGGACGCACTCTTTCACGAAAAGTTCTACGCTGGAACGGCACAGTCTATCGTTAACCATGTCGGGAATCGGACTACTCAATGAAAAGCCGCTTCACGCCTCACTAAAACAGTGGTATGCGCGGCCGGGAGATCAATTCGAAGTTCCGGTTGGCGGGTTTGTGATCGATATCGTCCGCGACGATCTCTTGATTGAAATCCAGACCGGCAATTTCTCATCAATCAAGTCAAAACTTAACAAGCTGGCGCACTCACATCGCGTGCGATTGATTTATCCGATCGTCCAGGAGAAATGGATCGTTCGAGTGCCGCATGATCAGAAGGGAGCAGCCATACGTCGCCGGTCACCCAAGAGAGGCCGGTTGGAGGATCTCTTTTGGGAACTGGTCAGTATTCCGCAGTTGCTATCCAATCCAAACTTTTCGCTCGAGATCCTGATGATCAGACAAGAAGAAGTCAGGCGATACGAGCGAAAGCGAAAATGGCGCAGGAAAGGATGGGTTATCGAAGGACGTGAATTGCTTCAGGTCCTCGATCAGCGTTTGTTTGGAGCGTCGGCAGACTGGCTGTGGTTTCTTCCGGCCGGACTGGAGTCATTCACTACGGAAGATCTCGCTACTCGGATGAATACCAGAAGAGAGTTGGCCCAGAAGATGGCCTACTGCCTGCGTGAAGGCAAGATGATCGAGTTAATCGGCAAGCGCGGGCGGGCCAATCTGTACCGCGTCAAGATTTAGCCAAAAGCACAAAAGCTCAAAATAGGGTTCTGCTGATTTTGCGCTTTTGTGCTTCTTTGTGGCTAAAATTCAGTAGAACATCGGCGATTGCGTCGGAGATTGGAAGGCCCGGCGAGCGTTCGAGCCAGAAGAATTCGCCGCAGGGATTGAGCTCGAGAAAGACGTGCTTGCCCTCGGGCGTGAGGATCACGTCGATGGCGCCGTAGTGCAAGGAGAAGTGATCCATCAGGCGCAGGATTTTTTCTTCAACTTCGATCGGGAGCTCGTAGGGCCGCCAGTCTTGAAGCATGCGGACGCCGTCGCGACGCCAGTCGTGAGTCGCGCGTGCGGAGACTTGTGAGTCGACTGCGGCAGACATGACGCGTTGGCCCACGACCGTGACGCGAATCTCGAGCGACTTCGAAAGCGACTCCTGAAAAGTAGCGGGACAGAGTCTTAGACCAGAAAGATCCTCGAGCTCTTCGAGCTTCACCGGATTGGTAAAGACGACGAGCTCTTTTCCTTCTTCGTAAATCGCAAACGAAGAGAGCATCTTCGTCACGATCCCGTTCTCGCAACTCTCTGCGAAGGCGTGGACGGTGCTCGGATCGTTCGTTGTCAGTGTGCGCGGTATGTCCAGCCCGAGCTCGCGGGCGACTTGTAGCTGGAGTTGTTTATTTTCCGCGTGACGTATGTGGTGCAAATGATCCATGCGGAATGCTTTGAGACTCGCAAGCATCCCGTGAGCGGCCGCACTCGTTTCGCCGAGAGACGCATGACGCAGTTGCTTGTCGAGTGTCTTTGGAAGTTGCGCGCCAAAGCTGATGCGGCGGTGCCAGACGGCTGTGACCTCGCGCAGATCAAACTCACCTTCTTCATTCGTAAGCGTAAGACGCTCGTCACCCGCCGCGTAGTAAGCGGTGAGACGCACGTCTGTCGGATAACGATCGGTGTCAAAGCGAATTGTGTGGCCACCTTTGCGCGCGATGGTCTCACGTACTCGCGCGATGCTCTCGTTATCGTTGCTGTGTGTGATGATGAGAATCGACATAACTATTCGAGTAGCGCTGCGGCGATCGCTTCCGAAATCGGAAGACCGAGGTCGCGTTCGAGCATGCCCCATTCACCGCCGGGATTCACTTCGAGAAACACGTGCTCTCCCGCAGGAGTGCAGATCAAATCGACAGCGCCAAAGACGATGCCGAGCTCTGACATCAATACTTGCAAACTGCTCGTGACTTCCCGCGGTAGCTGGGCCTTCTGCCAGCGACACTCTTCTGGCGCCGCGCGCCGCCAGTCTGTATGACCGCGTGACGTGCCGGTCGCATCGAGCGCACCTGCAAACGCTTCACCCGCCACACAAGCAATGCGCAGCTCGTACGCTTTCGGGATCAACTCCTGGAAGACCATCGGACTATGGCGAAGCGCCTCGGCCCCGGCCAGGTCTTCTTCGCGAACGCGATTCGTATAGACGAAGGGTGTATCGGCATTCATGCTGACGGCGAGCGGGCGGAGGAGTTTCGCAACTGTTTCGCCTTCAGTTTCTGCGACAAACTGTCGAGCTGCGGCGGCGTCGTTCGTGACGAGTGTGCGTGGAACACGCAGACCAGCGCGCGCGGCGAGTCGTAGTTGTCGCTGCTTGTTCTCGGCGTTGCGTTGTTGGTCAAGATCGTTTACCCAGCGAACGTTATGGAGCGCGTCGAGAAAGCCTTCGAGCGCAGCGGCTGACTCGGTGACGCACATCGCGCGATAACGCTCGTCAAGATCATCAGACATGCGAGGCGACCAAAGTTTGCGCGCCCAGACAGCACGCACTTCTTCGACGGAAGTCTCTTCGCCCGTTTCAGTAACAAGGTGTGCGGCGCGTTGGTCGCCCGCGCGGGCGGAGAGTTTAACTAGCGAGGGAAAGAGATCAGTGTTGAAACGAATGGGACGGACGCCCCTGCGTGCAAGAGCCTGTGCGACGAGATCGATAGTGTAGAAGTCGCCGCTGTGTGTCAGTAGTAGAACAACGTCGCGCATGAGTCTGAGGTGGCGCTTCAAAAGTCCGGCCCGCGTTCAATAATGCGCGACTGCAAACGAGGGCCGGATTTTCGCAACCGTCCGGAAACGGTCTCTTATCTATTACCGTCTATCACTGGATTCCATTCGATCTCATCCCGGTCGGATGGATATTTGAGCGTCTGGAATGAAGTCGTTGACGTGTCCTGTCCTTCGAGGAAACGCGCAAAGAACGGAAGGCTCGACTCGGAGTCTTCGAGCTTAGATGATTCTGTCTTATCTCGCATTGAGTGATCTCCTTTAGGGTTTGAGCTGAGTTAAAGCGAGGTACAAACTTTACGAACGACGCCTATGATGCGGCGAAGTGCAGTTGGGATGGACTCGCGCTCATTATTTAAATCCTCAAACACATACGCGGCAAAATCATGAAGATCGGACCATTATTCTGCATTTACTCTGCGTAAACTCTGCGTGCTTTGCGCCTCGGCGGTAAAAGAAAAACGAAAAGACATGTAAACCGCTGAGGCGCAGAGCACGCAGAGTTTACGCAGAGATTTAAATTCGAAAATTGAGTTTGTGATGGATCGTAGAAACCGGCCACAGATCTACGATGACTTTACAAACTTCAAATCTACTCATGGTGGGACTCGGCTGCGCTGGCGATGCGCCGCCGAATTCCGAGCAGCCGCCGCTGGTCGATGGCATCCACCTGCGCTGGGCGTTCAAGCGTGAGCTGGGGTTTCCATGGTTTGGGTACCATCTATTTCGACGCACTCACGACGCCGGCACGCTTTCGTGGCTTAGCCAACATACAGGCAAGTTGCCGAAGGGTCCGTCTTCCAGCAACTCAATCAACACGCCGCTCGGTCGTGTCGTCAGCGACAAAAATCTTGTACTAACGGAAGACTTTCCGCCAACGGATCTAGTCGAGTTTGATCTCGCGGATCGACGTTTCCTCGCGGTTGTATTTCCTGAAACAGAACCGGTGCGTCGCATCGTAGCGCGCATCGGATTTCGTTTACCTCCCGGCGATCCGCCGGCGACTAAAACCACCATCACGTTTACAGGACGTTCTCCGGGCGCCGGACCAAATCCACGAAAAGAAAACGGTGTCACGTTCGAAGCGCTCGACAAGATCGATCGCTCACGTCCAAACACTTTCATTCGTTCTGTCCAGACCGCCGCGGGGCAGGTCACAGGTCTCGGCTGCAAGTTCAAACTCAACATCACGCTGCCGCAACCCGCGAAATTCGTCGAAGTAACATTGACCGGCGCCGGTCGCCGCAATGCCCCTGACGGCACGCCGGCTATCACGGCCTTCAATCAAGACGGAACGCGCGCCGAGATGGCGGCGATGCGTGATCCGGGCAGCCGCGAACCGGAAACATTTCTTCTTACCGGCTCCGCTATTACGCGTGTGCTCATCGACGAACGGCTCGCTGACACTCAACAGGACGACGATCAAGATCGCCTGATTCCCAACGAGATATCGTTTGGCGTTGCGAAGATATCGGAAGTTCAAGTGACTGCCTTCGCAGGCGCTACTCCCGTTCGCAAATCAACCGTGCGTGGCTACGCCGGACGCATCACCACGACTGAGCTCGAGTTTGAAGGAATCTCGCGAGTTGAGTTGACGTCAGCGCCCGCGGCCCTGATCGATCTCGGCACCGTGCCGCTTTCGCAGGGCACGACGGCCAATTGGACGAAGCTCTCGCAATTCACATATCCGCTGCGTCTCCCCATCACACATCCGGATTATCCGTGTACGCCACAGACGAGCGAAGACATCACGCGCGCGCGGCAACTCGCGACTGATCGAATCCTTTACGGGAGTCCACAACAATTCACTGCGCCGCCAACTCCGATCACGAATGCCGGCACAATCGCAGTCACTACGGGCTTGCCAATCGTGCTTGGCGTGAACACAAACTGGAGCAACGCATTGCAGGATGCAGTCCTGCAAGTCACCGGTGATCCGACTGTCTATACCGTTGTGATGGTGGTTTCGCCGACCAAGCTGGTCTTGAGTCGAAACTACTCTGGCGCGACGCGCAGTGGAGCGGCGTATTCGATCTCGAACGATCGCTTCGGCCAGTTTTATAACTATCTGGCAAGCCTCGTCACCGGTGGGAAACCTGCCGGAGAGATGATCGATCGCGCACTGCCTGCGCCGGTCACAACCGCAGGCACAGTGGCGATTGACCAGGAGTCAACAACGGTCACGGGAACAGGAACTAACTGGGCGTCGCACCTCGCCGGTCTCGACTTGCAATTGCAGGACGACGAAACGGTTTACACAATCGCGAGTGTCGATTCGCCAACGCAGCTAACGCTCGAACGCGCCTACCCGGGCGAATCCGTCACCGGCAAGTCATATCGCATCAGCGCACGCCTTCAGTCGTCAACAACAACGGATACAGCCGCGCCGCGCATGCCCGCGCAATCACCGCTCGACATGGTTGTGCTCGGAACACTCAATCCGGCCGTCGCGCAGATGAGTGGCCTCTACTGGATCGATCGCACTGCCGATCCCGCGCAGACTTACGACTACCTGATCGTCGCCGACTACAACGGTGTCGCGCAGTTGAATCCAGACAACATGCTCGCCGTTATCCGGCAGAGCGGCTTCGCGAACGTCGACGGATCGATCGTCTACAACATGCGCGTGGCCCAGGCGCCTGCGTTGGCGACTCCCGATCAGCTCGAGCTGTACGCGTTGCCGGGCAGCAGTCGCCGGACCGAGAGCGGCGCTGCCGAAGAGTCTGTCAACAACGTCGGTCTGCGCTGGAACCTGAACAAGACCGATCTGGGCGTTCTTCTTCCCGGATACCCGATCATGTATCACCTGTGGCGCGCAAATCTTGGAAACGCCTCCACGCCATCCGCGCCCACTCGTTTCGACTTGCTCACTAAGAACTGGCCCGTGCTGGTTGTCGATATCGAGAACGCGCTGGCTGCGCCTGATTGGCCGAGCTTTCCGTTGCACGCACTCGACAATGCACTCAGCGATGGTTGGTACGGTTACCAGGTAAGCGGCATCGACATCTTCGGACGTCACACGCCGAACAGCGCGGCAGGTGTTTGGCGGCAGTGGGCTCCGATGCCTGAGCCGCGCCCGTGGTATTACGCCGATCCACCGAGCAATGCCGTTATAAATTCATCGGCGATACGTCTGCTCGCGAAGATCGCGCCACCACCGCCATCAGGAACCGAAGCGTTCGCACTCGATCCAGCAGATCCGACTGTGATCCGGGACTCTGTTTACAATGACTGGTGGACGAGGCTCAACAACGCAAACTGGTACAACGCTCTTACCGAAGCTCAGAAAAAGAACCTCCTCGGCTTGCGCGTCCGCTGGCAGTGGCCGCAGGCGAACATTGATCAGGCTCCGCACACTCGTGAGTTTCGCATTTACTACCAACCGGGAACCCTGAACGCGCTTCTCGGAAACACGGAAACAGTTACGCCCGCCGGCAGCACGGAAAGTGACGTCACAACTGATATTCCGAACAACGCTCCGGCAGACAGTTACGTTGGCGCGACACTTTACGCCGGCGACGACGCCTTCGTGATTACCAGTAGTGAAGCGGACAGTTCGCTACTGCGCGTACGAGTTCGCAATGTTGGTCCAAAGGACGACATCGCGCCGCCATCGAACAGTCCCTGCACGATTGCAACTCCGCCCGCGTACACGTCGGGACTCGTCTCCGTCGCAAACGGATCGCGAGTGGTCACAGGCGACCACACGAACTGGACCGCAAGCCTCAAGGACATGTTGTTCCAGGTCGCGACTGACGAGCGCGCGTATCGCATCGAGAGTGTGACGTCGCAGTCTGAGCTCCTGCTCGCCGAAGTCTACACCGGCGTGTCGAAGGGCGATCGCGTCTACAGCATTCGTCATCCGCGTTTCGTTGATTATTCGACGCCCGGGAGCTGGCAAAGGCGCTTCCACGTCGTCGCGTTGGACCAGAACTGGACGCCCGGCACAGATGCAGCAGGCCGTCCGGTGCGCAACTACGAGATCATTCTGCCCGTGCCCGAAGACCCGGTGCACGATGGCCTGCCGCTCACTGCGTCTCTAGTCGAGCCGATCGTCTACGCACACGTTGGCGTCACTGCGGCTGACGACAAGTCACACACCGCAGACGATCCAAAGTGGACGGCTCCGTGGGCTAACCGCACCGGCAACGAAGGACGAGTTGGACCAGCGGCGAAGGTTTTCCGCGTGCTGCGCGAAGCGCCGCCGGCGCCTTCGTTACCGCCGATGCCCGAACGCATGTTGGCGACGCGCGCCGATCAGAACGGAGCTTCGTTCTTCACCTTCCGCTGGCAGCCGTTGGATCGAACGACGACGCACGTGTTCCGCGCGTTTGACGATGCGGTATTCAATGTCGACTGGTCGCAGCGACCCCGGCCCGCGCTCGATCCGGCGAGTCTCGATCTCTTCCCGAGCGAGACGACGGATCCGCGCTGGAACGCCGCGAAGCGTCAGCAAGTCGCGACCGATCTCAATCAGTTGAATTCCTTCGCACACGACGACGCCGGCACAGCGCAGGCTCTTAGTTATTACCGCTTGCTGTCTGCCGATGCGCTGCGTGTGCTGGCAGGTCTGCCGGGCAACGACGTGGCGTACACGCAAGTCACGCATGCGCCATTGCATCGTGACGATCCTGACAACGCTAACCATCGTGGCCCCGACGACCCGGACGACTTTCAGATCGGCGACCCGAGTAACCCGCTCGCGTCAACGTCATTGCGAGCCTTCGTCGACTCGCTGGAGGGTCGCACAATCAATCGTCACTTCTATCGAGCTGCATACGAGGATGCTGCGCACAATCGCAGCGCCCTCAGTCTCGCCACACCGCCAGTATTTCTGCCGAAGGCAGTGGCGCCGGCGATTCCATTGATTCAGTTAGCGCTTGGTAGTGAAGGCAAGATACGCCTGCAGTGGATGGCGTCGCCCGAGCCTGATCTCGCGCGGTACCTCGTCTATCGTGGCAATCCCGAGACCGCTGACGATGTGAGTAACATGACGTTGGTAGCGCGAGTGACGCCTGGTCCATCATCGATTCCGTTGCCCGGAGAAGAGCTTCCCATCGCGGTTCCTGGCAAGCCATGGTTGGAATACGGTGATCCTGCTACGCCTGACTCTGATTCCCTGTACCGTTTCGTCGCTGAAGACAAGTTTGGTAATCGATCTGAAGCCTCAAATATTCTGAGAGGACGATCGCTCCTTCCATCCCTGAATCCTCCTGTATGGAACGCTCCAGTGCGACGAGACACTGACGTTGCGCTTTCCTGGACACATGAAAGTAATCAGCAATTAACCTGCCTCGTGGAACGACGGTTCGCGGACGGCGCACCATGGTTCTCGAGATCAGGTTGGTTACCTCGCGGGGTTTACAAGTTCATCGATGCGCCACCCGATCTTTTCGCGCCCTGGCAATATCGTTTGCGTGTTCGTGACGAGTGGGGAACAGTCGCATTAACACTTCCGATCATCACGTTGCCAGCTGTGGGATAAATCATCATGTCAAACAAAGACACCTATCTCGATTCATCCTTGACGAATATTTTTTCGTTCAATACCGAAGTTGTGCCCCTTGTACACGGCGCGAATTACTTCACGGCCATTAACGAATGGATCAGTAAGACAACTGGTCGCCCTGACGGTGAAGAACCGGATTCAGTCTACATCGTCGGGTTCCAGGTGGATCCGACTCTCAACCTCACTACCGGCGCCGTGAACGGTCCTGGTCAGCTTGGCCCACTTTTGATTACAAAAGCGATGGAGGGCGTGGACGTCCGTGTCATCTATAACGGAAGCCCCTACTTCTCTCATATCAAGGGCGTTCCATACCGCAAAAACCTGGAAGCCGCGGAAAAGCTGAGGACCTTTATTCCACCGGGTGAAGCCAGCCCACCACTTGCTGGTCGAGTTTTATGGGATTGGTGTGGCGCGCAAGTAACAGGCAGCAATCATCAGAAAGCAACCGTTATCAAGGTGGGCACTGAATTAGTGGCTTTCGTGGGTGGGATGGATATGGTCGAAGACCATTGGGATACGATCGCCCATAATCAAAAAATTTGGACTGATAAGTCACCCTGGGGCTGGCATGACATCGGCGTGATGCTGCGTGGCGAGGCTGCGAAAGGAGCCTGGGATAATTTTCGCTCACGATGGACTGAAGCGCGGACGCTGTCTCGGAAGCAATACAACTTTTTTCCTGGTGACGAGCAGAGAAGCGAATGGCATGAATTCAATCCACAGCCGATCCTGCCTCCACCAGCAACAATGCCGGCGCCTTCGCCGGCGGTCACTTCGAAGCAGAGTGTGCAGATTCTGCGCTCTCGATTTCCCACGAAGGAAGGTCCCGGTCACCCGTGGCAGAACCCGCCTCCGGGTCAAATAATAGAGACGTTTCGTGCGTTGAAGAGGGCCATTGAAAAGGCCAGTCGCTACATCTGTATCGAAGATCAGTTTCTTAAGAACGAATGGTCGCTTCCGCAGTTGATTCCGGAAGAGTTCTCCATCTTCCCGTATTTGACAGCGGCCCTGAAGGCCACACCAACACTTAAAGTCATCTTCTTTGGTTCCGGCAAAAGCGATCCGATTGACTTCTTTCCTGGACTACGCAACCAGACACTCACTGACGACATACAGCGAGTGGTCGATGCGGTGCGTCCGCCACATCATCCGGTTGACTTGTCGCGCAATGTGGTGTCGTGGAGATACGTGAACGTGACCGTACACGCGAAGTTATTCATCGTCGACGACGTCTTCGCGGCTATCGGTTCCGCCAATCTTATGAGTCGCTCGATGTATGGCGTAGACGGTGAGCTTCACACGGCAATCGTTGACGACGAGGAAGACCCAACGGTCGTTTCCGTTGTTAGAAAGTTACGGATGGATCTTTGGGCCGAGTATTTCGGAATCAACGTTGAGCAGCCCGAACAACGGGCGGCGCTCGAAAATCTGGATACCGCGTTGGGCTTATGGCGACCCGGATGGTACGCGCCTGATCCAACTCTTTGGCGAACGATCGGCAACCCCAGCGGTTACGATCCTCATTCCCGGCGCGTCGAGTTCGTCGGACCTGTCGGAGGTGCATGATGGATGAAGTTTGGCTGCCATTGCCTGAGTGGTTGAGTATGGCCGATTGGCCGTTCGCCGGCGTTCTGCCGGAGAGCCTTAACAATCTAGCGGTAACTCAGACTGTACCCAATCTCAATTCCGCTGACACCGAGTTCAAATGCCTTGCGCCCGTTGAGCTGGTGCTGCGTGTACCTGGCTTGGACCAGGTCCAGCTCGCTCTCGGTCCAGCAGGTTTCACAGAGTTCGTAGTGACCATAAGACCTGAGCCGTTCAGGCTCTCGTTGCGAGTCCCGGTGGAAATTCGCGTCGACGCGAACATTCTTAGACCACTGAAACCCGGAACCAACGAACCGGACACCGCCGCGACAACCTTCGACATTCACGTCGGCGACGTTGGCCTCGTTATTAATGACGAGGGAAACATCGATCTCGATCTGCAAAGTGTCGTCACTATTCCAAAGTGCATGGTTGGGACCAGCGGTGTAATTCTTCAGATCGGCAAGATGAAGTGGTTAACACCCACGACGCCGCCTGAGCAATTGCCTCCGAACACGATTCCCGGTTTTACAGGTCTCTACCTCGATGACGTTATCGTCGAGATTCCACAGCTTCCCGCCGCGGTAAGCGCAATTCGGATGGATGACGTCTTTCTCGGTACCGGCGGTTTCAGCGGTAAGATCAGTCAGCCCAACCTCGCACTGCAATGGAATGGCACGGACTTCACCGGCGCGATGCATGGCGAGCTGTTTGGATTCAAGGGCGGCATCTCTGCGATGTCGATCGAGTTTCGCCAGAACGCACTCGTCGGCTCGCAAATAGAAGGCGACGTCTTCATTCCTTATCTCAATAAACGTGTTGGCCTCACGCTTGGTCTCGATGGAGCCGGTAGCCTGACGGCCACTGCCGCACTCCCGCACTCGTTGCCCGCGGAGACTGGTGTCACTCCGGGAAGCGCCGGTTATCTGATCCACCTCGACGTTGGCAATATCCTTTCACTCGATATTGCTTCAATTCAATTCAAAGCTCCTGCCGGCAACGTGCCGCGGCTTGGTATCGCCGGACGTGTTACTCCGGGCACGGGTGTGCTCAGTTTTCCGCCAATCGAACTGACCGGTCTTTGGATCGACGCTCGTGGTCGCATTCAGACAGAAGGCGACGGTATACGTCTGCCAAGCAAGTACACATTGAACTTCAACGGTTTCCAACTCGAGATCTCGAAGCTCGGTTTTGGCAACAAAGAAGACGGTGGCAAGTGGATCAGCTTCTCGGGCGGCCTGAATCTCGTTGCGGGAATGCCGGCGGGTGCGTCTGTCGAAGGACTACGCATCACGTGGTACGAAGATGGACGTCCGATCAAGATCAGTCTCAATGGTGTAAAGGTCAATTTCGAAATACCAAACACGCTGAAGTTCACGGGGGAAGTTTCCTACAGCAGCGAGCAGCAACAGTTTCGCGGTGCAGTCAAGCTCGATCTCATCGCGTTGAGAATGCAGATCGACGCGACCGCCGTCTTCGGAAGAAAAGACGGAAAAGTTTATCTTGCGATCTATCTCGCGGCTGAATTTCCTGCCGGCATTCCGCTGTTCGCAACAGGGCTGGGCGTGTATGGCATGGCGGGACTCTTCGCGCTCAACATGGAACCGAACCGCGCGCCCGGTCAGGAATGGTACGCGCTCGGATCAACCACTGACTGGTATCACAGCCAGCCGGAGGTTGGCGTGACGAGGCTTGAAAAATGGACGCCGCGCACCGGCAGCATGGCTTTTGGAGCCGGTGTCACACTCGGCACGGTTGCCGACAACGGTCATACATTCTC
>Ga0068859_100004973_pt1 | contig 13500 bp, 11 predicted proteins | sample KBSSwiS22_FD_66585 | JGI IMG/M metagenome (GOLD analysis project Ga0068859, IMG submission 66585) | Switchgrass rhizosphere microbial communities from Kellogg Biological Station, Michigan, USA - KBS Switchgrass S2-2 | ecosystem: Host-associated > Plants > Roots > Rhizosphere > Soil ... | reverse complement strand
GTTTATGCCAAACACGAAGGTGCTGTTGCAGCACCCACTGCAGGTTTACACTTTAGCAAAGAATTGATTAAACGTTTAGAGATAAAAGGTATTCGTTTTGCAGAAACTACTTTGCATACCGGCCTTGGCACTTTCCGCCCTATTGAAGTGGAAGACCTGAGCAAACATAAAATGGATGCTGAATATTACAGGGTGGAAGAAACCGCTTGTAATATTGTAAACAAAGCCAAAGAGACAGGTCATAGAATTTGTTCTATCGGCACTACCACCATGAGGGCGATGGAATCTTCTTTTACAGCACAAAAATTATTAAAACCATCCGAAGGCTGGACCAATCATTTCATTCATCCGCCTTACAATTTTAATATTGCTGATGCACTGGTAACCAATTTTCATTTACCAAAAACAAGCTTATTAATTATGGCTTGTGCATTTGCCGGTTACGATTTAATGATGGAAGCGTATAAAAAAGCGATTAAAGATAAATACCGTTTCTTCAGTTATGGAGATGCGATGCTGATCATCTAATTACTGCTATATGATTTTGATTTAAACGCCTCGATTTATTGGGGCGTTTTTTTTGGGTGACATTATTATTATACTTATTTTTAAGGAGCCTGGCTCTTATGCGAAAAATCAAAACCTGCGATATTATACTTAATATTCTAATTCCAATTATTATTGGAATTTTTATTTATAAAGTCGCAGCTTATATCCAACTCCCCCTTTTTATAAGAAATCAGTTACCCGACGGCCTATGGGCTTATGCGCTTTTATCCTCCCTTCTTATTATCTGGAATAGAGAACTTAATATTAAATGGATCACCGCCAGTTTCATTTTTTTTATTGTTTTTGAGGTTTGTCAGTTCTTTGGAATAATTAGTGGCACAGCAGATTTATTAGACGTATTAACCTACTTCGTATTTGGAACTGCTGCATTATTAACCAATAAGTATTTCCTTATTACCTTAAAATATAAATCATGAACAAGACTATCAAAAACTTACTATCAACTTTTACAGTGGCGCTATTTTTTTTATTGGCAGTGGCAAGTAATAGCATAAAACATATGACTTTTACTAAGGAAGGTGGCCAGATACCACCTGAATTTGGCAACAACAACGATACACTTTTAGTGGTGAATGATGGTACTTATTTTGGCTATTTAGAGAAAAACTTTAAAAGAAATTACTTCGGCAATTATAAAATAATATACCCCGATGATCTTGCAAAGTACCCGGTTGAAAAATACAGGTTTGTATTCGATCACAATCAAAACTACTCATCTGCAACACATACCACTAATTCTAATGGCAACACACCTGGTTATGGCGGCACAACTGTTAATACTACAACCACATCACATTATTCGTCTTCGGATGTTTTTGTAATTACAGACAGGCAAACAAATAAGACATACCATACAAAAAGCTCTGCTTCCTATTCAAAATTGATGAGAGCTTATATTAAAGCATTAGAAGAAGCCAGGAAAAAATAAAAACTTTGAATAATCCTTAAAATTATCCCGGTTGTCTCAAGTAGCCGGGATTTGTTTTTGTATCAACTTATGGGGAACTGTATAAAATAAAAAAAGGGCCAGGATAAAAATCCAGCCCTGTTTTAAATCCAATATCCTATGAAAAACCATTCGTTAGACGCTCAAACTGCCCGAAATGTTGTAAATGAATTGTTAAGAGTTTTAATTAATTTTAGAGAACGTAAAAATGCTTGATATGAAATCAATTCAACAATGGCTTGCCGAATACGGAGAAAGCCACCAGAACGAAACCAATAAAACGATTCACTGGATATGCGTTCCTACGATTTTCTTTTCGGTTGTGGGCTTATTATACAGCGTAAAACTACCATGGGTAATCGCAGATATACGAATTAACCTTGCTATGATCATAATGCTTTTGGTGATAGTCTATTATTTTTCTTTATCCAAAACCTTATGGATAGGCATGGTATTATTTGGCATACTTTGTCTGCTGATTTGTTACTTTGTTGAACGAACTAATTTTATCCCCTTATGGTTATTTTGTTTAATAACTTTTACACTGGCGTGGATCGGGCAATTTTATGGCCATAAGGTAGAGGGCAAAAAACCATCGTTTTTAAAAGACCTGCAGTTTTTAATGATCGGCCCGGCGTGGCTGATGAGTTTTATTTATAAAAAGTTGGGAATAGGAATTTAAGCAGAGCCGACAAGGAACAAGGCGCAAGGCACAAGAAACAGGCAGGCTAACTTTTATTGATTTTGCACAAGAAAGAAAACATTTTACACAGGCTTTAGAACATTAAAAAAGGGTTGTCAACTTTTTAAAAGTTGACAACCCTGGTAAAGACTAAGCCTGCAGTTTACAATCCAAACAACCCTGCATTCAGCAACTGCAAAGTTTGATCTTTATATTGCCTGTCTATCAATAAAGAAACATTATGCTTGCTACCGCCGTAGCTCACCATACGTACAGGAATGGGCTCAATAGCCCCAAACAATTTTTTCATCACATCTTTTGTTTCGGCAATTTCATTGCCTACAATAGAAACAATGGTATGATTGGTATCAATCTCTACCGTACCAAATGGTTCCAGTTCTTTAATGATATCTTTTAAATTAACATCGTTATCAATAGTAACGGAAACGGCTACCTCAGATGTAGTGATCATATCAATGGAAGTGCGGTATTTTTCAAACACTTCAAATACTTTGCGTAAGAAACCATAAGCCAGTAACATACGGCTGCTCTTTACACGTATTGCAGTAATGCCATCTTTTGCAGCCACTGCTTTTACACCAACGCTGCCAGCCTTCTCTGCAATTAAGGTTCCTTTTGCAGTGGGCTCCATGGTGTTTAACAATTTAACCGGCACATTGTAAAATTGCGCTGGCCAAATACTTGCAGGATGTAAAATTTTTGCTCCAAAATATGCCAGCTCAGCAGCTTCTTCAAAACTCAGTTGCTCAATGGCAAATGTTTTATTTACAATTCTTGGATCGTTATTGTGCATGCCATCTATATCTGTCCATATTTCGCAAACACTGGCATTGATAGCTGCTGCAATTAAGGAAGCACTGTAATCACTACCACCACGTTTTAAATTATCCACTTCGCCTTTTGCATTGCGGCAAATATATCCTTGTGTGATGTATATTTTTTTCTCGTTCTGCTTCAGCAATTGCGACAATTTTACTTTAATGGCGCCAACCTGTGGCTCGTCATAAGCATCAATGGTCATAAACTCCAGCGCTGGCAATAAAGCGTGATCAATTTTATTTTCAGTTAAATAGATAGAAAATAATTTTGTGCTGAGCAATTCTCCTTGTGCAAGAATATCTTTATTCAATGCTTCACTGAAAGATATCCTTAAGATGATATACAGGAATTCAAAATGTTCCTGCAATACCCGTCCCGCAGCGTCTAAACCAGATTCTGTTTTTAAAAGCTGTTTTACAAATTCTTTATAGTGTGCTTCTAACTTTTCAATCAGCTGTTTGGCTTCAGATTTATTACCGGTAGCCATTGCATTACTAATGTCTACCAAATTGTTTGTGGTTCCGCTTAATGCAGATAGTACCACAATTTTACTTTCATCATCAGCAGTTATCAGTTGCGATACCTGGTGCATTCTTTCCGGCTTACCAACGCTGGTGCCGCCAAATTTCATTATTTTCATAATCCCCCCCAATACCGTAATTACGGCAAATTTTTAATTAATAAATGGTTTTAAAATTTTTGCAAAAGTATTTTATGTAGAGGGGTATTCCAAATCAATTAAGAAAAAGGAAGGTCAAACTTTGCAGCAAGCCCTTTCAGGTCTTCCACAACAGCATTTACCAGCGGAATGCCACTATTCATCCGCTCTGCTTCCATTTCCCGCTCTGGATCGCCGGGTATGATCACTTTTTCTTCTCCTGCAACAGTTTTTGCCTTGCGGAACCGCTGAATCCAGTTATCCATGTGCTGTTTAAATTCATCCGCAGAGCGGAAGGCATCAATACGCATAGCACCAAAGAAATGTCCTATCCCCTCGCCCGGCATATTTTCGGGCATAGGTACATAGGCGGGAAATGGTGGTACCCACGGGCCGTAATTGGCACCACTTAATACGGCAGAAAAAATATCTACTATTGCTCCCAATGCATAACCTTTATGGCTGCTGTGCTCCCTGTCGCCACCTAACGGCAACAGTGACCCGCCGTTTTTTAGTTCGTTTGCATTGGTGCTGGAATGGCCGTCTTTTGTTTGTATCCAACCAATTGGTGCAGCTGCATTTTTTCTTTGTAATATCTCTAATTTGCCATTGGCTGCTGTAGTGGTGGCAAAGTCAGCTACGAATGCAGGTTCGGTGCCTGCGGGTATGGCCACTGCAATGGGATTGGTGCCCAGCATTCTTTCTATTGAAAAAGTGGGTGCTACCAATGCGCTGGCATTCGTCATGGCAATGCCAATCATATCATTGGGCAACGCCATCATGGCATGGTAACCCGCAATACCAAAGTGATTACTGTTTTTTACACTCACCCATCCGGTGCCCACATTTTTTGCTTTGTCAATCGCTACCTGCATCGCATAAGGCGCTACCACTAAACCTAAGCCTGCATCTCCATTTACCACAGCAGTAGATGGGGTTTCATGCGTAATTTTTATTTGCGGCGCAGCATTTACCCGTTTTGCTTCCCACAGGCGCACGTAGCCCGTAAGCCTTGCCACACCATGACTGTCAATTCCTCTTATATCCGCTGCCAGTAAGGCTTTGGTGGCTATATCAGCATCTGTTCCACTGCATCCTATCTTTACAAAAACAGCTGTACAAAAATCATACAGCTGATCATAACTATATATTTCTTCCATCAAACAAAAATAGTTGAAATATTATTTACGTGCAGAGATGAAAGAAGGTTATAAAAAGAAAAGCCGCTCAATACTGAACGGCTTTCTTTTTGCTCAACCTACCTTATATGTACAAACTTTACTGGTTATCTATTGCATCCATTGGTTGCCCTTTTTTCTCACTTCTCATTTTTAATAATTTCAGTTTTTGCTCCCGGGTTAAAACGCTCATTGTATTTTGTTGTAATTCTTTGCGTACGTCTTTTAGCTTAGCTTGTTTTTCCTCGGGCTTCAGGGTGATGTCATTTTCTATGGCATCTTTTTTTGCCTGAGCATCCTGCCGAAATGCTTTGATCTTTAATTTTTGTTCTTTACTAAGGTCCAGCTCCTTCATCATTTCCTTTTTGTTTGGGCCTTCATCTTTTGTTTGCACTGCAGCACTTGCAGATGAGTCTGTTTTAGCAGTTTCTTTTTTCTGCCGCTGTATCTGTGCAAACGAAGCAAAAGTAATTAGGCTGAATAATGTCAATGAGATCATTTTTTTCATACACTCCATCAATTTAGGATTCTAAGATAGTAAAAGCACCAAAAAGTTTAATGAGGTATAAAATATATTCACTTGCCCAGGTAATTCAACATTATTATAGCATAAGCAGTTGTGTTTACATTTGTTATAATTAATTTTCGGAATAATCAGGGCAAGCGACTATAAAATGAAAACCCCGTCCAGAAGACGGGGTTAACAACGATTGCGCCGAAATAAATTCCGGCAGATTTTGCTTGCCAGCTTTTTTATCTTAAGAAAAGAATTTCTCTGTATTTTGGCAATAACCAGTGAGCGTCATCCACCATTAATTCCAGTTTATCTACATGATAACGGATAAGGTCAAAGTACTCGCCTTTAATTTTATCGCAGTAAGCAATAGCTTTATCCCTGGAGTTGGTCAGTTCATTAGCTACTTTTCTTTCTTCGATCATTTTTTTCACGTTATCGCTTATTACCACAATGTGTTCGCTGATTGCTTCCAGGAGTTGCAGTTGACTGGCATAAGCACTTTCTTTCAATCCAGCTTCTTTCAATCCTTTGATATTTTCAATCAGGATATTTTGATATTTAACTGCAGAAGGCAATACATAAGTAGTAGCCAGTTCTCCCATGATCCTTGCTTCAATCTGTACTTTCTTTACATAATCTTCCAGCATGATCTCGTGCCTTGCTTCCAGCTCAGCATGATTGTAAATATCGTTGTGTTCAAATAATTTCTTTGCTTTATCAGTTACATAAGCATCTAATGCCAAAGGAGTAGTTTTTACATTTGGCAGGCCACGCTTTTCAGCTTCTTTTGCCCATGCTTCGCTGTAACCATCACCTTCAAACAATACTGCTTTACTTTCAACCACGTATTTCTGCAGTATATGCATGATCGCTACTTCTTTCTTATCCCCTTTTTCAATCAATGCATCCACATCAACTTTAAAGTTCTTTAAAGTTTCTGCTATGATCGTATTTAATACAGTCATATTGGTAGCACAGTTAGCTGCAGAACCTACGGCACGGAATTCAAATTTATTACCGGTAAATGCAAAAGGCGAAGTCCTGTTCCTGTCGGTGTTATCCAGCATCAGTTCAGGAATGCTTTTATGGATGTCTAATTTTAACATAGCTTCATCCTGCTCATCAAATTTACCACCCACTCTTGTTTCAACCTGCTCCAAAACTGTGGTAAGATATTTACCAATGAACGCAGAGATGATTGCAGGAGGCGCTTCGTTAGCACCCAAACGGTGATCGTTACCCGCACTTGCAATTGACGCTCTTAATAAATCAGAATAATCATGTACTGCTTTAATTGTGTTAACAAAGAAAGTCAGGAACATTAAATTGGTCTTTGGTGTTTTACCAGGTGCTAATAAGTTAACGCCGGTATCAGTAGCCAAACTCCAGTTATTATGTTTACCACTTCCGTTGATGCCGGCAAATGGTTTTTCGTGTAACAATACTTTTAAGTTATGACGCTTAGCCACCCTTGTCATGATGTCCATCAATAACAAGTTGTGATCAACAGCAATATTCACTTCTTCATAAATTGGCGCACACTCAAACTGTGCAGGTGCCACCTCATTATGACGTGTACGTAAAGGAATACCTAATTTGTAGGATTCTTCTTCAAAGTCCCTCATAAAAGCGTATACCCTTTCTGGTATGGTACCAAAATAATGGTCTTCTAATTGCTGACCTTTTGCAGGGGCATGGCCAAATACGGTACGTCCTGTCAACAATAAATCAGGACGTGCATTTGCCAAACCGGCATCGATCATAAAATATTCCTGCTCCCATCCTAAGGTTGGGGTTACTTTAGTTACGTTCTTATCAAAGTACTGGCAAACTTCTACCGCAGCTTTATCCAAAGCAACCAATGCTTTTAATAATGGCGTTTTAGCATCCAGTGATTCACCGGTGTAGCTAACAAAGATGGTAGGGATACATAAAGTTTTACCCAAACCAATTTCCATAATAAATGCAGGAGAAGAAGGATCCCATGCAGTATAACCACGAGCTTCAAAAGTTGCTCTTAAGCCACCGCTGGGGAAAGAAGATGCATCTGGTTCTTGTTGTATTAAAGCACCGCCATCAAATTCTTCAATTGGCGTGCCATCACCTTTTAATGTAAAAAAGGAATCATGTTTTTCTGCAGATAAACCTGTTAATGGTTGAAACCAGTGAGTATAGTGTGTTACACCTTTACTTTCGGACCAGGCTTTAATACCGTTAGCCACCTGACCGCCCATTGCACGGTCAATTTTCTTACCACTTTTTACTGAGGCTACTAAACTTTTATAAGCATCGTCACTTAAAAACTGGCGAGCTACTTTAAGCGTAAAAACATTTTCATTAAAAATTGCTGTAATTTTTGATGAGCCTGATACATTAACTTCAACTGGATTGCTGGTTAAGTTCTCCAGCGCATGGGAGCGTAAAGATTGCATATTTATATGTTTTGAACAACAAAAAAACGTCAAAATTCGTTACAAAACAATTTTTTTATTGTTTTTGTGATAAATTTTATCGATTTGTGGAAAAAATATAAATATTTATTTATTTTTTAATTTGACTATTCCCCGCAGCTTTTGCCAGTTGATTTTGCATAGCGCCGGTGTAAGTAAAAAGGGCAGGTACACACTGCGGTAACGTATTAATGACCCCAAATTGGGCATGATATAGCCAATAAAAAGAAACATGGTAAGCGTAAAAAAAATGCCAAAAACAATAAATGGATCATGCTCCCCCGGTTCTTTTTTCCGTTTAAATAAAAGAAACAGGATAAAAAGAATTTCATAACCAACCATCTCAATGCTTACAGGTATTAAACTTTTAACTGGTAATTCCATTGGGTATGGCCGCAATAACAGGTGATTGAGCGCCTGTGGAGCATTCAAGGCAAAGCTTTTAAAATTGGGATGCAGTGTATCTAAATGAACCTGTGTGGCTGCTACAGGCAGCAAAAAAAAATCGGCCTGCTTATTACAAACAATTTGCGGCGGGTTGATACTATGTATTACAGTACTGATATTAAAGAATAGTAAACCAATAATAATATACCCGATCACAAAACTTTTAAATGTTGCCCATTTATATTTAACTACCAGTATCCATATTACAAGAGCAGGCAGCAAGTTCATTAAAACATAACTTCTTATTAAAAACAAAATTGCAAACCCCAATAAAATAATCAGCAGGTACTTCCAGGTTAAACGCTGCATTTGTAATGACTGAAATACTGCATACAATAAAAAGCCCAGCGTTGTAAATACAATACCATCTTTTTGAACACCTGAGGTAAAATAAAGCATGGAAGGCAACAGGAAACAACCAATAATAACTGCTGTTCTTTGATTTTTATACACCTGGATAAAAATCCTGTAAAAAGCAACGTGGCCGAGGAAACCAAAGAAGTTAAACAACAGGCTGTTGATATAATAATTACCCCGGCTGAAAATATCAAAAACAGAAAGCAGTTTAATTATAATATTGTTGCGCAGATCGTTCCAGAAGGATTGAAAAGAATCAAAAAGCCCGCCGTAATGGTCGCCATAATTGGACTTAAAAATATTGACCAGGTATTCATGAGGATCTGACCAGAGCAACTGGTATTCTTTCCAGCCCTCCCGGTTTACATCCCAGTAATCATTACCATTACTGTAAAGGTGTAACGATATCCAGCCAATAGCCAGGCCTGCAAATATCTTCACCACAAAAAGCAGCAGCACGTGTTTTGTTGCCAGGCCCGACCTTTTTACAAAAGGAATTTTTGTAACCAGCAAGCAAAGTATCGCCAGGTAAGCAATAAAAAGAATATAATCCAATGCAATAAATTTTCAATGTGGGAAGATAGTTAAAATATTTGCGATTCATCCTTCTTAATAAAGTAATACGGTGTTACCTTTGCGCTTTCTAACAATTTCTTCTACCACATTTATGGAAATAACAGTAAAGACCGCTGAACAATTAAGAATTACAGCAGATGAATTTGAGTTAATAAAACAAAAATTAGGGCGCACTCCCAACTTTAATGAACTCTGTTCGTTCAGTGCCATGTGGAGCGAACATTGCAGTTATAAAAATTCCATTAAATGGCTGAAGACCTTACCGAGGGAAGGAAAAAAAATGCTGGTGAAAGCCGGTGAAGAAAATGCCGGGCTGATGGATATTGGTGATGGTTATGGTGTGGTATTTAAAATTGAAAGCCACAACCACCCTTCTGCTATTGAACCTTTCCAGGGAGCAGCAACCGGTGTGGGTGGCATTAACCGTGATATTTTTACCATGGGTGCAAGGCCCATTGCATCATTGAATAGTCTGCGTTTTGGTAATTTAAAAGAAGCAAAAACACAACACTTGCTGGCTGGTGTTGTTCATGGCATTGGTCATTATGGTAATTGCTTTGGCGTACCAACAGTAGGTGGTGAAGTTTATTTTGAAGACTGCTACCACACGAACCCGTTAGTAAACGCTATGAGTGTTGGTATTTTAAAAAATGGAGAAACTATTTCTGCCACATCAGGCAAAGTAAAAGGCAATCCTGTTTTTTTTGTAGGCAGTGCCACAGGTAAAGATGGTATTGGTGGTGCAAGTTTTGCATCTGCAGATATAACAGCAGATAGTGCTGAAGACTTACCTGCAGTACAAGTAGGCGACCCCTTCCAGGAAAAGAAATTATTAGAAGCATGTTTAGAAGTAATGAAGACCGGCGCTGTAGTAGGTATGCAGGATATGGGTGCGGCAGGAATTATTTGCAGCACCAGCGAAATGAGTGCTAAAGGAGAAGCAGGAATGAGAATTGATTTAGAAAAAGTACCTACCCGCCAAAAAGATATGAAGGCATGGGAGCTTTTATTAAGTGAAAGCCAGGAAAGAATGTTATTGGTAGCTGAAAGAGGAAAAGAACAACTGGTGATTGATGTATTTGAAAAATGGGACCTGCCCTGCAGCGAGATTGGTGAAGTGACAGAGGATGGCATGCTGAATTTTTACATGAATGGAAATTTAGAAGCAACACTCCCTGCCTATGAATTGGTATTGGGTGGCGGTGCACCACAAAACGACAGGCCTTACAGCGAACCAAAATATTTTGAAAAGATAAAAGCATTTACTGCTGATGTGATTGCTGTTCCAAAAGACATCAAAGCAATTGCGGAACAGATTATCCAAATACCCAACATTGCCAGCAAGAAATGGATATATGTGCAATACGACAGTATGGTAGGTGCAGGAAACGCCGGCACTAATGCGCCAAGTGATGCCGCTATTGTGATTGCAAAACCAACCAATAAAGCATTAGCACTAACAACGGATTGCAACAGCCGTTATGTTTTTGCTGATCCTTACAAAGGTGCCATGATAGCTGTTGCTGAAGCAGCAAGAAATATTGTATGCAGTGGTGGCCAGCCATTAGGCGTTACCAATTGCTTAAACTTTGGTAACCCATACGACCCTGAAGTGTATTACCAGTTTGTACATGCTATTAAAGGCATGGGTGAAGCCTGCAGAAAATTTGATACGCCTGTTACCGGTGGTAATGTAAGTTTTTATAACCAGGGGCCGGATGGTGCTGTATATCCAACGCCTACAATCGGAATGGTGGGTTTATTAAATTCTGCTGATGATAAAATGACGATGGATTTTAAACAGGAAGATGATGAAATTTATTTAGTGGGTACACAACGCAACGATATCAATTCATCGGAGTACTTACATAAACTGCATGGTATAGAATTTTCTCCTGCACCATATTTTGATCTTGACGAAGAATTTGAAGTGCAGCATGAAATAAAAAAGATGATCGATAAAAAACTCATCCGCTCGGCACATGATGTTAGCGAAGGTGGTTTGTTTGTTACGTTGATAGAAAGTGCTTTTAACCAAAACCTTGGATTTAAAGTAACTACAACAGATGTTTCAATAAGAAAAGATGCTTACTGGTTTGGTGAAGCACAAAGCCGTGTGGTGGTTTCCGTAGCTAAAGAAAACAGGAATGATTTTAACATGCTGCTGGAAAAAATGGAGATCACAGTAACTTATTTAGGTACGGTTACCAATGGCGGTATAAATATTGATGGAGAGGATTGGGGCAATGTTACTGACTGGAAAGAAAAATATGATAATGCTATTGGTAAATTATTGGCAGGCCATGAGAGCGAACATGCTTTATCATCAATTTAAATTATGAAAACAGATTCCACCATAATCGTTACCGGTGCATACGGCTTTATCGGAAGCTGCATGGTAAGCTATTTGAACCAGCAGGGTTTTGAGAATTTAATTTTAGTAGACGAATTTGATGATGATGAAAAAGAACTGAACCTGCTGCATAAAAAATATTGGGTAAGGGTTGAAAGAGATAATTTATTCGACTGGCTTGCAAAAGAAAAACCAAAAGTGGCATTCGTTTTTCACTTAGGCGCCAGAACGGATACTACTGAATTTGATTACAGTATACATCAAAAATTAAATGTAGAATATTCTCAGAATATCTGGCAATACTGCACTATCAATAAAATTCCTTTAGTGTATGCGTCATCGGCAGCTACTTATGGAGAAGGCGAATATGGGTATGATGATAGCCATGATGTTGTAGCACAACTGCAACCTTTAAACCCCTACGGCATCAGCAAGAATGAATTTGATAAGTGGATGCTGCACCAAATAGAAACGCCTCCTTTTTGGGCAGGCTTAAAATTCTTTAACGTGTATGGCCCCAATGAATATCATAAAGCGAGAATGGCCAGTGTAATCTTCCATTCTTTCAATCAAATAAAACAAAACGGAAAAGTAAAATTATTCCGGTCGCATAAGGATGGTTTTGAAGATGGTGAGCAACTACGAGATTTTGTGTATGTAAAAGATGTGGTAGAAGTGTGTTTTTGGCTGATGGAGAACTGCAACGTGAGTAGTGAGTCGTCAGACGTGAGTAAAGAGCTTGCGGGCCAGAATACTCCACTCACGTCTCACGCCTCACGTCTCACTTCCGGTCTGTATAATCTTGGTACAGGAACAGCAAGAAGCTTTAACGCCCTGGTGAAATCCACTTACGCCGGATTGGATTTGCCCCCGGTGATCGAATACATTGACATGCCCGAAGACATCAGGGATAAATACCAGTACTTTACCGAAGCAAAAATGGAAAAGCTTAAAAACGCAGGCTATCCGCACGAGTTCTATTCTTTAGAAGAGGGCGTGGATGATTATGTAAGAAACTATTTAAGCAAAAATTTATTTTATTAAAATCAGGCACATGAAGATTGCAATCATAGGTGGTGGAAATTTAGGGACAGCTATTGCAGAAGGTTTATTAAAAAGTAAATTCTGTAAAGCGGCAGATATCAGCATCACCAAAAGAAATATTACCACGCTGAAAGCTTTGAGCGACAAAGGTGTTTTTGTTACGGCAGATAACAACGAAGCTGTTAAAAAAAGCGAACTTGTTTTATTGGCTGTCAAACCCTTCCAGGTAGCAGAAGTTATAGCAGGATTAAAAAAAGACCTGGGTGCAAAGCATGTACTCGTATCCGTTATAACCGGTGTTTCTTTAAACGACCTGAATGAAATGGTGAAAAAGAAAAACCCTGTCTTCCGTGCTATGCCCAACACTGCCATTGCCATACAGGAAAGTATGACCTGCATCAGTTCTTCCAACGCAACGCCTGCACAAATTCAGTTTGTAAAACAGTTATTTGAAACATTGGGCAAAGTAACCATGATAGAAGACAAACTGATGGACGCCGCCACCGTATTGGGCGCCTGCGGTACCGCATATGCCATGCGTTACATACGTGCCAACATACAAGGCGGTATCGAGATTGGCTTTGATAGCATTACCGCCAATTTAATTGCTGCGCAAACTGTAAAAGGTGCTGCAGAATTATTGTTGCAAAAAGGTACCCATCCTGAGCAGGAGATTGATAAAGTAACCACACCCAAAGGCTGTACCATTGCAGGATTGAATGAAATGGAACACCAGGGCTTTAGTTCTTCATTGATAAAAGGAATTGCTACGAGTTATAATAAGATTGTGAAGGGTTAGTAGATATAACCAGTTTCCATATCAATTTGATAAGGCATCCAGATTTCTTTTTCTTTAAACGAATCGTTTCCGTAAAGATTAGA
>Ga0068859_100004968_pt1 | contig 13511 bp, 12 predicted proteins | sample KBSSwiS22_FD_66585 | JGI IMG/M metagenome (GOLD analysis project Ga0068859, IMG submission 66585) | Switchgrass rhizosphere microbial communities from Kellogg Biological Station, Michigan, USA - KBS Switchgrass S2-2 | ecosystem: Host-associated > Plants > Roots > Rhizosphere > Soil ... | reverse complement strand
AACAAGGCCGCCCGCCGCCATTTCGGTCATCGCAACAAACGCAGCGGGGAACTCGAGTTCAGCGACCTGCCGCAGGCGCTGGGCGCCAAGATCTACCAGGTGCTCAAGACCGGCGCCGCCATCGGGCCGTTCCGTTACGAGCCCGAGAACGCCCCCGGCACCACTTACACCATCAGCGTCGTCCCGTTCCAGCGCGGCGATTCCGCCGTGCCGGTCTCGGCGCTATTGACCGCCGATGACCTGACCCAGGCCGAACAATTGCAGCGCCTCGAAGTGGAAGCCGCCAACCTGCGCCTGATCAAGTCGATGGCCGACCGTCTCGCCCATGAGATCGGCAACACCATGGTCCCGCTGTCGACCCACCAGCAATTGCTCTCGGAGAAATATAAGGACAAGGAATTCCGCGAATCACTCGACCACGCGCTCACCGACGGCGTCAAACGCGTCACGCGCCTGATCAACCAGATGCGGTTCCTCGCCCGGGACGGCTATGTGGAACATGAAACGATCTCCCTGCAGAAATTGATCGAGGAAGCCTACGAAGAAGCGCGCAAGCATCAGCCCGCCGAGACCACCCAGTTGAAGTTCGAGAACGTGACCCAGCCGATCGTCATCAACGGCGACCGCGCCGCGCTCAAGCACGCGCTCGCCGAGATCATGCTCAATGCGCTCCAGGCCAATCCCAAGCATCCGTCGGTCGCCGTCCGCGTCCGCTCCGAGACGTCCGGGACGGAACAGGACCTGTGCGTCGAGATCTCCGACAACGGCAGCGGGTTCACCCCCGAGGCGGTCGAAAAAGTCCCGGCACCGTTCTTCACCACCCGCACCGTCGGCCTGGGGCTCGGGCTCACCGTGAGCCGCAAGATCATCGAAACCCATCACGGCCGGCTGGAGATCATCCCGCCGCAGCCGAACCACGTCGGCTTCGTCCGCGTGTCCCTGCCGATCGAAGCGGGATCCGCCATCGCCACCACGGCTTAAAGGCTAACCAAATTAGTTGCTTTACGTTGATTTATTTCGCTATTGGGGCAGCAACATGAAATGTAGCTTTGCCTGTGGTTAAAATAAAGTTTTGCGCTTTCTTCCGTGAATAATTCAATTGCGCAACATCATCCCAGCCATAGATCGTGTAAGTTCCCGGCTCGTGAAGATCAAAAGCGTCAAGACCCTGCTTAAAACGAATTTGCCGCAACGGTTGCTCGCGAATATTTGGATCGAAAGTTTGAACTTCTGGTTCGGAAGTGGAATTAGAGGATTTTTTACGTTCTAATAGCTTGCCGTTGTCATCGGTTATCACAAACTCCATTGGCGCATGAGGCGCTCTTTTACCAGTGATCAGTAACGTCTCATTAGTTGAATAGTTGCGAACAAGAATTGTTGCTATAATTGGCTCGCCATTCGTGTATGAATTTTTTGGAAAGCGAATAGACGCCTGCGCGTCATTGGTTAAAACGCCCCAGTTTCCGTTTAAATCATCCTTCGTTGGGCCTATTTGCCGCGCCAGTTCGTTGGTCGAAAAATCCGGATCATTAGCGCCCGGCTCCCAATTTGGCTCATCGTTCAACTTGCGATCTTGAGCCACGGCAGATTGGAAAACGAAAAGACAAACAAGAATTGAAATTATTGCCTTCATAATTTTATTAATGGGTTTTTAATACCAGCCCGATTGAAATATGGGATGATTTGTTATGTTGTCTTGCCATGTCGGTTGAAACGTAACAGGAATATTTTGTGACGAAATAGCAGCATTAGTCGAACTTGGATCTAGAGTCCATTGCCCGTTGCTGTTTGTCGCGTGAGCTCTCCACGACCAAGAGCATTTTCTTAACGCAATCGGAATCGAATTTGTAAGAGACGGTTGGAACAGGAGATAAACAACGAAATTATTCGTAACACGCATTTCAACCGTGTTATAGACCGAATTTGACGCTCGCATACCTGGAGAATCTTGGAAAGGTGGATCAAGCCACGGTAGGTTTGGCGTCTGGGAATTGATTGTTGTCGGATAAAGAGTATCCAAACCTTCGCCAATTAGGTGTAAATTCCATGGGCTTCCATTTGTATCCGTGTAATTGAATATATTAGCTACAATTCCTAGTTGAACAGGCAACAATTGATAACCTCCCTGATAGCCATGCAATGCCATTGTTGAAGTTGAAAACGTTACACCGCTTTCAATTTCTCCATCTCCAAAATGGAGCCATAATCCGGAGTGACCAGAATAATTTGTGCTATTCAATTCAATCGCGCCCGTAATAAGGCCGGTGAAACTGATTTCAGGACGGATGACTTTAAATGTGGCCCGACCCGTAACGGTCTTGCCATTGACCGTTGCCGAACATTTCACCGTCCGTTTATCCGCGCCATCTAGCCAATAGAAAATAACGTTGGAACGCGTCGTCGGGAAATTCGTATAAATAATCCCGCTTTGTCCGTCTGCGACATAATTTGAAATAGTAACTCCCGGTCCATTGTATATTTCCCAGCGGCAAATTCGTAAAGGTCCCGTTGGTAATGGATAATTGACAGCGGAGGTTGATCTGTTGCCCCACAATCATTGTATTTGTCTTGCCCGTCAAATCATTCGATCCTGAAAAGATCCGCAAGCCCACTTCCGCAGCCTTCACGTCAAAACGATCGCGGACCGTCGTGTAAAATTTGGTCGGCATCGGCGTAACATTCAACGGCGCACCTGCAGCTGCGGCTACCAATGCCTCACCATACACGGCACCATTAAAATCACTGTGATAATCGTCGTTGGTGACCCCGCTATTGACCAATTGTTTGCCCGCCGCCTTCAACCATTCCGGCAGCACCGACGGATAGACTCCGCCGACTTCATAAGCCACAGCGCGGATCAGATATAATTTCATTTTCCCAATCTCCCCTTCATCGCCATTATCAATCGAAACCTGCGTCCGGACACGGTAATTTTTCCTGGTGTAATCTCCAAAAGACCACCCCTCCCATTCGCTGGTGTCCGCATAACATCGCAAGAAATAAATACAAGGCTGTGCACTGTGTCATCCCTGCTCACTTCCTGCTTGCGTAATAGCCGTGTCCAAACGGCTGCCACACGAAAAAATCATCGGCGAGACCATCCGAAAGTATCGAAAAGCGATTAAAATGACCCAGGAAGAACTCGCCGAAAAAGCCGATTTGCATCCCGTCTATTTAGGTCAGGTGGAACGAGGAGAACAAACCATCAGCGTCTATGCATTGATCCGGATCGCGAGAGCGCTCAGAGTGCAGCTAAGAGACCTGGTCGAGGGCGTCAAATAAAAAACCCGCAGAGAGAACTCTGCGGGTCTTTGAAAACGATTTCGTCGACTACGCGCCGTTGTCGCCGATGGCTTCCACCGGGCAGCCTTCTTTGGCTTCCTTGCAACGGGCCTCTTCGTCAGGCGACGCCGGCTGCTTGTACACGAAGGAATAACCGCCGTCGTCGTTGCGTTTAAAATTGTCCGGGGCGGTCTCGCGGCACAGGTCGCAGTCGATGCACTGGTTGTCCACGTAATATTTGCCACCGACGTTCTCGGGATATTTGTTTGCTGCATCTGCCATAAATTTCGCCGTAAAATATGGATTTATTCCGTTCCCGTGGCAAGCGCGGAATTCACCCCGGACTCACCGGCGGCCAAACTTTCTCCTTTAGCCTTTAGCCCGTAGCCTTTAGCCTTTGCTCCATGCAGCGAGGAACCGTTCGCAGGACAAAGATCATCTCCACCCTCGGCCCGGCCACGGATTCGGCCGAAATGATCGGCAAACTCATCGACGCCGGCGTCAACATCTTCCGCCTCAACATGTCGCACGCGCCCCATGACTGGGTCCGCCGCGTCGTCGCCGATATCCGGGCCGCGTCCGCCGCCCGCAAGAAATTCATCGGCATCATGATGGATACCCAGGGTCCCGCCATCCGGACCGGCGACATCGGCGTTCCGCTCGACCTGCAACCCGGCCAGAAATTCACCCTGACCGTCCGCGGCGAACGCGACCTGGAAGAACATTCCGTCGACGTCAACTACGAGAATTTCATCAACGACATCAGCGTCGGCGACGTCGTGCTCATCGACAACGGCACCATCGAGATGAAGGTGCTCGCCAAGTCGGGCAACAAGGTCGAATGCGAAGTGCTCACCGCCGGCACGCTCGGCAGCCGCCGCCATATCAATCTCCCGGGCGTCAAGGTCAGCCTCCCCGCCCTCACCGCCAAGGACATCAAAGACGTCAAACTCGGGCTCGAACTGGAAGTGGACTTCATCGCGCTCTCCTTCGTCCGCGAAGCGCGCGACCTGATGCAGCTCAAGGAATTGTTCGGGGAAGGCAAGGCCCACCCGCTGGTCATCGCCAAGATCGAAGACCAGGAGGCCATCCGGAACCTGGATTCCATCGTCCACGAGGCCGACGCCATCATGGTGGCGCGCGGCGACCTCGGCATCGAGATCCCTTACGAAGAATTGCCCATCGTCCAGCGGCGCATCGTCAAGACCTGCCTGCGCGTCGGCCGGCCGGTCATCGTCGCCACGCACATGCTCGAAAGCATGATCGAATCGCCGATGCCCACGCGCGCAGAAGTGACCGACGTCTCCAACGCCGTGTTCGAAGAGGCGGATTGCATCATGTTGAGCGGCGAGACGACCGTCGGGAAATATCCGCTCAAATGCATCGAAGTCTTCGACCGCATCGCCCTGCGGATCGAACGCAGCGGCAGCGCGCAATTCCACGATGCGGCCGAGCTCACCACCGCCCGCCAAAAACTCGTCAAAAGCGCCGTGGTGATGGCCAACGAATTGAAGGCCGCGGCGATCCTCGTATTCACCCGGCACGGCAGCATGGCCCATTACGCGAGCTGGATGCGGCCGCGTTACTCCCCGGTCTACGCGATGTGCGAGACGGAAAAAGTCGCCAACCAGATGATGTTGAGCTGGGGGGTCACCTCGTTCGTCATGCCTTTCGATTTCATCAACCCGCAGAACACCATCGAAACCGCGTTGAAAAGCCTGGTAGAAGCCGGACGCCTCCAGGCCGGCACGACCGTTGTCATCATCGGCGCCATCTCGGTGGGCACGGAGATCGTCGACGCCGTCCAGATGCGGACGGTTTAAGCAAAGCGGAGATCGAAAAGCGGGAAACCGGAAACGGGACCGGGGGCCCGTTTTTCCTCAAAGGCGACCCTACAAACCCAAAGCTTTGGACGCTTCGTTCGCGACTTCAAGGATCGTGTTGGGGAAGATCCCCAGCCAGAGCATGCCGGCGATGCAGGCGCCGATCGACAGTTTCGCCGCGCCGGAAAGGGGGATCGGCGACAAGTCTTTTGCTTCCCTGCTCCAGTAGATCGCGCGGATGACGCCGAAGTAATAGTAGAACGAGATCAGGACACCCGCCAACGCCGTGAACACGAGGCAATAATATCCGTGATTCCCCGTCGCCTGCGCCTGCTGGATGACCGCTTTCAACAGCAAAAACTTTCCGAAGAAACCCGCCAGCGGCGGGACACCGGCCAGCGACACCATCGCCAGCGTCAGCGTCGATGCCAGGATCGGTGACCGCTGGTTCAGTCCGGCCAGCGACGCGATGTCTTCATTGTCCAGGTGCCGCATCACCAGGGCGATCACGGTGAACGCCGCGACGACGGTGAACAGGTAGCCGGCCAGGTAATACATCAACGCCGATTGCCCGGTAGCGCTCAACGCCGCCACCCCCAACATCAGGTAACCAGCATGGGCGATGCTCGAGTAACCGAGCAACCGTTTCAGGTTGCGTTGCGGGATGGCGCAAAGGTTGCCGAACAAAATGGTCACGCCCGCGATGACGATCAGGACGTTCATCCATTGATGCGTCACGGTCGGGATGGCCGCGAACAGGAAACGCAACAGCAGCACGAAGCCCGCCGCCTTGGAACCGACCGCCAGGAACGCGGTCGTCGGCGTCGGCGCGCCCTGGTAAACATCCGGCGTCCAGATCTGGAACGGCACGATCGAGATCTTGAAGCCCAGCCCGGCCAGCAGGAACAACACGCCCGTCAGGAACAGTTTGTTGCCGGCGTACTGCGGCGCCACCTGGGCCAGTTCCGTGAAATTCATCTTACCGGTCGTGCCCAGGATCAGGGCGATGCCGAAGACCATGAACGCCGACGACAAGGCGCCGATGATCAGGTATTTGACGCCGGCCTCGAGCGATCCCAGCCGTCCGCGCTGGAAGCTGGTCAACACATAGAACGTGACGGTGATCAACTCGATCGAGACGAACAGCATGGCGAAGTCGTTGGCCGACGCGGCGAACAGCATCCCCGACAGGGCGAAGATGATCAGCGAATAGAATTCCGCGACGCCGCCCGCAAGCTTGTCCGAAAATTCCGCCGTCAGGAACAGCACCAGGATGGCGGCGACCAAAAAAAACCGTTTGAAGAACAGCGCGAGGGCATCTTCGACGAACGCGCCGTTGAAGGCGGTGCCGAACGTGTTGCAGAAACTGCTGCCGCTGAACCCGGCGATGAACAGGCCGGCCAGCGCCACCGCGGCGAAGTAGGCCAGGAATTTTTTGCGTTCAGCCGGCATCCAGAAATCCGCGAGCATCAGCACTGTTCCCAGCGCCAGCACGCAGATCTCCAGGGCGATCAAGGAAGAATTCATCAGTTTGGGGCTCCAGGAGTTTCGATTTGCGAGACGGTCACACGGCCCTGGTCCGGCATCGGGTTGGCCATGCTGACGATCTTGTCGGCGTCCGGCGTGATCTGGTCGGTCAACAGCTTCGGAAAACAGCCGAACACCAGCAGGCTCGCCAGCAACAACGCGTACGGCAGCTTGCGCCAGAGGCCCGCGTCCGGCAGGTTCGCATACCGCTCGGGCAACGGCCCGTGCAGGATGTTGCGGACGGCGCGCGTCATGTAGATGCCGCCGATCACCAGGGCACCCCAGACCGCCAGCACCGTCACCACCGGGAACACCGTCCACGACGCGAAGAACACGGAAACTTCACCGACGAAATTCGCGAAGCCCGGCAGGCCGCAGCCGGCCATCGCCGCCATCACCAACACCGTGCCCACGAAGCGCAGTTTCCGGCACAAGCCGCCCAGCTCACTCATCTCGAGCGTGCCGGTCTTCTGGTAGATGTAACCGCTGAGCGCGAACGTCAGCGCCGCCAAAAATCCGTGCGCCACCATCACGAAGACCGCGCCGGTGATGCCGATGAGGTTCAGGCTGGCGATGCCCAGGAAGATGAAGCCCATGTGCGCGACGCTGGAATTGCCGATCAACAGGTTCAGGTCGCGTTGCCGCATCGTCACCCAGCCGACATACAGGATATTACCAAGGCACAACCACGCCAGGATGTTCATCCAGCTGTGGGCCGCCTGCGGCATGAGCGGCAGGGCGACGCGGATCAAACCGTACAGGCCGAATTTTTTCAAGATGCCGGCGTGGATCATCGCGGTCGGCGACGGCGCCGCGCCGTAACCCAGCGGCGCCCACGAATGGAACGGCCAAAGCGAGACGAGGATACCGAAACCGAAGAGCAACAGCGGGAAGATGAAATGTTGGGCGTCGGCCGACAGCGGGTTCACCTTCGCGTACTTGATCAGGGCCGGGATGTCGAACGTGTTCGCGCCGGCTTCCAGGTAAAGGGCGATCAAGCCGATCAACGCGAGCAGCGCACCGATGCTCAGGTAGATGGTGATCTGGAACGCCGCATAATTCCGCCGCGCCCCGCGGCCCCAGACACCGATCATGATGAAGGTGGGCACCAACGCCAGTTCATGCAGGAAATAGAAGAAGAACAGGTCGAGCGATGCGAACGCGCCCAGGATGCCGCCGCTCATGAGCAGGAGCAGGATGTAAAATTCCTTTTCCCGCGATTGGATCTCCCACGAGCACAACGCGGCGGCGAACGCGACGATCGCACCCATGAGGATCAAGCCGACGTTCAAGCCGTCGACCCCCACGTGATAGCTGATGCCGAGCGATTCGACCCAGGGGATCTGTTGTTCGAACCGATAACCGGACGGGCCGGCTTCGGCGCTGCCGTAGTGGCAGAACATCTTGATCGCCAGGACCATCGAGACGAACGTGGCCAGGAGGGCGACCGCGCGGATGATGACGCGATAATTGCGCGGCACGAACACCAGCGCCAACGCCGCCACCAGCGGCCAACCTGCGATGTGGGTCAGGATAGACATTTTATTTCAAAACCAGGTAAAGCAACACCGCCACGCCCAGCACGAACAGGAAGGCGTAGGTCTGGAGATTGCCCGTCTGCACCAGGCGCAACGCGCGGCCGGTCAGATCCGTGCCGCCGCGGACCAGCCCGATGCAAAAACCTTCCAGCAGCCAGCGATCGATCCAGTCCATGACCGCCGCGATGAAATCGTGCGCGCGGATGACCGTCGCTTCATACAATTCGTCGAAATAAAACCGATTCTTCATCGCCGCGGCGAGACCGCCGAGCTTTTCCGGCAACGGGTCCTTGTCCGCTTTGGCGTACAGGAGGTAAGCGCCCGCGAGGCCGGCCACCACGGCCAGCAGGCCGGAAACGGCCGCCGGCATCGAATGTTTGAACGGCGCGAACAGGCTTTGCGCGAACGACGCCGCTTCTTCCGGTTCGCCGGCGAACAGGTGATGATAGATGCCTTCGATCCCGATCACGCCGCCGATGACACTGAACACCGCCAACAGGAGCAGCGGACCCGTCATCACGAACGGCGATTCATGCGCGTGCGAGGCGGTCTTGGACCGTTCCTTGCCGAGGAACACGATGAAGAACAGCCGGAACGTATAAAAAGTCGTGAGCGCCGCGATGAACACCGCCGTGCCGAACAGCACGTAATGATGCTCGGCGAGCGCCTGGGCCAGGATGCTGTCCTTGCTGTAGAAACCGCTCAACGGCCATACGCCCGACAACGCGAGCGCGCCGGCGAGGAACGTCCAGAACGTGATCGGCATCTTCTTCCGCAGGTCGCCCATCTGCCAGATGTCCTGCTCATGGTGCAGCGCGATGATGACTGAACCGGCGCTCAGGAACAGCAGCGCCTTGAAGAACGCGTGCGTGGTCAGGTGGAACATCGCCGCCGTGGGACCGGCCAGGCCGACGGCCATGACCATGTAACCAAGCTGCGATAACGTCGAATAAGCGATGATGCGTTTGATGTCGTTCTGCTGGACGGCGATGAGCGCCGCGAGCAGGGCGGTGAATCCGCCGATGTAGGCGATGACGTGCAACGCCTCGGCATTGAGCAGGAAGAAAACCCGGCAAAGCATGTAAACACCGGCGGCGACCATCGTCGCGGCGTGGATGAGCGCGGACACCGGCGTCGGGCCTTCCATCGCGTCCGGCAACCACACGTGCAGCGGGAACTGGGCGGACTTGCCGACGGCGCCGCAGAACACCAGCAGGCCGGCGATCGTCGCCATCGAACCCAGCGCCACGGCCGGGCCGCCGTTGCCGAGGGCCGTTTTCAGTTCGCCGAAATTCAAGGACCCGATGATGCCCCAGATCATCAGGATCCCGAGCAGGAACCCGAAATCGCCGAGGCGATTGACGATGAACGCTTTTTTGGCGGCGTCACCGGCGCTGGGTTTCTCGAACCAGAACCCGATGAGCAGGTAGCTGGAGACACCGACCAGTTCCCAGAAGATGAACATCTCGATAAAATTGTTGGCCAGGACGATGCCGAGCATCGAGAAGGTGAACAGGCTCAATTTGGCGAAGAACCGCGAGAACCCGGCATCCTCGCGCATGTAACCGATCGAATAGATATGGATGAGGCCGCCGACGCCGGTGACGATGAGCAACATCATCATGCTGAGCGCATCGAGCTTGAGGCCGAAATCGATCTGCAATTTGCCGATGGCCAGCCAGGTCCGGCTGGTTTCGGTCACGTCCGGATGCCAGCCGTTGGCGTGGATGAACAGGACCGAGAGGACGAACCCGGCGACGACCGCGCCGACGGAGAGGCACGCGCTGACGCAACGGTTGCGCAGCGTGAACAGGGTGATCGCGCCCGCCGCGAACAGCGGCAGGAACAGGACCAGCCATGGAAAAAGTTCGTTTTTCATCAGTCGCAACGGAAACATCGAACATCCAACATCGAACATCCAACATCGAAAGACACGCCCGCACACCGCCCATTGGATGTTCGGTGTTGGATGTTGGTTGTTGGATGTTTTTTCATTTCTCTACAGTTTCATGCTCGTCAAATCCTCGACGTGGGCCGACTGGCGGCGGCGGTACAGGGCGACGATGAGCGCCAGGCCGACGGCGACTTCCGCCGCGGCGACGGTGATGATGAAGAACACCAGCACCTGGCCGTCGAGCTGGTCGTTGAACCGCGAGAACGCGACCAGCGCGAGGTTGGCCGCGTTGAGCATCAGCTCGAGCGACATATAGATGACCAGCAGGTTGCGCCGCATGATCACGCCCAATAAACCGAGCGCGAACAACAAAAAGCTCACCGTCAGATAATGTTCGAGTCCGACTTGCATCATTATTTTCCGTTGAAGCGTTGAAGCGTCGAAGCGTTGAAGCGGAACATGCCCGGACGTTTTAGTCCGCTGTGACGCTGTAATGTTGTGACGCGGTGACGCATTTTCATTCCAGATTCTTTTTGCTCAACAAGATCACGCCGATCATCGCCACCAGCAGCAGCACGGAGACGACTTCGAACGGCAGGACATAATTCGTGAACAACAGGTGGCCGAGCGGGGCGGTGTCGCCTTCCGTCACGGGCGCCGCCGACGGGTTGAGCGGCGTGGCGCGCAGGTTCTTGAGGAACAGCGCGAGGATGGCCCCGACCGAGAGCAGGCCGGTGGCGAGGCCGAACACTTTGACCTTCCGTCGCTCCTCTTCCTTCAGGTCGAGCAACATGATCACGAAAAGGAACAGCACGATGACCGCGCCGGCGTAGACGAGGATCTGCACGGCGGCCAGGAAGAACGCGTGCAACAGCACGAACAATCCCGCCATCGAGATGATCGTGAGCACCAGGAACATGGCGCTGGTGACGGGGCTGCGGCTGAACGGGTTCGCGATGACGAGCGCGGCGCAAACCAGCGTCATCGCCGCGAAGACGTAGAACAAGATGTCAGCGACGGGGGGCATTTAGATCTTTACCGGAAACGTTTCCTGTTCCTTCGCCTCTTCCAATTTATGTTTCCATTTCTGGATGCCGGGGCTGACGCCGCCGAGCGCGAGGAGTTTTTCTTTGTTGTAAACCAGTTCCTGCCGGGTCAGGCCGGTGAGGGAATAATCTTTTTGCAGGAAGATCGCTTCCTCCGGGCAGACTTCCTGGCAAAAGCCGCAATAGATGCAGCGGAGGAAATTGATCTCGAATTCCAGCGGCATCTTCTCCGCGTTCGGGCGGTCGACCTGGCCGTTGTTGCCGGGGGGCGTGATGCGGATGGCCTTGGGCGGGCACACGAATTCGCAGAGCTGGCATGACACGCACTTGGTGTTGCCTTCCTGGTCGCGCACGAGGTAGGGCGCGCCGCGGTAGCCTTCGGGCAGGGTCCATTTCTGCTCCGGATATTCCATGGTCACTTTTCCGCCCTGGAACAACGTGCGCCAGGCATGGCGCATCGTGACCTTCAACCCGCCGATGATCGCCGGCAGGTAAAGCCGTTCCCAGAACGTCAATGGTTTGCGGTCTACAGTGATCGCCATATCAACTCTTTGCCCACAGCACCAGGGCCGTGATTAAAATGTTTGCCAACGCGAGCGGAACGAACCGCCGCCAGCCCAGGTCCATCAATTGGTCATATCGGAAACGCGGGAACATCCAGCGCACCCAGATGAACACGACCATCAGGGCGCAGACCTTCGCCAGGAAGATCAGGATCTGGAGGATGGCGATGCCGATGCCCGAGGCCGGCTGGTCGAGCCCGCCGAACGGCAGCGTCCAGCCGCCGAAGAACAGCGTCACCATCATCCCCGCCGTGGCGACCATGTTGGAATATTCCGCGAGGAAAAACAGCGCGAATTTCATCGACCCGTATTCCGTATGATAACCGCCCACCAATTCCGTCTCCGCCTCGGGCAGGTCGAACGGCGTGCGGTTCGTTTCCGCGAACGCGGCCACCAGGAAGATGATGAACGACAGCGGCGAATACAGCACCAGCCAATGGTTCTGCACCTGCCAGCTGATGATCTGGTTGAGGTTCAGGTTGCCGCAGATCAGGAAGACCGGGATGACGCTCATCCCCATCGCGATCTCGTACGAGATCATCTGCGCGCTCGAACGGATGCCGCCCAGGAACGAATATTTCGAATTGGCCGCGTACCCCGCCAGCACGATGCCGTAAACGCCGAGCGACACGATGCCGAAGGTGTAAAGGATGCCGACGTTCAGGTCGGCGATCACCATCTTCTGGCTGCCGATCTGCGACCCGAACGGGATCACCGCGATGACCAGCAGCGACGGGATGACCGCCACGGCCGGCGCCAGCCAGAAGTAGGCTTTGCGCACGCCCGCCGGCGTGAAATCTTCCTTGAGCATGAACTTCAACCCGTCCGCCAGCGGCTGGAAAATGCCCATGCGCGTCAGGATCGGCCCCAGCACCGGCACATATTTGATGAACGGCGGCGCCACGCGGTTGGGACCGACGCGGTCCTGGATCCAGGCCGACACTTTCCGTTCCACCAGCACCGCGTAGGCCGCGATGCCATGCAACACGCCGATCGCGATGGCGATCTTGACCACGGACCACAGCGCCAGTTGCCCCGTCGGGGAAAGGCCGTAGTACCAACTGTTGATGAAATGGAGGTCCATGTCAGATCAGTGCGGTCATCCCGGTATCGCCCAGGCCCGCCCAGGTCATGCCTTTGAACGCCGCCACGTCTTTGGCCATCTCGTTGAACAGGCCTTCGATGGTCAGGAAACCGTCCTGGCCGGTGACGTTATAAACGACGTCGTGTAAAAATTCCCATTCCGGCCGCGCCTCGCCGGGGGCTTCGACCGCCTTCATGAATCGCTGGACGCGGCCTTTGACGTTGGTGAAGGATCCGCGCTTCTCCACGTGCGCGCACGCGGGCAACACATAATGCGCCAGCTTCGTCGTGCCGCTCGGCAGGATGTCGCTGACGATCAGCGTGTCCAATTTCTTGAGCACCTCGGCGCTGATGCCGTGGGTCGTCACGTCTTCCCCAAAAACGATCAACGTCTTGACCTTGCCGGCTTCGATGCTGCGGGCGATGGGCATGGCCTTGATGCCGACGCTGTCGGCGAAGATGCCGATCAACTGGCCGCCGGTCTTGTTCGGCGTGCGGTCCGAGTTCAACAACAGCTTGTCGCCCTCGCCGAAATGGCCGACGGTATCCGTCAGCGCCCCGGTCTTGTCCGCCAATTTCTTGAGCAGCCACAGCTCTTCGTTGGTCTGGCGCGACGACGCGATGATCGCCACCGAGCCTTGCGGCGCGTGCTTCAATTTCTCGGCGATCTCGCTCAAGGCCGCCGTCCAGGTCGATTTCTGGCCGCGGATCATGACGTCCTTCAGCCGGTCTTCGCGCCCGATCCATTTGTAATT
>Ga0068859_100004964_pt1 | contig 13513 bp, 12 predicted proteins | sample KBSSwiS22_FD_66585 | JGI IMG/M metagenome (GOLD analysis project Ga0068859, IMG submission 66585) | Switchgrass rhizosphere microbial communities from Kellogg Biological Station, Michigan, USA - KBS Switchgrass S2-2 | ecosystem: Host-associated > Plants > Roots > Rhizosphere > Soil ... | reverse complement strand
AATGCTTCATTTCCGGTATGCAGGTTGGGATTGGCCATGCTGTAAATGTAGCAAACCCCACCGGAAAAAAATATTTTGTGGATATTTGTATATACAAATAAAACCGCTACCTTCGTCGCCGATGAAAACAGCTGATAGCAGGTATGGCCGCTGCATATACTTTGCCAGCAATGCGCTGGCAAGAAAAACGGAAAGACTGGCTGTTGCCGCCTGGAAGAAAACGGGTCTTTCTCCCAGTCATGCCTACCTGCTCATGATTGTGCTGGATGATCCGGGCGTACAACCGGGCGCGTTGAGTGCAGAACTGCACCTGACCCCCAGTACCATAACCCGTTTAATAGAAAAGCTGGAAGCCAGGAAGCTGGTGGTGCGCACCGTGGAAGGAAAAATGACCAGTGTGTACCCCACTGCCAAAAGCAGGGAAATGAAACCCCTGCTGCAGGAATGTGTGGAGAGTTTTTATAAGAGTTGTATTGCGTTGATAGGTAAAGAAGAGTGTAACAGGTTTGTAAACGGCGTTACTAAAATTGCAGATAAGTTGCAGGATTGATTTTTTTTCGACTGTTGTTTGTATGTACAAATATAGAAGGCATTATTCTTGGGGGAAGCGTTAAAAGGTTTTCATTATTAAATATAAAATCAACTAACATGAAATATGTTATCACCGGCTCCACGGGCCATATCAGTAAACCAATTACAAAGGCCCTGGTTAGCGCAGGCCATGAAGTAACCGTTATCACCAGCAAACACGACAGGGTAACCGAAATTGAAGCACTGGGCGCCAAAGCGGCTGTGGGTTCTGTAGCGGATGTTGCGTTCCTTACAAAGGCTTTCAGCGGCGCACATGCAGTGTATACCATGGTGCCCCCCGTTCAGGCAGTGCCCGACTGGAAAGCTTATATCGGGCAAATCGGGAAAAATTATGCCGACGCGATTAGCGCAAACAAGATAAAATATGTGGTTAATTTAAGCAGCATTGGTGCGCACCTGCCGGATGGAACAGGACCGGTAAGCGGCCTGCACCGTGCCGAAGAGGCCCTTAACAGTCTGGCCGATACCAATATAAAACATCTTCGCCCTTCGTATTTCTATAATAACCTGCTCAATACTATCGGGATGGTAAAAAATATGGGTATCATCGGAAATAATTTCAGTATGCACGACAAAACATTTCTTCTTGTAGATACTTCGGATATTGCTGCCGTAGCTATTGATGAACTACTGACACTTCATTTCACAGGGCATAGCGTTCAGTATATTGCCAGTGATGAGGTAAGCACCGATCAGGTTGCATCAACCATTGGAAAGGCAATTGATAAGCCCGATCTGAAATGGGTAGAGTTTACAGATGAGCAGGCTACACAGGGTGCTTTACAGGCTGGGTTGCCGAAGGAATTGGCTGAGAACTTTACAGAAATGGGCCATTCGTTGAAAACGGGTAAAATGTCTGAAGATTACTGGAAGCATCGTCCGGCGGTATTGGGCAAAGTAAAACTGGCAGACTTTGCCGAAACATTTGCTGCAGCCTACAGCAATGAAGCTGCGGTTGCCGCCCATTAAACAATCCATTCATTACAAATGGTGCCGGCACAGGCGTTCTACATTATAATTAGTGATTATTTATTCATGAATTTATGAAAGCAGGTATTCTTGGATCCGGGGCAGTAGGCCAGGTGCTGGCCAGGGCGTTTTATGCCGAAGGTTATGAGGTGCAATTGGGTACTGATCATGCAGGCAAAGAAAAAATCGTACAATTTAAAACCGACAATCCCGGTATCCGCGTGGGCAGTTTCAAAGAAACAGCGGCGTTTGCTGAAATACTGGTACTGGCGGTAGCGGGCGCTGCTGTTGATGAAGTGATTGCATCCGCTGTCAAAAGCAATTTTGCGAATAAAGTGGTAATCGATACCACAAACCCAATTGCAGCTGCGCCACCGGTAAATGGAGTACTGAAATATTTTACCAGTATGGACGAATCTCTCATGGAAAAAATACAGCGGCAATTACCTGAAGCAAAACTTATAAAAGCATTTAATAGCGTGGGGAATGCTGCCATGTATAAACCCGTGTATAAAGATGGGAAACCCAGCATGTTTATCTGTGGCAATGATGAAGCGGCAAAAAAAACCGTTACCGGTATATTGGCTGTTTTTGGATGGGAAACAGAAGATATGGGTAAAGTGGAAGCAGCACGTGCCATTGAACCCTTGTGCATGCTATGGTGTATCCCGGGCTTTTTAAACAATCAATGGACACATGCCTTTAAACTTTTGAAAGCATAGATAGCGTCAAAAAGAAGCCTGTTCAATTTTGAACAGGCTTCTTTTTAAACTAATATGTTGTAACCGCACTAATTTGCACATCAACCAAACCGATTCAGGACATGCAATTTGAAGATTTCAGTAAAAGTATTGGATCCTCCACGCCACCGGCTGCACTCAACAAGTACGCATTGTCGCTCTGGCATGATGCTTCAGGAAATTGGGAAAAAGCCCACAATCTTGTACAGGACATGCCTGGTGAAACTGCTGCCTGGATACATGCCTACCTGCATCGCAAAGAAGGCGATGAAAGCAATGCTGGCTATTGGTATCATCGGGCCGGGCGAAAGATGCCGGGTTATTCTTTGGAAAGGGAATGGGAAGAAATAGTAAAAGCGGTCTTGTGAAATAACGATGAGTGCCTGGAATCAGACACGCTATCATTGCCGCCTTAGTGAGAACACTAAACCAGCGATGTACAAGTAGGAATTATTGTGCATAACGGTTCATCTGTAAAATCAAATCAGGATCAGGACAATTGCGAAGGTATTTTTCGCTTTCTGAAAATTTGCATACGCCAGGATAATCGCCCTGTTTTAATTCCATATTGATAATTACCTGGAAATGGAGATGGGGTGGCCAATGACCGTTTTCCTCTGGTGTTCCTAAACGGGCAATCTGCTGTCCTCTTACCACATATTGAGAGGCGGTTAGGTTTTCGATGTCTTTTAATCCGATATGACCATATAGAGTGTAAAAAGCAAATCCATCCAGTTGGTGCAGCAGTATCAACGTAGCACCATAATCGCCCGCCGAATTATTATACGCAAAGCTGTGCACGCGCCCACCCATAAAAGCATAAACGGGCGTGGCTGCGGGCGCCCATATATCTGTTCCAAGGTGTAATCTTCTCGGTTCACCGCCAGTATCGAAATGCCTGCTGGCGGCATAGATAGTACGGTGCTCGTTGTATCCTCCAATACCATATCGGCAACCATTTTCTTCCAGTTTTGCATTTATATACGCGCTGAATTTATTGATGTCGCTGTATATTTCATCTGTCAGGTCCTGGTTGCTGGCGGTAAAGTCCATTTGCAGGAACCTGTCTTTGCCGGGAGTAAATAAAATGACCGGATGAAATGTGCTCGCATATTTATGCAACGATTGGATGACGGGATCTACCTGCATGAAGTAAAGCTACAATATAAGGCCCGAAAACAGGTGCAGCAAAAAACGCCTATACCTTGGTCAGCCAGGTGCAGCAATAAAAAACCCCTGTAAGAATACAGGGGACATAACCAAAACTAACTGCTTATGAGAAACTGATCATCTAAATCAGATTTGTACTGTAAAGTTGGCAAATTATTCCGGTTTACAATTGCTTATTGGCTGAAATGCACATTTAGGCCTTTAAACAGTGTTAAATGCACGATGAGTGGTTAGGCTGCTATTTTTTATCGGGCGTTTTCCATGGCATTTTCCGTTTCAGGGGCCGTCATTTTCAAAAGCTGTTGCGGGATGATAATTTCTTTCAGTAATTGTTCTTCGAGGAAAAAAGCAAACGCTTCAAAATAATCAATCACATCCTGCTTCAGGTTTCTTTTTAACCATCGGAACCCGCCGGGTAAAGACTGTAGTATTTCTTTATCATTCAAATACTCTATGTGATGTATATCAGTTGGGGTAAGACCGGCAGCCTGCAGGCAGGAGAGTAAAAGATCAATGGGGGTGCCGGTTACCGAGCAGGTTTCTTCTGCTATCTCTGTCCATTCACCCGGGCCGCTGTGTGCACGGCTTAGAATTTCTTTCTCGTCCAAATCGGTCATCACCTGCAGCAGTTGCCCGCAATTGCAGGCACCATGATGCCCCCAGGCGTAATGGGCGCCATTTCTTAAACGGCGGGCCGCCTCCCTGAGCGCCCCGATAAGGGCAATAGATGGTTTTGCCATAATGAAGCTTTCTATCAAAACAAACAGGCGCGCATTTGGTTGGAACGATTTATGCCCGTTTGCTGCATAAAGTTAAAAGAATTATAAAGCAAAATACAAACAGGCTGAGAACGTTTACCTAATCTAAAACACCTTCTATTGAAAAATAATACAGGGCGCTTTTTGTGCATATTGATTTTATTGGCCGGTCTTATTCCCACCCAGGCGCAGCAGATAACCGGCATCTGGAAAGGAAGGGTTAAATCCTCGAACCTTGAATTAAAGATTATTAAATCAGGCGATAGCCTAACCGGAACTTCTTATTATTACTCTTCTAAAAATAATTTCCGGCGCTATAGCATCAAAGGATATTTTGACCCGGAAACAAATGATGTTATCTGGTGGGACGATGTTTTATTGAGCGGGCGGAATCCGGATGGCACAGAAGCAGCGTTGAGTGTGGCCGACTTTAATTGCCCTGGCGAAGACAAAATGTTGCTCGATGGCAGCAGCTCTGTAAGAGATAATAAAGACATCAGCAAGGGTCCCCTGCACCTGCAAAAAACCGGTAGCAGTTCTTTTCCCGACGAATGGGATTGGGTGATTGATAATTATACTGCGGGCGCCAATAATCCAACAATCATTGACAGCATTGCACAATTGGCTACAGGGCCGGTTGTTTACCCTGACGAAAAAGAGATGCCCACTCCCTCAGTTGCTGCAATTCCCGGCAAAGAGGAAACAGCCGTGGTAAAATTGCCGGTACCCATGGATAAAAATATTATTGCAAAAAAACCCGGCAGCAGCAACCAGGAAAAATTTGCCAGTCGCCAGAATAAACTGCAAATGGTGATACCGGTTACTGCGCCTGTTATTGAACTGCGTTTCTATGATAACGCCGCTATTGACGGCGATTCAATCGCGATCTTCCTCAACGGCCATGTGCTGCGCGAGCACATTTTATTAAGCGGCGAACCGCAAACCATCAAAATAAATGCTGCTGATTTGCAGGATGATAATGAGCTGGTGCTGGTAGCCGAAAACCTGGGATCCATACCACCCAATACTTCGTACCTGGTGGCCATTGTTGGGCACAAGCAGTTTGAAGCACGTTTGTTTGCCGATGAAGGCAGCAGTGCGCTGATAAGGTTTATAAAGGAGAAAGAAAAATGAAATATTGCTGATTTTGGGATGTTGAGATTCGATATTTGGGTCCAGGGATATTTTTTTTGCACGCAAAGAAGCAAAAGTGTTTGTCCGGTTATTGGTGCGACTGTCTTTGCCCCCTTGCGTCTTTGCGTGAAAATCCTGGCAGACTATACCACCACGTTCACCATCTTATTCTTTACGTAGATGATTTTCTTGGGCGCTTTTCCTTCCAGCCATTTTTGCACCGTTTCATTTTTCAATATAATTTCTTCCACCTCGGGTTGCGAGATATCCAGCGCAATGCTGATATTGGTGCGCACTTTGCCATTGATAGAAACCGGGTATTCTTTGGATGATTCGGCAACATGCTTCGGCTCAAACACGGGGTAACCGGCGTCCAGTATACTGCCGGCATTGCCCAATTGCTGCCATAGCTCTTCCGCAATATGCGGCGCATAAGGTGTTAATAAAATCAATACATTTTCGAGTATTTCTTTTTTATGGCATTTGATCTCATTCAGTTCATTTACGCAAATCATAAAGGTGCTCACGGCGGTGTTGAAAGAAAACCGCTCCGTATCATCTTCAATCTTACGGATGGCGCGGTGCAGTATTTTTAGTTCCGCTGCATTGGCTTTATCGGTGTTCCAAACCTTGCCCTTCAGGTCGTCATAAAACAAACGCCAGAGTTTTTTAAGAAAGCGGTGCACCCCTTCAATGCTCTTGGTATCCCAGGGTTTGCTGGCTTCCACCGGGCCTAAGAACATTTCATACATGCGGAAGGTATCGGCCCCGTATTTTTCAACCAAATCATCCGGGTTGTCAACATTAAACTTTGATTTAGACATCTTCTCCGTTTCCTCCTTAACAACAATAAAAGCATCATCGCCATTTCCAATCCAGGCAATATCAAAATCTGCAGCATCCAGTTTGTAGTCTGTCAAATATTTTTTGAAAGCTGTTTTTGAAAACTTATTGTTCCCATCAACATAGTTGTGACCGTATTTGAACCGTTTAAACGAATTCCCGCCATCGTGTTTTTCATAAGAAACGATCTTATCTCCGCCAACAGCGTCTATCATAAAAAAATATGATCGCCCCGTTATCATTCCCTGGTTCACCAATCTTTTATATGGCTCATCATAACCAATATAGTTCAGGTCGTACAGGAATTTCGTCCACATACGGCTATAGAGCAAATGCCCCACCGCGTGTTCGGTACCGCCTACGTACACATCTACCTGGTTCCAGTAATCGCTTACGGCCCTATCGCAAAAAGTTTTATCATTTTGCGGGTCCATGTAGCGGAGAAAATACCAGCTGCTGCCTGCATAGCCCGGCATGGTACTCGTTTCTCTTTTCCCTGTATCCGTATTTACCCATTCAGCAAGATTGGCCAGCGGACCCTCACCCATTGGTCCCGGTCCATAGGTATCTACATGCGGTAATTCCAATGGCAGATCTTTTTCGTCTAACGGGTAGGGTTCACCGTTGGCCCATACAATGGGGAAGGGTTCGCCCCAATAGCGTTGCCGGCTAAAGCCCGCGTCGCGCATTTTGTAATTTATCTGGCGCTTGCCAATGCCCATTGCTACCAGTTTGGTGATCACCACATCAATGGCATCGCGCATAGGCATGCCATTTAGAAAGCCGGAATTACCGAGCACCGCATCCTTAGTGGGGTTGGCTTCGGTTCCATTAAATGCATCGCCGATAATATTGGTAATGGGTATATTAAAATGTTTTGCAAAATCAAAATCGCGCTGATCGCCGCAGGGCACCGCCATAATAGCACCGGTGCCATAGCCTGCCAGCACATATTCGGCTACCCAGATCGGAATCGCGCGTCTGTCAAATGGATTGATGGCATAAGCGCCCGTAAAACAACCGGTCACCTGTTTTACTTCGGTCATGCGTTCCCGGTCGCTTCGGCTTTTTACATATTCCAGGTATTTGTCAATCGCTTCTTTTTGTTCCGGGGTAGTAATCTTCGCCACCAGTTCATGTTCGGGGGCAATAACCATAAAGTCTACGCCGAAAATAGTATCGGGGCGGGTGGTGTACACCGTGAGGCGTGAGGCGTCAGTGGTGAGTGGTGAGCGGTGAGTGGTGAGTGGGTTGTCGTCGTGAGGCGTGAGGCGTGAGGCATGAGTTGCTGAACGCGCATCCTGTCCTCCGCTCTCTGCTCCCCTCTCCATTGGAGAGGGGCCGGGGGTGAGGTTTCCCTTTAGAGAGGGATTGAGGGTGAGGTCAAACGAAATCTCCGCTCCCTGGCTTCTGCCAATCCAGTTACGTTGTTGTTCTTTTAATGAATCGGAAAACGCCACCTTCTCCAGTCCTTCCAGTAAGCGGTCGGCATAGGCGGTAATCCGCAGGTACCATTGCCGCATTTTCTTTTTTATCACCGGGTAGCCGCCGCGCTCGCTTACACCGTTTACCACTTCATCGTTGGCCAGCACAGTGCCCAGGGCTTCGCACCAATTTACTTCGCCATAAGAAGAAAAAGCCAGGCGGTAATCCATCAGAATCGCCTGCTTGCGGGTAGCACTGAATGCTTTCCATTCTGCGGCGCTGAAACTGTCTGATTGCTGCCTTCTTATTTCCGGCGCAGTTCCGCTTTTTTCAAAAATGCTGATCAGTGTATCGATACTTTCGGCCTTGTTGCTAACGGGGTTGTACCAGCTTTTAAACAACTGTAAAAAGATCCATTGGGTCCATTTATAATAGCTGGGGTCGCTGGTCCGCACCTCGCGACTCCAGTCGAAACAAAAACCAATTTTATCGAGCTGGTTCCGGAAAGTGGCAATATTGTTTTTAGTGGTCACCGCAGGATGCTGACCCGTTTCCAGTGCATACTGTTCTGCAGGCAGGCCGAAGCTATCATAGCCCATGGGATGCAATACATTGAAGCCCTTCAATCTTTTATAACGGGCATAAATATCCGAGGCAATATAACCCAGTGGATGACCAACATGCAGACCGGTTCCGCTGGGGTAGGGGAACATATCCAACACATAAAATTTGGGCTTGGTAAAATCATTGTTCACCTGGTAGGCGCCTGTGGCTGCCCATTTTTGCTGCCATTCCTGCTCAATCTTCCTGAAATTGTATTCCATATCAACTATACGGTTAAATATTTGTTGCGATCATTGGTTCAATGGTCCTCTTTGGTTGCAGCCTGCCCGCACCCGATGCGGGGCCGAACCCTTCAACTGCCACAGTTAACGGGCTCATTCAATCCGTGTTATGCTGTGCTGTTTTCCGGCGAATTGTTACAGAAGACTTAAAAAAATCTTAATTGCGTATCCACATGGCAATCATCAAAATAATTTGAGGGGCGCATCGTTAAAGAGGCCGCAAAAATAACCATTGTGCTGCAGAATCCGCTATTTTTGCCCTTTTCAAAATTAGTTCATACCCCACTAAATTAATAACCTATGGTGCAATCTGGCAAGTCTTCCAGCAAGCGTTCCCAGCCGTCTTATTTTATGGCCATCCTGGGTGTTTCACTTATCTTGATCATGCTGGGCGTGTTGGGCTGGTTCGTTATCAATGCCAATAAGCTGGGTCAGTATTTTAAGGAGAATGTAGAGGTAAGGGTGTATATAAGAGAAAATGTATCGGCTAAAGACAGTACTGCATTGGTTGAATACGTCAATTCCAGGCCATATATTAAATCGTATGAATATGTCACCAAAACCCTGGCCCGCCAGAAATACCTGGAAGATGGAAATAAAGATTGGGTGGGCGTTTTGCAAAACAATCCCCTTCCAGCCAGTATCAATTTTAAGGTGAAGAGTGAATATGCGGCCACCGATTCCCTGCAAAAAATACAGGCCGACCTCTTACAAAACATAGCCGTTAGTGACATTCAATACCCGCAGTCGCTGGTCAGCAACCTCAACAATATGATCCGTAAAATAAGTATTGGGCTGCTGGTGATAGCTGTGATCATTTCCATTGTGGTGATCATTCTCATTGATAACACCATCAGGCTGGCCATGTTCAGTAACCGGTTCCTGATCAAAACCATGCAAATGGTAGGCGCCACCCGTAGTTTTATTGCACGCCCCATGAACAACCGGGCCATTCTGAACGGGGCCATCAGCGGTATCATAGCCGTGCTGGGTATTATTGCCGTGATACTGGTGTTTGAAAAATGGTTGCCCGAAATAAAGGCATTGCGCGATTATACCCTGCTTTCTATCCTATTTATTTCCATCATTCTGCTGGGTGTGGTCATCTCATTTGTAAGCACCCATCGCAGCGTTATCAAGTACCTTAAAATGAAGCTGGACGATCTTTATTAGTCGTGAGACGTGAGACGTCAGTCGTGAGTGGGCGCGCGGGCTCCCTCTCCTTTGGAGAGGGTCGGGGTGAGGTAAAAAACCAAGCCATTCCTATTTCAACAATCCTTCCTATATTTGAGCCTTCAACAAAGAACTATGAGCGATAAAAAACAGGTTACGGCCCATTCTTCTGCACCGCTGTTCACAAAAGAAAATTACCTGTGGATGGTTGCGGGCATCGTGGTGATTGCATTGGGCATGTTGCTGATGGCGGGCGGCAAAAGTACCAACCCCGCAGAGTTCAACCAGAAAGAAGTATACAGCACCACCCGTATTACCATTGCACCATTGTTGATTGTGATCGGCCTCGGAATTGAAATAGTGGCTATCTTTAAAAAGCCCAAAAGCAATGCATAACAAATGAATCCGATTAAATATTTGCGGCGATGAGTAATCATCGCCTTTTTTATATATGTTGCGGCATCAAGTAAATCTATATTGCGCTTATGAGCACCATCCACGCTATCATTATTGCTATCATTGAAGGCCTGACCGAATTTTTACCGATTTCTTCTACTGCCCATATGAAATTTGCCAATCCGCTGATTGGTGAAGGTGAATCTGCTTTCCGCGAAATGTTTGAAGTAGTGATACAGTTGGCGGCTATTTTATCGGTAGTAGTACTATACTGGAAAAAATTTCTTGATTTTAAACGCATCAGCTTTTATATAAAGCTGGTGATTGCGCTGATACCCGCCGTTGTTTTCGGTGTATTGTTCAAGCACCAGATTGATGCCGCCCTTGGCAACCTTACTTTTATTGCCTATGTTATGATAGCGGGCGGTATTGTATTGTTGTTTATAGACGGCTTTTTCAAAAACCCGGTCGTATTCGACGATGCACAGATTAGCAATAAAAAAGCATTCGTGGTGGGTTGTTTCCAGGTCTTGTCAATTATTTTTCCGGGGCTTAGCCGTAGTGCCGCCACTATTATTGGCGGGTTGAGTCAACGCCTCGATAGAAATACCGCCGCTGAATTTTCTTTCTTTTTAGCCGTTCCTACCATGCTGGCGGCGAGTGTAAAAAGTTTTTACGATGCTTGTAAACAAAATTATTTGCAAACAAACAATATCAGTAAAGAGCTTGCTGCTACAATAAAAGTTCATACACATGATATTTTCAGTAGCCAGAATTTAGGCTCTTTGTTTACCCATCAAAACATCGTGAGCCTATCTTTAGGTTGTATTGTTTCATTTATTGTTGCTTTGCTGGCCATTAAATTTTTTATTGGCTATTTGCAAAAGCATGGGTTCAGGCTATTTGGCTACTACCGCATCCTGCTGGGTGTTATTGTATTGTTCCTGATATACAATGGCACCATTCATTGAGTAGTGTGAAAATGTGGAAATGTGATAATGTGGTAAATGCTTTTCACAACCAGAATCAGGGACAAATTATCAAGGCAATTTGACATGTGGATAGCGTTTTCAAAATTTTCACATTTCCACACTTCCACATTTTCATATTTTTTACATGCAAACGGCAAGCAAAAAAGTAATCAACGGCTGGGCCATGTACGACTGGGCCAACTCTGTATACAGCCTGGTAATTACTTCTACCATTTTTCCTGCTTATTTTGAAGCGGTGACCGGCGACGGAAACGATGCCACTGCAAATGATATTGTACAGCTCGGGGGCAGACATTTTGTCAATACTTCGCTCTATAATTATGCACTGGCCTTTGCTTTTTTGGTAGTGGCGGCATTATCGCCCTTGCTTTCTTCTATTGCCGATTACAAGGGTAATAAGAAACAATTCCTTTTTTTCTTTTGCAGTATGGGCAGTCTTGCCTGCAGCGCTATGTTTTTTTTCAACCGCAATAACCTGGGCTATGGACTGGCTTGCATGATTATTGCCTGCATCGGATTCTGGAGCAGCCTGGTGTTTTACAATTCTTATTTGCCCGAGATTGCAGCCCCCGAAGACCGCGACCGGGTAAGCGCCAAAGGTTTTGCCATGGGCTATATCGGCAGCGTTATCCTGCAGATCATTTGCTTTGTATTTGTGCTGGCAAAGCCATTTGGCATGAGTGATGGCCTGGCTGCAAAAATTTCCTTTTTATTGGTTGGCCTGTGGTGGTGGATATTTGGGCAGATAGCACTGGCTAAGCTTCCGGCCGGCGCGGCCTTATATGCAACCGATCGTGGCAATGTATTTACAAACGGCTATAAGGAATTGAGTAAAGTATGGAAACAGCTGGGGCATCTGCCGGTATTGAAACGTTTTCTCGGTGCATTCTTTTTTTACAATATGGGTGTGCAAACGGTAATGCTCGCAGCCACGCTGTATGGCAAGAGTGAACTTAATATACCCACTACCAATCTCATTATTGCGATTCTGATTATACAGCTGGTGGCTATACCCGGGGCTTATACAATGGCCAGACTGTCGGACAAAATGGGCAATTTCAAATCCATTCTTATAGCCATCGCTGTCTGGATACTGATCTGCATCATCGGTTATCTTATTCCACGCGACGGGATTTACCAGTTTTATATGCTGGCTACGCTGGTAGGATTTGTGATGGGTGGAATACAGTCATTGAGCAGGAGCACTTATGCCAAACTGATGCCTGAAACAAAGGACACCACTTCTTTTTTCAGCTTTTTTGATGTAACGGAAAAAATTGCCATCGTTATCGGCATGTTCAGTTTTGGCTACATCAACGAACTCACCGGTTCTCAACGAAACTCTGTGCTGGCGCTGGTTATATTTTTTGTTATTGGGTTGCTGGTGTTGTTATCGGCCTTACAAAAACAAAACCGCATCGCCATCTCAACCACAAGCATATGAAATTATATACAATTGATACCGGTTTTTTTAAGCTCGACGGGGGGGCGATGTATGGGGTAGTACCTAAAAGCATCTGGAATAAGCTGAACCCGGCAGACGAAAATAATTTATGCAACTGGGCACTGCGCTGCCTTTTAATTGAAGATGAAGGCAGGCTGATACTAATCGATACCGGCAATGGCGACAAACAGGATGCTAAATTTTTCAGTCATTATTATTTACATGGCGATGATACATTGACTTCCTCATTGGCAAAACACGGTTTTACGCCGGAAGATATCACGGATGTTTTTTTAACCCACCTGCATTTTGATCACTGTGGCGGTGCTATTAAAAAAGAGGGCGATAGACTATTGCCCACTTTCAAAAACGCGCTTTACTGGAGCAATGAACGCCATTGGAAATGGGCCATTGAACCGAATGCAAGAGAAAAGGCTTCGTTTTTAAAAGAAAATATTTTGCCTATCAAAGAAAGCGGCCAGTTGCAATTTATCCCTGTGGGCGATGAGCTGTCCGCCATCCAGCCATTTGCATCGGGTATCACAAACAACCTTTCTGTTATCAATGTAAGTGGCCATACGGATGCTATGATGCTGCCGGTAATACAGTGCAATGGCAAAACGATTGTTTATATGGCAGACTTATTGCCTTCTGTTGGCCATATACCACTGCCGTATGTGATGGCTTATGATATGTTTCCGCTAACAACCATGAACGAAAAAAAATCATTTTTAGAAGACGCTGTTAAAAATGATTATATCCTTTTCTTTGAGCACGATCCCAGAATTGAATGCTGCACGGTGCAAGCCACAGAAAAAGGAGTGAGGCAAAAAGATATATTTAGGCTGGCTGACCTATAAGCATTGAAAACAGGATTAGGTACAATAAATGGGGCGGTCGTCAATTATCGCACCGATATCAATGAACTTAACGGATACCGTAGATTTTTATAATTCATCATATCAACTTTAATACTGCCTACGCTGATGGGGCTTTCTACCCGCAGCGGCAGGTGATTGGCATCATCGCTTAC
>Ga0068859_100004963_pt1 | contig 13514 bp, 5 predicted proteins | sample KBSSwiS22_FD_66585 | JGI IMG/M metagenome (GOLD analysis project Ga0068859, IMG submission 66585) | Switchgrass rhizosphere microbial communities from Kellogg Biological Station, Michigan, USA - KBS Switchgrass S2-2 | ecosystem: Host-associated > Plants > Roots > Rhizosphere > Soil ... | reverse complement strand
AAGCATAACGTCTTACATCAGCAGCGGTCCATCTTTTTTCTCCTGAATCATGCAAGCCATGCGGAATATTTTCATAAGAAGGTTCTCCATCAAATGTTGGCTTAGTGGGTTGCAATTTATAATCATCATTTACATAGCGCCAGTTATCTTCTCCGTAATGCAGTTTTTCTGCAGCAACAGTATCTTGCGCATAATCTTTGTGGCCGCTTTGAAACATGTTAAAGTCCAGCCACGATTCATTGTGAAACCATGCAGATGAAGAATTTCTTCCTCGTGGATGAAAGCCAATCAAATGGTTTTTATCAATTGATCGTATAGTGTTGCCTATCGCATTCCATTTTTCCAACGCATCACTGCCTTTTATATCACCACCATTCAACCAAATGATGTTGGTTTTATTTTTATAACGATTAGCTAAAAAAGCAGCATAAGTTTTTGCCTGTTCTACTGAAACATTTTTTATATTGCCGCCCCATATTGGAACCAGCGCCATGTAAATACCACGCTCTGCAGCTTCATCAATTACAAGATCTACATTATCCCAATAATCATAATGATGTGTTCCCATTACTGTATTGCTAAGATGTGGTGTGGCAATATTTTTATTTGTCAATGCCGAATCTCCATAAGCATCAGTGATATTCAATTCATGCAAGAGCATTACCTGTATCACATTAAATCCTTTTGCTTTACGGTCATCCAGGTATTTCATCGCCTCAGCTTTTTTACATTTCTTAAATAATAACCAGCCGGTATCTCCTAACCAAAAAAATGGTTTACCATCTTTAGTTTGAAAATATCTTTTGTTAGCCGAAATTTTTAATGGCTGCATTTGCGCCGCCGAAAAAAGCGTTACCAATAATAATGCTATCGTAAAATATTTTTTCATTTCTTTTTTGGGACAAGCATTTGAGCTTTGCTGAACATCGTTGTGTCACTCACTTGTACGTCCGATTCTTTATTGAGCTTTTATTATGTTTTACTTATTGTGTTATGCCCTAATGCACCTATCGCTCCTACGGAGCAAATTGCTTAATACAATCTCCGCATCAATCTCCTCCATTTCCCTCCCCTCAAGGGGAGGATAGGTGAGGTGACTTCATCGTTTTTCAAACTTCCCCGTCTCACTATTATACACAATACTATTCTTCCCATCACTCAATATATACTCATTCTTATTTGGAGATGCAACAGGCTTCATACCTACAGCAGCTTTTAATATTGCAGGGTCGATATCAGCTGATAGCACAGGCAAACTCCCTCCAGCCATAAAAACTGCTATTCCAAATTCGGGATAACTATCCCCCGAATAACTCACTGCTTTGTTTGGATATTTATCACGGTATTCTTTCACCGCACGGTATACTTGTTCAAAACTTGTTTTCTTAGGTTTTAATAATCTTGCATGCTGACGTGGTGCTAAATTTTGACCGCCTTTGGGTTCGTAAGTGGTACCATCGGCCTGGTAATGCCAGTAACGAATATCAATGATATCAACAACTGATGCATAAGCAGGATTACTTAAAACAGAATCCTGCACATCTTTAGTTACACACAAGCCAATGATGGGATGTTTGCCTGTTTCTTTTTCCCAATCTTTAATTACATCTAACCAAAACTTTACAAAATGTAGCGGACCTGTAAATTCTTCACCGATAAATTGTATCACACCATTGTTGTCCTTAAAATTATTCAAGCATTGGCGAATAAATTTTTTATGCAATTCCCTTCGTACAGGATTTGTTTCATCATAAAATTGCTCCGCCATAAAAATTCTTTTGTCACCTGCAAATGGCGGCGGCTCAGGAAAACCGGTATTGTTGATATTGTTAGCAGTGCGCCATGGAAAATCAACATAGTGTGCGCCTGCTTCAATTATGTTATGCTGAAAATAATTTTGATGCACTAACACCAATCCTTTTTGATCTGCTAAGTCGGCATATTGTTTTAAGCGGCCCCAGTAAAATAAATTGTATTTAGTGAGGTCGTATTTGCTTAAACCATCCCAGCCGGTTTCTTTACCACTTCTTGCAAAAGGCAATTCATAAAATGGCGGCCATACTTCGCCATTCATTTCTCTTACTCTTTCATGATCATCTCTTCTCCTGTCGTACCACAAACCATAATTCTGTTCCATGCCAATGGTGTTGGTGGCTTTCATAGTATTGGTCAGTTCATCCAGGTCATCTGTTAATCCTTTACCAGTGCGGCCTGGCACAAAGCGTGTGATAGCAGGTAATGCAGCGTCAATATCTCTTCCCTGCACACCACCAGTCCACCACGGCACACTTTGTCTTTTACCTGATAAAATTTGATCACCTCTAACCACCCAACCATTTTTTATTTGCATTGCAGGCGCCATTGATGGTGGTGTTATTTTCTTTACACCGATCTGATCAATAGTTTTTGCATTGGTTGCATTGGTTGAAATTATATTACGTTGAAAAGAAAGATCAATCCATTCGTTCAATTGCATTCTTGGCTTTACAGATTGTTTTATTAATTGTGCAGCAACTTCTACCGAAGGACTACTTGATGCTTCACCAGGAACATATAATATTTGCGCCTGGTTATCTACATTTTTATTCAGCCTTTGTGCCAACTGTGCATAAAATAAACTTCTTGGATTAATACTGTTGTTCGATTCCGCCCAATAGCCATCGCCTGAAAACTGGCTCCAACTGGCGAATGACCAGTTTTGTGCTGTGGGTGGTTTGTAACAATCAATTCTTGCAGCGCTGCAATTCCAGAATAAACTGTTTGCCGCCGCCCACCCGGCACCGTTAGCATCTTGTCCACGGTTGCCAAAACGTAATGCATTGCCATCAATATTTACCACGTCAAATAAAATTCCAGAACCCCAGCTATCGATGGCACCACTGAAACTGTAAGGTAAATGCGATTCACATTGTACAAATGCATTGGGGCCCGGCGCACAATAACCTGTTGCAAAATCGTGGTAGCTGTTTTCGGCATAGCAACGCTGAAATAATGTTTGCTGACCTGTGGTTAAAAAAGTATAACGTCTTTGCCCGCCAATTTCTGAAACGGGATGTAATGATTTGCAATCTTCAACCGTAATCCTTTTTGATGTTTCCAGTACACTTACTGCTGAGCCTGCAAAATTTTCAAAAGCAATTTGCCTTACCCACGCATCTTCCGCATTTTCTATGTTGATGGCATTCCACCGATGGTCTTCGTCTTTCAAATTATTTTTATCATAAGTGGAAACACAACGAAGGTTTTCAACGCCGCAATTATTTATTCTTCCGCTCCAATCATAAAATGTGATAAAACCTCCACCATAGCTTGAATCTATTGCTGTAGTTATTGGCGCATCTACCGTTATAGTTTTGTCGTCAATTTTTATAATCTTTCTGTCAAAAAAAATATCCCTGTCACCGGGCTTCCAACCTAAGGCTGATACACCACCTCCAAATTCATCTGTGCCTAAAGTTTTAATCCACTCTTTTGTTGAGGGCCTGCGTATAATTATTGAGGTAGTAGCAAGGTCACGATTTGCTAAGGAACTACTTACGTTAAATGTTGTAGCATTTACCGGAACGTAAGCATCGGTAATTTTCAATTCGCCTCCAATCTGTCCATTGTTTTTTCGGCCCAATATCTTTATCAACGCCAATCTTCCTGTACCTGCACCAATAATTGTTGTACCGTTTTCATTCATGCCGCTTCCACGCAATACCACACCTGATGTATTGATCTGCAATTGCCCAAAAACTTCGTATACGCCTTTCTGTAATAATACGGCGCCGCGAAATCCATTGGCATCAACCGGTAATGAAGCTACATAATCCAATGCTGATTGAATACGTAATGTGGCATCGCCTTTTGTAACCGGTACCACTACTTTTACATCAACGTTTGGAATTGTTTGTTCGGATGCTTTGTATCCGCAATAAGAAAAATCAGGAATGCGGTTGCCCAATGAATCGGGCGTATAATTAATTACGCCTTTAGCACCGGTAAATAAAGGAGCAGGCCTTAAAGGTTTTTGTGCCAATAAAGCCTGCTTAAAACTAAAAACCGCTGCTATTATGAGAAAAAGTTGGTGATATGTTTTTTTTGTATTCACGTCATTTTTTTTGTAGGAACACGCCTGTGGCGTGTTCGTTATTGAATTCGCCTTCGGCGGATTCGAACACGCCGCAAGGCGTGTTCCTACGGTTTTACATTTTTAAGGTTCACAACACTGTTTAAATATACTTCAATATTACTGTAACCGCTACTGGTAATTTTTACAGCATCACTGGCATCATTGGGATTTAATTGGTGTTTAATTTCATACTCGTCAGGCATGCCATCGTTATCACTATCCTTATAAGGCGTGCCTTTATATTCAGGATAACCACCTACCTGGCTAATGTCTGAAATAATACCATCTTTATAAGAATCCGCAGGTAAACGACGTTTTACAAATTTTGCAGTGTATGGTTGTGCATTTTTATCATACACAATTTTACCAGTTCGCACTTCTTCTACAATACGTTTGTCAACAGGATCTCTTACGGGAAGTATAGCGCCAGCATTATTCAACACATAATCATGCGCTTCTTTTGCAGTAAGTATTGTAATGGGTGCCATCGGAAAAGGTTTATCAACACGAATAGCATCGGTGTATTTTCCAGCATCTGGCAAATCTTCTATTTGTACACCACCAGCCCAATTGTCATTGGTAACTTTTTCATTACCCTCAACAATGTTTCCATTTACATACGCTTTTCCAAATGCCTTGAGGCTGTCTTTATGAGAACGACCGGATTCTGGTTTCAAAATGCGGTAGCCAATTGGTTTATCCTTTGGTGTAATAGGACCAGGTTTATAATAGTTGTTGATGAAGTTGAAAAAAGATTTATCATCACCACCATCTGCACTCCTGTTCCACCAGTTGAAAATTACATTGTTGGCAAAACCAAAATCGCCGTCCATTCCCACTGATGGATTTCTTGCAATGTTATTAGCCCAAAGGTTACGCATAAATGTACTGTTCCTTCCACCAATGGTACTACCGAATGCATGATTGTAGGTATCTAATCCTTCAGAGAAAATACAATTTTGAATAGTAACATTTACAGTAGGTAATTTATCTCCTTTACCATCGTTCTTTCTATCGTATACATGGCGATAGATAGACATGTTCTCATCTAATCCCCAACTGCCACTAACATGATCGAGTATGATATTGCCAACAGGATTACCACCCAATGCATCATCTCTTCTTGTAACTTCAGTTTGTCCGCGGCGGAAACGCATAAAACGGATGATCACATCATGTGTATCAATCAACACAGATTCGCCTGCAATACATACACCATCACCCGGTGCCGTTTGTCCCTCAATGGTAATGTATGGGGCCCTGATATTTATAGGGCTTTTTAATTTTATGATTCCTGCCACATTAAAAACAATAATTCTTGCACCACCTTGTTCACAGGCTTCTCTTAAAGTACCCGGGCCCCGGTCTTCCAAACTCTTTACCACAAACACCTTACCCCCACGGCCACCCGAAGTATAAGCACCCCCGCCTTCTGCGCCCGGGAATGCAGGAATTTTTGCTTGTGGCAGATCAGAAGATTTACCAGCCCATGGCACAAATGGTTTGCCATTTTTTTCATCGGCCTGAATTATGGGTAACGCTTTTGTAAATGCTTCATCAGATATTACCTGGAACTTTTTCATTTCTGCATCAGCAGAATCTTCCATTGGTTTTGGAATGATGGGATACTGTGCAGCTGATTGATTGCTGCTTAAACAAGCGGCAATCAAAATGCAGGAAGAAAGAAAATATTTTTTCATGTTGTTATTTTTTGTAGGAACACGCCTGTGGCGTGATCGAATTCGCCGCAGGCGAAATTTAAGAACACGCCACAGGCGTGTTCCTACAGGCGTGGTGTTACATTTTTTATATCCACCACACTGCTTAAATAAATTTCTATATTGCTGTAACCACTCTTTGTGATCTTTGCTGCATCACTTGCATCTTTAGGATTTAAACCGTGTGCAATTTCATATGCATCTGGCATGCCGTCGTTATCACTGTCTTTATAAGCAACGCCTTTGTATTCAGGATAACCGCCAACTTGTATTGGATCGGTGATGATACCTTGTTTATAAGAATCAATTGGCAGGCGGCGATGTTTAAATTGTGTTTCAGGTAATTTTACATTCGGATCAAAATCAATTTTACCTGTTGCTACTTGTTTAACTATCCTTGCATCTACTGCATCTCGCTTGGGTAAAGTGGCGCCTGCATTTGCCAATACATATTTTTTTGCTTCTGTTGCACTGATGATTGTCATCTGTGGCATTGGCAATGGTTTAGGCCATTTAATATTTGCAGTGTATTCTCCTGCATTTTCTTCTTCTTCAATTTGCACACCACCATTCCAGTTATCTTTTGTAATGGCAGGATATCCTTCCATGATATTACCATTTACATAAGCCCTGCCATAAAATTTTTCTTTTAATTTACTTCTGCCGCTTTCTGGTTTTAAAATGCGATGGCCCACATTATTTTTTGGAGTAGCAGGTCCAGGTTGAAAATAATTATTGATGATATTGAACTGTGCCCTGTAATCGCCGCCATCAACGGAACGATGTACCCAGTTAAATACTACGTTATTGGCAAAATTAAAAATACCATTCCAGCCAACTGAAGGATTACGTCCTGCATTGTTAGCCCAAAGGTTACGCATAAACGCACAATTCTCTCCACCTAATGTGCTGCCAAATGCATGGTTCCATGTATCGAGTGATTCTCCAAAGATGGAATTTTGTATGGTGATGTTCACCGTTCCAAATTTATCTTCAATTTTTCCGGTGCTGTCGTTATACATGTGACGATACATACTCATGTTTTCATCTAACCCCCAGCTTGCGCTTACATGATCGATCATGATATTGCCAATAGGGTTGCCACCAATAGCATCATCCCTTCTGCCCACCCATGTTTCTCCACGGCGAAAACGCATGTAACGAATAACAACATCATGTGTGTTTATCCAAACGGTTTCTCCTGCAAGGCAAACGCCATCACCTGGCGCTGTTTGTCCTTCAATAGTTATATAAGGGGCCCTGATGATAACAGGTGTTTTTATTCTTATTATTCCTGCTACATTAAATACAATTATTCTTGCACCACCTTGTTCGCATGCCCAGCGAAAACTTCCAGGGCCATCATCATTTAAATTGGTAACTACAATTACTTTTCCTCCTCTTCCACCAAAAGAAAATTTACCACCGCCTTCTGCACCGGGGAATGCAGGTATTTCTGATTGCGGTAATTCATCCACACGGCTTGCCCATGGAATATATGGTTTTCCTTGTTTTGCTTCTTTTTCAATGATGGGCCATGCTACTTCCCATGCACTATCAGAATGTTTGTTGGCTGCCGCAATTAAAGAGTCAGCACTTTTCTTTACATCAGCAGGAATGTCAGGATATTGCGCCTGCGTTTTTTCTGTCACCACAAAAATCATGGCACTTAAAAACAGTTGTTTGAAATTTTTATTCATCAGTTGATTATTTGAACACTATTAGACGATCTTTATTAAAAAGACTGTTGCACTTTTATTTTTTTATGATTAAAAAAGAGAAAGTGGAATTACTTTCTCTTTTCTTTTTTTACTTGATGATTTTCGATGAATTTTAAACTAAACTAATACTCAATTATTACTATTTTATTCCGTGGCATTAAAAGTACCAGCAGCTCCATTATAATCCTGCCATCCTATATTCTGTAACAACCATGGATTAAATGATAATACTGTAGCCGTTAACCCGGATATGTAATAATTAGGTCTGTATAAAATATTCACAGGAATGGTGCCGTCACGGTCCCATGCCTGATCAAGCGGCGTCATAACAAACTTGGCTTTATACAATGCTTTGAGATTTGCTATTTGGGTTGCAAAGTTAGCCGCATCCGGATCAATTAAAATGTTCCTGTCTGCCGCGGTTAACGGGTCAGTGCTGGTGTAATTAATAGCCTGCCAGTAATAACCGGTTCTGTTAGTGCCATTGATAGGCGTAACACCTAATTTCGTGCATGTGTTACCGGTAGTACTAGTTGATGACACCCCATCATACAATAACCATCTCTGGATATCCCAATAGCGTTTTCCTTCATAAGCCAGCTCTACCCTGCGTTCGTACAAACAGGCTTCAATTGCGGCATACTTGGTAGCCAATGTTCCAATGCCATAATTATTGGCACTTGGTATTCCTACACGGGCACGTATTTTTCCAAGGTACACGAGACAATTAGTAAAATCGCCTTTTGCAGCATAACATTCTGCAATGTTCAGCAAAAGTTCTGCATAGCGGTATTCAAATATATCGGTACCTGAAAATGCCAGGGCCGTAGTATCTGCTGCAGGGTTGGACATTTTACGAACAACTGCAGGGCTGTTTGTTGAATTGCCGGCATAATATACAGCCGTTCCGGTTGCACTTGGCCTCCACCTGTATAAAAAAGATGTTTTATTGGCATTGGTTTTAGTACCCCACTTGCTGCCCGAAAAAGCAAAAGTGCGATAGAAACGCGGGTCCCTGTTTTCGAAAAAGAACGTATCCACGTAACCGTTAGCTACAGTGGGGCGGGCGCCATTGGCTAATGGAAAGAGGTCCAGCATTGCTTTAGGAACTGAAATTCCGCCGCCGCCATTATAATCTTTAAGTCTTAGTGAATTTTCCCAGGAATTATTATAGCCAACAGAAGAAGTACTGGTGTTGGAAAGTAATTGTACCACAATAGCTTCTTTATTGAAAGCATTATCATTTACATAGGTCATCTCTGCCCATTCTTTTGCTGTAGTGCCATACAATCCGTAACCGGCAGCGGTTAAAGCTGTTTCTGCAGCTAAACCGGCATCTAAAGCTGCCTGCCATTTTGCACTGCCTCCATTATCCCAATCAGCATTAAACAAAGGGCTTGCAGCAGCGAGCAAAGCACGGCTTTTCATGGCCAGGGCTGCTCCGCTTGTAGCTCTTCCATAATCTGTTCCGGCCACTGCCCATTTAGCAGGCAGTAAAGCTGCTGCTGAATCAAAGTCCTTAGCAATCTGGGCAAAACATTGTGTAGCGGTAGATCTTGGTGTTCTGATGGACTCATCGGTACTACTTGCATCACTAACGGTTAAAACAATTGGAACACCGCCATAAGTACGTACTAAATTAAAATACTGTACCGCACGCAGGTAGTACATCTGTCCTCTTGAAGTAGCACGAAACGTTGGTGACAACGCCTGCCCTACAAGATCCATTTTTTCGAGCAGGAAATTGCAGAAACGGATACGTGTATACGGCGTGTTGGCAACGCTTCCTGTAAGTGCTCCTCCATAATATCCATCTGCGTCGCTTGCCAGTTGCAGGTTTTTATTGGGATTTATATAGTTGCCAACTGTTCCGCCCATCTCTTCCGTATTTTTTGTTTTGGAATCATCATAAGCGCCCAGCGAAGCTTCTGCCTGTACAGGACTTCTGTAGGCTGCAAAATAGTAATTATAAAGCCTGTCGATGTACTGGCCTGTAAGCACTTCGTTGGTAAAAACGCTCTCATCGTATTTGTCATAGCTTTTCATGTCTTCTAAAAAGCTTTTCTTGCAACTTGTTATAACGATCGCTGTAAAGGCAAAGGCTATAAGATATAATATTTTATTTTTCATATACAATTTGTTAAACGATAATTAATGGTTAGAATCCCAGGTTTACTCCAAGCGCCCATGTTCGCAGCGTTGGATAGTTTACGTTGGTTGCATCGTACATGTTGCGATACTTGCCCGGATATGGGTTATACAAATCCCACAAATTATATCCCGACAATACAAACTTAGCATTTGAAATATGCAGTTTAGTAAGCCATTCTTTCGGTAAAGTATAGCCGATACTAAGCGAACGTACTACACACCTGAAAGTAGGTAAGGTCCAGAAATCAGATGTTTTATAAGCATTGTCGTAGTAGTATATGTTTGGATATTTGCCGTTAGGATTATCTGTTGAATCGTACATATCAGTCAGGTAAGCAGACTGTGACCACATCGCATTGGTACTGCTGGTACCTTGTTTTACTCTGTCCATGCTATTGTATCCACCCCAGCTTGTAGAAATCTGCGCCAAAAGGCTGAAAGATTTCCATGAAGCACTAAGGTTTGTGGTAATACCGTACGACCTGCTTCTCTTTACCAGTTGAACATAATCCTGGTCATCTACAATCTGGCCATTTTGACCAGCAATAGTTTGTGTGGTGGAATTTAAAGGTCCAGCCTGGTCTTCATAAGCCAGCATACCTTTCTTCATACCTGCCCTTGTTGATATACCTGCACCACCTGCATTGTATAATGGCGTAGTACCAGCCTTTGTAGCCAGGTCTGTAAGATATGCCCAGTATGCATCGAGGTCAGCATCTGTTCTCAGTATTCCATCACCTGTTGAAGTTTGTTTCCAGGTTCTGTAACCCCATTGAGGTCCAATGAGTGAATAACCTTCACGTTTAGCACCAGCATATGTTGATGGGTAATTGAATGGAATATCTACAGCTTGTTTAACCTGGTTATCAGCTATACCGAAGTTCAGGCCCACAGAAAAATTCAATTTGCCAATACGATCATTCCATGTTGCAGAAGCTTCTGCGCCCCAAAAATTAACAGCACCAAAATTTAGTTCAGCAAATGCACCACCCACTGAAATAGGAACATTAGTTGCAGTGCTCATCGATGTTAACAAATCAGTAGATGAATTATAGTAACCATCCAATGTAAGTGATAAACGATGTCTTAATAATGTCGCATCTAATCCCAGGTTTCTCTGCAAGGTTCTGTCCCACCTGATATCCCTGTTAGGTGTTACTTCAGGTGTAAGCCCTACAGTATAGTTACCACCGGAAGTACCAAAGGCCATTCCTTTATCCGTTGCAGCAGAATATAATTGCATCCATTTCCATGCTTTTACATTATCATTACCTGTTTTACCTACAGAGCCACGGATCTTTAAGTAATCAACCCAGGGAACACTTCTTTGGAAAAAATTCTCATCTGAAATAACCCAACCCAATGACAGGCTTGGAAAAAAGCCCCAGTAATTTTCTGGTGCAAACTTGCTTGATGCATCGCTGCGGAATAAGAACTGGGCAAAGTACCTGTTTCTAAAACCATAACTAACACGTCCCAGGTAAGACATGGTACCGCCTTCTGATCTGCTTGTAATTGTATTGGATGCATTTAAAGTTCCGGCAGAAACTGATGTACCATTATAAACACCAGCAACCGGGTTATCATAGATCTGGTAACGATCATCATAAGTAACTTTTGAACGTTCACCGGAAAAAATTGCAGAGATGCTATGATCACCAAAATTTCGTTCGTAGTTGGTAAAGAAGTTGATCTGCTCTGATGAGCCTGTTGAATTATCATACGTAACCCTCGAGTTTGATTTATTGGTAACAGGAGCATTCCATGTTGTTGCAGAAGTATAAAGATGAGTGTTAGCTTTATTTGTATTTGAAGCCAGTGACAGTACCTGTGGCAACATTACCTGCTCGGTATTACCAGCGGTAGATCCTATAGAATAATTACCTTTAACAGATAATCCTTTAATGAAAGGCACATCATACTGTAATGAAAAATTGGCATTATAACTGAAAAGTTTTGTGGTGGTTTTAGAACCATTATTTAACAACGCATAATAATTCCAGTTACCCAACGAATTGTTACCACTGGCAGAGCCCAATTTATTAGGCCCCATAGCAGGCGAAATATATTGGTTTACACCATTAATGGTATATTGCCACGGTATATATTTTGGCAGATGCAACAATACAGCATAATCATTTTGTTCACCCCCGCTTGCATAGCCATCCGAAAAATTGATCTTTGTAAATGATTTTTCCAGGTTAGAATTATTTGCCGAAAGTGTAGCGGAGAACTTTACACTATTCATCACTTTCACATCTGTACCAGACCTGAACGTCCACCTGTTAAAATCCTGTGAGCCCAAATTAGCGCCCTGTGTATAATAAGATCCACCTGTAAAGTAGGTAGCTCTATCAGAACCGCCACTTACATTGATGGAATGTTGCATAGCATTAGCACTGTTCCAATCATTTTTTAACCAATCGTAATTAAGGCTATCCATACTCGCCAGCTCTGTAGCAGAAAAATAAGTGTCGGCACTGGTGTTGCCTGATGCCCGGTTAAATCTGTTAGCAAAAATGCCATATTCTTTTGCATTCATTACTTTGCTATGACTTATGGCATCGTTGGTTTCAAATTTACCAGAATAAGTAATTTTTGGTGTACCTAATTTTCCTCTTTTTGTTTTTACAACTATTGCGCCCTGCGAAGCACGGGTACCATAGATAGCAGCACTTGCATCACGCAAAACAGTAATGCTTTCTACTTCTGACAGATCCAACAAATTAAATTTATCCAGGGTGGGTAAGTTTGTAGCAGGATCGATCTGTACAATATCATCAATGATGATCAATGGTATTGTTCCTCCACCATCTTTACCCCAGTTGAATTGCTGGCGGATACTCAATGATGCCATAATACCAGGACGGGCACTTCCACCGCTTACGCTCAAGCCCGGAACTTGCCCCCTCAGCATTTCAGCCAGGGAAGAAACAGGCAGATCTTCCATTTTTTTGGTATCTACAGAAACCACAGAACCGGTAACAGCTTTGGCTTTTTGTGTACCATATCCTATTACCACCACATCATCCAGTTGCTTAGTGTCTTTTTGCAAAGTGACTGAAATTGTTGTTTTTGTACCTACTACAACTTCCTGGTAAATAAATGTGGCGCTTGAAATTTTAAGCACCGATTCATTTGCAGGAACAACAATGGAAAATGCACCGTTTACATCAGTAATAGTACTAACGGTACTTCCTTTGATGCTAATATTAACTCCCTGCAATGGTTTACCATCAGCATCAAGTACCTTACCAGTAACAGTTTTTTGCTGCGCAAATAACATGCAACTGAGCAGGAGAAAAAATTGAAGGAGCAGTGCCTTCTTTAAATAGTGCTTTATCATATAGCTTTGGTTTAGAAAAGTAAAATCGTTTATAAATTAATTTTGTGATTGTTTAGCGTCTTTGGCGGCTTGTATTCTTTTTGCCCAATCTTCTCCTTCTTTTTTCATATCATATCCTTCGGCAGATAAATAATTATTGATCCTTCCTTTATATTTTCCGAACACGGCATGTTTTTTATCGCTGCTGCCTTCATCCATCGCCAGCTCTCTTGCTTCTACTAACCAGCCATACATTTTATCTTTTTGTTGTTGTGTAAGGCGTGGTATCATTTCCAAATAAGCTTTCCAGGTTACGGGCAATATGCTGTAGGTCATCCCGTCTTTTACTTTTTCTACCTGGTCTGCTGTTAGTGAGGTTTTTAATTTTGCAATAAATTCATTGTGCAGTTGCCTTAATGCCGCAGTTTTTGTTTCTTCTTCTTGTTTTACTGCTGTATCTGTCTCACCCTTTGACAATGATTTTG
>Ga0068859_100004961_pt1 | contig 13515 bp, 10 predicted proteins | sample KBSSwiS22_FD_66585 | JGI IMG/M metagenome (GOLD analysis project Ga0068859, IMG submission 66585) | Switchgrass rhizosphere microbial communities from Kellogg Biological Station, Michigan, USA - KBS Switchgrass S2-2 | ecosystem: Host-associated > Plants > Roots > Rhizosphere > Soil ... | reverse complement strand
GGCTCCACTATCCCGGTCGCGTTGGTAGACTCCGGCGCAAGCAACCGTGTGTCCGCACGAATGAGGAGGGGAGAGAGATGAGACGTTCGTTTCTGATCCTGGCGACGACGCTGGTCCTGACGACCGCCGCCCTGGCGAGCTCCGAATGGGAGAAGCCGGGAGAGATCGGCGTCCTCGCGGGCGTCGGGCTGGGAGACGACAAGCTCGTCGGCTCCGACAACGATTCCAACATCAATCCACTGCTCGGCGTGCGGTTCGGTTGGCATTTCACCCCGCTGATCACCGGCTTCGTGGACGGAACCTGGGTCTCCTACCAGGGGGACTCGACGCTCTTCGGCGACGTGGACGAGTACGCGTTCCGCCTCGGGCCCGAGTTCCACCTGAATCCGGCGTCGAAGTGGCAGTTCTTCGTCAACGTCGGGGCGGGCCTCATGCAGCTGAAGCCGGACGCCGGCAGCTCCGAGTCGCGGATGTTCGGCTCGCTGGGCTTGGGTATGCGCCGCGGGTACAACCCGGGCGCGCTCCGGTTCGAGCTGCGCGGCGACCAGACGTTCGATAACGGCGACAGCTTCGGGGACGACGACTTCACCGCGTACAAGGCGATGGTCGGCTGGACGTGGGGGATCGGCGGCAAGGCGACCGACGAGGACACGGACGGCGTCTACGACAAGAAGGACAAGTGCCCGGGGACGCCCCACGGCTGCACGGTGGACGCGACGGGCTGCCCGCTCGACGGCGACGGCGACGGGGTCTGCGACGGGCTCGACAAGTGCCCCGACACCCCGAAGGGCTGGGCGGTGGACGCCTCCGGCTGCAACCGCGACAGCGACGGCGACGGCGTGGCGGACGGCGCCGACAAGTGCCCGGACACGCCCAAGGGATGCAAGGTCGGCGGCGACGGCTGCCCCGGCGACACCGACGCCGATGGCGTGTGCGACGGGCTCGACCAGTGCCCGAACACCCCGAAGGGCTGCCGCGTGGACGCGAAGGGGTGCCCGCTCGACTCCGACGCCGACGGCGTGTGCGACGGCCTCGATCAATGCCCCGGAACGGCGCGCGGCGTCACGGTGGACGCGAAGGGCTGCCCGCCCCCCGCGCCGCCTCCTCCGCCGGCGTTCATCCCCGAGCCGAAGAAGGAGCTCGTGCTCGACCGCGTCTACTTCGAGACGAACAGCGCGAAGCTGAAGCCCGAGTCGTCGGAGACCCTCGACAAGGTTGCCGCGTCCATCAAGGAGTTCCCGGACGTGAAGATCTTGGTCGCGGGGCACACCGACAGCGTCGGCTCGGACGCGTACAACCTCAAGCTCTCCGCGGCCCGCGCCAACTCGGTCCTCGAGTACCTCGTGTCCAAGGGCGTGCCGCGCACGCAGCTCGCGGCGGGTGGGTTCGGCGAGAAGGAGCCGATCGCCGACAACGCGACCGCGGAAGGACGCTCGAAGAACCGCCGCGTGGGCCTGCGCCGCGTCGAGTAAGGAATCAGTGTCAGGCACCGTTTCGCTCGCGCGAAACGGTGCCTGACACCTAGAGGGAGGCGGACGTGCTCAAGGGATTCCGCGACTTCATCTCCCGCGGCAACGTGATCGACCTCGCGGTCGGCGTCATCATCGGCGCCGCGTTCGGCTCCATCGTGAACTCGCTCGTGGCCGACGTGATCACGCCGCTGATCGGCATGATCTTCGGCACGCCGGATTTCTCGGCAATCCATGCCGGGCCGATCATGCTCGGCAAGTTCATCAACGCGATCGTCAGCTTCCTGCTCGTGGCGATCGGCCTCTACTTCTTCATCGTGGTGCCGTTCAACAAGATGAAGAAGACGGAGGTGGCTCCGCCTCCGGCCGAGACCTTGACCGAGAAGTACCTGAAGGAGATCCGCGACCTTCTGGCGAGGAAATAGTGTCAGGCACCGTTTCGGAACGAAACGGTGCCTGACACTATTTCTCCAGCAGCGAGCGCAGTGCCGGGAGCAACCTCGCCTTCGGCATGAACAGCTCCTCGATCGCCTTCGCAAAGGGGACGGGCGTGTCGAGCGCGCCCAGTCGTTCGACAGGCGCATCGAGATCGGCGAAGCAGAGATTCGCGATCGTCGCCGCGACCTCGGCGCCGAATCCGCCCGAGACGGGCGCTTCGTGGAGCACGAGCACCTTCGAGGTCTTGCGAACCGACGCCGCCACGGTCTCGACGTCCCACGGCGCAAGCGTGCGTAGGTCGATCACCTCGACCGAAAAGCCTTCGCCCTCGAGCGCCGCGGCCGCCGCCTCGGCCCATGGCACGCCGACGCCGTAAGTCACGACCGTCGCGTCGCTACCCTCGCGCGCGATGCGCGCCTTGCCGATCGGGAGCGTGTAGTACCCCTCGGGGACGGGACCCTTGGCGCTCCGGTAGAGGCCCTTGTGCTCGAGGTAGAGGATCGGGTTTCCGTCCTCGAACGCGGCGAGGAGGAGGCCCTTGGCGTCGGCGGGGGTCGCGGGCGCGATCACCTTCAAGCCGGCGACGTGGGTGAACCACGCCTCCATGTTCTGCGAGTGGAAGGGACCTGCGCCCATGCCGCCGCCGACCGGGACGCGCACCACCACCGGGAGCCGCGCGCCCCAGCGCCAGTGCGTCTTCGCCAGGTTGTTGACGATCTGGTTGAAGCCGCACGTGATGAAGTCGCCGAACTGCATCTCGATCATCGGCACGAAGCCGTCGAGGGCGAGGCCCATCGCGCAGCCGACCGCGCCCGACTCGATGATCGGCGTGTTCCTGATGCGCGCCTTGCCGAACTCCTCGACGAAACCCTCCGTGACCTTGAACACGCCTCCGTACTCGGCGATGTCCTGGCCCATGAGGATGATGCGGGAGTTCTTGCGCAGGGCCTCGCGCAAACCGTCCTGGACCGCGTCGACGAGGCGCGTCTCCCTCGCCGGGGCCCCCGGCGCGGGCGGTTGAGGCTTCAAGAGCGAGGGCGCATAGACGTCCGCGAGCTCTTGCTCGGGCGTGGAGTCGGGCTCCGGTGCGGCGAGCGCCTCGTCGCTGAGATCGTCGATCCGCTTCTTCAGGTCCTTCCTGAGCTTGTCCTTCGCTTCCACCGTTAGGACGCCGGTTTCGATCAGGAAATTCTCGTAGCGCGCGACCGGGTCCTTCTTCGCCCACTCCTCGAACAGGTGCTTCGGGACGTAGGCCGTGCCGGACGCTTCCTCGTGCCCGCGCATGCGGAACGTCTTGAATTCCAGCAGCGTCGGGCCGCCGCCCGAGCGCGCCAGGCGCGCCGCGTCGCTCACCGCGTCCATCACCGCGAGCAGGTCGTTCCCGTCCACGACGCGGCCGGGGATGCCGTACCCCTGCGCCTTGTCGGCGATGTCCTTGCACGCGTACTGCTCGGAGGTCGGCGTCGAGAGGCCGTACTGGTTGTTCTCGACGACGAAGAGCACGGGGAGCTTCCACACCGCGGCGAGGTTCACCGCTTCGTGGAAATCGCCTTCGCTCGTCGATCCGTCGCCGGTGAACGTGGCGGCGACCGCCTTCTCGCCCTTCAGGGTCGCCGCGAGCGCGAGGCCGTCCGCGACCGGAAGCATCGCGCCCAAGTGGCTGATCATCCCGACGATGCGGTGGTCGAGCGTGCCGAAGTGGAAGGTGCGGTCGCGCCCCTTGGTGAAGCCGCCGGCCTTCCCGAAGAGCTGGCGGAAGAGCGTCGGAAGGTCGATCCCTCGCGTCGTGAAGACGCCGAGGTTCCTGTGCATCGGGAGGATCCAGTCGGCCGGCTCCAGCACCGAAGCGACGCCGACGGCGATCGCCTCCTGCCCGATCCCCGAGAACCACTTCGAGAGCCGCCCCTGCCGGAGCAGGTTGAGCATCTTCTCTTCGATGAGGCGGGGGAGCAGGATCGCCCGGTGAAGCTCGAGCAGGCGCTCCTCGGACACCCCCACGGCCCGAACCTTCGACATGGGCGGAATTCTAGCGGACGGCCGCCTGCACGCGCCGGACGACTTCTTCGGCGCATCCCCACGAGAGGGTGACGCCGCCTCCACCGTGGCCGTAGTTGTGGACGATCGTCCCGCCCGCGCGCTGCTCGGTCTCGAGGCGCGGTTCGGGGCGGCCGGGGCGGAGGCCGACGGCGTGGGAGAGGACCTTGGCGTTCGCGAGGTCCGGTTCCAGCGCGATGCATCGGTTTCGGATCGCATCGGCCGTTGCCGGCACCACGGTCGTGTCCCATGCACCCACGTCCTGCGTGCCGCCCAGCACCGTGCAGTCCCGGCGGGGGATGACGTAGGCGAGGTCGGCGCCGCCGCCGGCCTGAATGAACCTGCGCGTGTGCCCGGGCTCCACGCGGACGACCTGGCCCCGGATCGGGACGAGCGTTTCGTCGTTCGTCAGCTCACGGGCGCCGAGGCCGGTGCAATGGACGATGAGCGAGCTCTCTTCGAGGAGCGCGTCGAGGTTGTCGACCGTCCGCTGCTGGATCGTGATCTCGAGCGAGCTCGCCTTCGCCTCGAGCCACTTCATGTACTTCGGCATCGCGACCACCGGCGCTTCGAAGATCCACGCCGCGGGATAGCCGTCGGGCAGCTCGGAGCGATCCGCGGCGCGGAAGCGCTCGACGGCCTCTTTCCACCATGGCGTCTCGGCATCGCCGTCTTGCAGGAGGTCGATCCCTTCGACGAGCGTGACCCCGGCCTCGGGATCGCGTGAGAGGTCGCGCAGCACGCGAAACGTTCGCCGGCTCCATGCGAGCCCCCGGTCCGCCGTGCCGCAACGGAAGGGATACCAGACGGCGGCGGCGATGTCGGAGGTCGTGTGCGGGGTGCGCTCGCGCGCGACGATGCGGGGCTTGAATCCGGCTTCGGCGAGACGGATCGCGCAAGAAAGTCCCGACACTCCACAGCCCACGACGATCGTCTCGCGCACGGGGTCCAGTCTATGGTAGAAGTCACGCGGCATGCCTCTCATCCCGCGCGAAGTCCAGTTCTTCGACCTGCTCGAGCTGCAGTCGCAGACCGTGGTCCGCGGCGCGAAGCTCCTCCAGGAGTGCCTCGAGTCGAAGGGGTCTCTCGACGACCTCTACCTCGCCTCCAAGCGCATCCACGACGTGGAGCACGAGGGGGACAACCTCGTCCACCGCCTGATGGAGCGCCTGAACAAGAGCTTCATCACCCCGCTCGACCGCGAGGACATCTACGAGCTGACCAGCCGGCTCGACGACGTGCTCGACTACATCGACGCGGTCGCCAAGCGCCTCGTGACGTTCAAGATCGCGACCGTGACGCCGCACGCGATCGAGCTGGGCCGCATCATCGTGCGCGGGGCGGAGGAGACGGCGGTGGGGGTCGCGATGCTCCGCGACCTGTCGAACTCCGAGGCGATCATCCGCCAGTGCGCGAAGATCAACCAGCTCGAGAACGACGCCGACCAGGTCATGCGTGACGCCCTGAACGATCTCTTCGACGGCGGCGCGCGCGAGCCGGTCGAGATCATCAAGTGGAAGGACCTCTACGAGCACCTCGAGGTCGCCACCGACAAGTGCGAGGACGTCGCCAATATCCTCGAGGCCGTCCTCGTGAAGTACACCTAAGCCGCTTGAGCCAAGGCTTTTTCCACGACCTGGCCGCGATCTTCGCGGACCCGTACGTGGCGATCATCTTCGTCGCGGCGCTGGGCTTCGACTTCATCAACGGCTTCCACGACGCCGCGAACTCGATCGCGACGATCGTCGGGACCCGCGTCATGCGCCCGGGGCCCGCGGTGCTGTGGGCCGCGTGGTGGAACTTCGCGGCGGCCTGGGTCTTCGGTCTCGCGGTCGCGAACACGGTCGCGAAGTGGGTGCGGCCGGAGTTCGTCACGCCGGACGTCATCCTCGCGGGACTCATCGGCGCCATCGTCTGGGACCTCATCACCTGGTTCTACGGGCTCCCCACCAGCTCCTCCCACGCGCTGCTCGGTGGGTTCGGCGGAGCCGCGATGGCGTATGCCGGCACGTTCCAGGGTGTGCTCCACCTCGGGAAGTTCCTCATGACGGTCGAGTTCATCGTGTTAGCACCGCTCATCGGGTTCCTCTTGGGGCTGGCGCTGTGCGTCATCGTCATCCGGACGTTCTGGAAGTTCCCCGCGTCACGGGTGGACCGCTGGTTCCGCGTCATCCAGCTCGGGTCGGCGGCCGCGTACTCTCTGGGGCACGGGACCAACGACGCGCAGAAGACGATGGGGATCATCGCGGCGCTCTTCTACGCCACGGTCTGGAAGGCGCAGCAGGGCGTCTTCGAGTCCGGGAAGGTCGAATTCCCGTTCTGGATCGTCATCGTGTGCCACCTCGCGATCGCGCTCGGGACGATGACCGGCGGCTGGCGGATCGTGAAGACGATGGGGATGAAGCTCACGAAGCTGAGGCCGTACGGAGGCGCGTGCGCGGAGACGGCGGCGGCCGTCTCCCTCTTCACCTCGGCAGGGCTCGGAGTCCCCGTCTCGACGACCCACACGATCACCGGCGCCATCATCGGCGTCGGCACCGTGCAGCGCTTCTCGGCGGTGCGCTGGGGGATCGCGCGGCGGGTCGTTTGGGCGTGGGTCCTCACGATCCCGATGTCCGGACTCGTGGGCGCCGCGTGCTACGCGATCCTCTCCTGGATCCGCTGACCCGCGGGCGTAGTCGTATACTTCCCTCGTCCACGGAGGTGGCGATGCTCAAGCTCTGGCACCTCGATCGATCCCCTTTCGGCTGGAAGGTCCGTCTGGTCCTCGCCGAGAAGGCGGTACCCCACCAGCTCGTGATCCCCGACAACAAGTCCGAGGATCCCGCGTTCGCGAAGATGAACCCGCTCCGGCTGACCCCCGTGCTGGAGCTCTCCGACGGCCGCACGATCTACGAGTCCACGGTCATCAACGAGTACCTCGAGGAGGCCTACCCCGATCCGCCCATGCTCCCCAAGGAGCCGTGGGAGAGGGCGCGGGTGCGGATGATCGAGGACACGGCGGACCAGTACATCTACGCGACGGCGCGTGAGGTGCGGAACGCGCGGTTCGAGTACGCCCCGCCGTTCCTGATCCGCAAGCCCGCGGACGCGGTGGATCACAAGGGCCTCGAGGCGGCGCGCGCGAAGCTCCACGAGCACCTCTCACGGCTGGAATCGGAGCTGGCGGGACGCACGTACTTCGGCGGGGCGATGTTCTCGCTCGCCGACGCCGCGCTGGCCCCGCTGCTCACCGCGGGGCTTCGGCTTCTGGATGTGCTCCCCGACGCGCGCTACCCGCTGATCGCCGCGTGGTCCGCGAGGATCGTCGAGCGGGGGAGCTACATCGCCTCGGCGCCCAAGGAGCCGCTGCGCATCCGGGAATGAGCTGGGTGCGCGTCGGCGACGCCGCGCTGTGGAAGCACCGGCGGAGCCGCCAGGTCACGGTCTCCGGCGAGAAGGTCGCGGTCTTCCGCGACGGCGAGCGCTGGATCGCGGTCGGCGATACCTGCCCGCACATGGGCGCCTCGCTCGCCGACGGCAAGCTCGACAACGGCCAGATCCAATGCTCGTGGCACGAGTGGCGCTACGACGCCGCGACCGGGCAGTGCCCGATCCGCGCGTGGGCCAAGGTGCGCGTCTACGAGGTGGAGCGCCGCGCCGACGGCGGCGTGTGGGTCAAGCCGTAGGCATCCGGTCTGTGTTGTTTTTTGGTTCGGGAAATCGTTCCCAAAATGGGAAAGATGCTCTGAGTCCTCGAGTCGCTGGATAACCCGTCGGCATCTTTCCCATTTTGGGAACGATTTCCCGAACCAAAAAACAACACAGACCGGATGCCTACAGCTGACTCCGCAGCCAGCGCTCGGCTTCGGCGACGTCCCAGCCCTTGCGGCGCGCGTAGTCCTCGAGCTGGTCGCGGCCGATCTTCCCGAGGGCGAAGTACTTCGATTCCGGGTGCGCGAGGTAGAACCCCGCGACCGAGGCGGCGGGGTGCATCGCGAAGCTCTCCGTGAGGCGGATCGACGCGGCGCTCTCCGCGTCGAGCAGCGACCACAGCGTCGCCTTCTCGGTGTGGTCGGGGCAGGCCGGGTAGCCCGGCGCCGGGCGGATCCCGCGATAACGCTCCTTGAGCAGATCGTCGAGGGACGGGCGCTCGTCCCGCCCGAACCCCCACTCGACGCGCGAGCGGAAGTGGAGGAGCTCGGCGAACGCCTCCGCGAGGCGGTCGGAGAGCGCCTTCGCGAGGATCGCCTGGTAGTCGTCGTGGTCGGCCTCGAACCGGCGCACCACCGCATCCAGGCCGATCCCGGCCGTGACCGCGAACCCTCCGACGAAGTCCACCGGTGCTTCGAGGGGGGCGACGAAGTCCGCGAGGCAGAGCTGCGCCTCACCCTTGGCCTTCACGACCTGCTGCCTCAGGAACCGCAGGCGCGCCCGCTCGCGCGTCCGCGTCTCGTCCTCCCACACGACGACGTCGTCCCCGTCGGAGTTGGCGGGGAAGAACCCGTACACGCCGAACGCGTGGAGCTGCCGTCCGGCGACGATGCGCGCGAGCGCCGCTTGGGCCGCCTCGAACAGCTCCCGCGCGGCGCGCCCCTGCTCGGGGTGCTCGAGGATGCGCGGGTAGGTGCCCTTGAGCTCCCATGCGTGGAAGAACGGCGTCCAGTCGATGTAGGGGAGGAGATCCTCCAACGGGAGCCCGGGAACGCGGCGGGTGCCGAGGAATCCCGGGCGCGCGATCGCGTCGCCGCTCCAATCGAACGTCGAGCGCCGCGCGCGCGCCGTCGAAAGCGGGAGCAGCTCCACCGTCTCGCGGCCGGCCATCGCGGCGCGCAGCGCGTCGTGGTCGGCGCTCACCTGCGCCAGGAACGGCCCGCGCAGGGCGTCCGACGTGAGGTTCCCCACGACGTCCACCGCGCGCGACGCGTCGAGGACGTGGACGACCGGCCCCGGGTACTCCGGCGCGATCCGTGCCGCCGTGTGCTTCTTCGAGGTCGTCGCCCCGCCGATGAGCAGCGGCAGCGTGAATCCCTGGCGCGTCATCTCCTGCGCGACGTGGACCATCTCGTCGAGCGACGGCGTGATCAAGCCCGAGAGGCCGACGAGGTCCGCCCCGCGCTCCCGCGCCTCGCGCAGGATCCGGTCCGCGGGGACCATGACGCCCAAGTCCACGACCTCGTAGTTGTTGCAGCCGAGCACGACCCCGACGATGTTCTTGCCGATGTCGTGCACGTCCCCCTTCACGGTCGCGAGCACGATCGTCCCGCGCGTCGACGCCCCGCCCCTCGACTTCTCCGCGTCGAGGTAGGGCTCGAGGTGGGCGACCGCCTTCTTCATGACGCGCGCGCTCTTGACGACCTGCGGGAGGAACATCTTCCCCGCGCCGAAGAGGTCGCCCACGACGTTCATACCGGCCATGAGCGGTCCCTCGATGACGGCGAGCGGGCTCGCGTAGCGGAGGCGGGCTTCCTCCGTGTCGGTCTCGATGTGGTCCACGATGCCGTGGACCAAGGCGTGCTCGAGCCGGGTCTCCACGGGCAGGCGGCGCCACGCGTCGTCCACGACCCGCTCCTTGGCGCCTCCCGCGACCTTCCCGGCCGCGGCGACCAGGCGCTCGGTGGCGTCCGGCCTGCGGTTCAGGAGCACGTCCTCGACGAGCTCGAGCAGGTCCTTCGGGATGTCGTCGTACACGGCGAGCTGACCGGCGTTGACGATCCCCATGTCGAGGCCGGCGCGGATCGCGTGGTAGAGGAAGGCGGCGTGCATCGCCTCGCGCACGACCTCGTTCCCGCGGAAGGAGAACGAGATGTTGCTGATGCCGCCGGACACCTTGGCGCCGGGGCAGGCCTCCTTGATGCCGCGCACCGCGTCGATGAAGGCGAGGCCGTAGCCGTCGTGCTCCTCGATGCCCGTGGCGACCGTCAGGACGTTCGGGTCGAAGACGATGTCCTGCGGCGGGAAGCCGATTTCGCGGGTCAGGATCCCGTAGGCGCGCTTGGCGATCGCGACCTTGCGCTCGACGCTGGTCGCCTGGCCCTCCTCGTCGAACGCCATGACGACGACGGCCGCGCCATGCCGCCGCACGGTGCGCGCCTGGCGCTTGAAGACCTCCTCCCCCTCCTTGAGGGAGATCGAGTTCACGATCCCCTTTCCCTGGAGGCAGTCGAGGCCGGCCTGGAGCACCGACCACTTCGAGCTGTCCACCATGATCGGCAGCTTCGAGATCGCGGGCTCCGAGCCGATCAGGCGGAGGAACGTCGTCATCGCCGCCTCGGAGTCGAGGAGGCCCTCGTCGAAGTTGACGTCGAGGATGTTCGCGCCGCCCGCGACCTGGTCGCGCGCCACCGCGAGCCCCCCCTCGTAGTCGCCCGCGGCGACGAGGCGCGCGAAGCGCTTGGAGCCCGTCACGTTCGTACGCTCGCCGATGACGATGAAGTTCGAGTCCGGGCGGATCGTGAGCGGCTCGAGCCCGGAGAGCTGCATGAACCCTTCGGGGACGACGGGACGGTGCGGCGTCATCCCCTCGACCGCCGCCGCGATCTCCTCGATGAAGGGGGGCGTCGTCCCGCAGCACCCTCCCACGAGGTTGACCCATCCCTCGCGCGCGAACTCGCGCATCGTCGCCGCCATCTGCTGCGGCGTCTCGTCGTAGGAGCCGAACGCGTTGGGAAGGCCCGCGTTCGGATAGCAGACGATCGGCAGCGGGGCCGTGCGCTGGAGCTCCTCCAAGAACGGCGTCATCTGGGAGGCGCCCAGCGCGCAGTTCAGGCCGGTCGCGGTCAGCGGGGCGTGCGAGATCGAGATCCACGCCGCCTCGAGCGTTTGCCCCGAGAGCGTCCGCCCGCTCTGGTCCGTGATCGTCAGCGATGCGATGACCGGAACCTTCCGCGCGCCGCCGTCGAACAGGTCCTGGATCGCGAAGAGCGCGGCCTTCAGGTTCAGCGTGTCGAACGTCGTCTCCGGCATGAGGAGGTCCACGCCCCCGTCCAGGAGGCCCCGCGCCTGATCGCGGTACGCGGCCACCAGCTCGCGGAAGTCGATGGCGCGGAAGGCGGGGTTCTCGACGTCGGGCGACAACGACGCGGTGCGGTTGGTCGGCCCGATCGACCCTCCGACGAAGCGCGGCTTCCCGGGCGTCTTCAGCGCCGCGGCCCGGGCGGCTCGCACGGCGATCTCGGCGGCGGCCCGGTTGATCTCGTAGGCGTGCGCCTCCAGGCCGTAGTCCGCGAGCGACACCGCCTGCGCGTTGAAGGTGTTCGTCTCGATGACGTCGGCCCCGGCGGACAGGTAGGCGCCGTGCACCTCGGCGACGATCTCGGGCCGCGTCAGGGACAGGAGGTCGTTGCACCCCTTGAGGTCCCGCGGATGGTCCTGGAACCGGACGCCGCGGAAATCCGCCTCGCCGAGACGATAAGATTGCAGCATCGTCCCCATGGCGCCATCGAGGACGAGGATGCGCTCGCGGAGGAGGCGGCCCAATGGGGTGTCGGTGGACATATCTCCGGTGCGAATGTACCAAAGGGCCCGGAGATCGCCCGTAAATGACGCGAAAAGCGATCATCGACGACCCGTACAACGCGGAGACGCCCCTCGAACGCCTGGACGGCCGGATCGTCCCGGTGGGGGACTTCTTCGTGCGCTCCCACTTCGCGGTTCCCGTCATCGCCCCCGAGCGTTGGCGGTGCGCGGTGGACGGCGTAACGCTCGATCTGGCCGCCCTGAAGACGCTCCCGTCGCGAAAGCTGGCCGTCACCCTCGAGTGCGCGGGCAACGGCCGGACGCTCCTCACCCCGGCGGTGCGGGGCGCGCCGTGGCGGCTGGGCGCCGCCGCGACCGCGGAGTTCGAAGGCGTCCCGCTCCGGGAAGTCCTGAAACGGAGCAACCTCGCCGCCGGTGCAACAGAGGTCCTGTTCACCGGCGCCGACTCCGGCTCCGTCCCCGACGGCCGCACGGTCACCTTCGAGCGCAGCCTCCCGATCGACGTGGCGCGTGACCCCGACGTGCTCGTCGCGTGGGGGATGAACGGTGCGCCGCTCGACCCGCACCACGGAGCGCCGGTGCGCCTCGTCGTGCCCGGCTGGTACGGGGTCGCATCGGTGAAATGGCTCGTCGGCATCCGCGCCCTCGCGGCGCCCTACGCCGGCTACTTCCAGAGCGAGAACTACGTGTACCGCGGGAGCCCGGCCGTCCCCGATGGCACGCCCGTCGCTCGGGCCCGCGTGCGCTCCATGATCGCGAGCCCCGAAGACGGGGCGAGGGTGAAGGCGGGAACGATCGAGGTGAAGGGCTCGGCGTGGTCGGGAGAGGGGTCGATCGCGCGCGTCGAGGTCAGCGCGAACGGCGGCGCGACCTGGTCCGATGCGACCCTCGGGAAGGCCCTCTCCCCACACGCCGCGGTCCCGTGGACCGCGAAGCTCGCCCTCCCATCCGGATCGCCGGAACTCCTCAGCCGCGCCACGGACGCCGCGCAAAACGTCCAACCCGATAGCGCGCCCTGGAACGCACTGGGGTACGGCAACAATTCCGTCCAGCGCGTCCGCATCGTCGTGGCCTGATCCGGTTTATCCTCCCCGGCACCTAGGGGTGGAACCGTTTGCAAGGAGAGGGCGAGCCTGCTGGGACGCTCCTCGGGGCGACCCTCGGTCCCTATCACGTCACCGCGCAGATCGGACGCGGCGGGATGGGCGCGGTCTACCGCGCCGTCGACAAGCGGCTCGGCCGCCACGTCGCCATCAAATCGCTCCTCCACGAAGGCGCCGACCCCCGTGGCCGCAAGCGGCTCATGGACGAGGCCCGCCGCGCCTCGCGCGTCGCCTCGCCCTACGTCGCCACCGTGTACGACGTCGTCGAGGACGGCGACCGTTGCTACATCGTCATGGAGGCGATCGAAGGCCGCCGCCTCGACACCGTCATCTGGGACGAGCACCCCGACAACGACCGGCTGACCCGCTACGCCGCCGAGATCGCGGAGGCGCTGTCCGCGATCCACGCCGCGGGGATCGTCCACCGCGACCTCAAGCCCGCGAACGTGATGATCACCACGACGAACCACGTCAAGGTGATGGACTTCGGACTCGCGCAGGACGATCCCACGGCCTGGCTCGAAGGCGCCACGTCGGGCCGCATCCCGTCCACGACGCAATCCGCCCCCGGCACCATCGCCGGCACGATCGCGTACATGTCGCCCGAGCAGATCCGCGGCGAGAAGCTCGACGGCCGTAGCGACCTGTTCTCGTTCGGCACCGTGCTCCACGAGGCGATCACGGGCCTGCACCCGTTTCAGCGCGACTCGATCCTGGCGACGGCCTCCGCGATCCTCAACGACCCGCCGGAGCCGCCGCCCGAGCCCGCGGCGCTGGCATCCCACGCGCTCCTGGGCGTGGCGGGGCGCCTGCTCGAGAAGGACCGCGAGAAGCGCTACCCGTCGGCGGAGCACGTCCGCGCCGACCTCGCGGTGTTGGCGGGGCGCTCGCCCCAACGACGGCGCCGCTGGCTCCCATGGGCCGCCGCGGCAGCGGCACTTGCGATCGGGATCGCCACGTGGACGCTCTGGCCCGCGCCCAAGCCCACCGGCGCGCGCCCCGTCGTCGCGATC
>Ga0068859_100004959_pt1 | contig 13519 bp, 11 predicted proteins | sample KBSSwiS22_FD_66585 | JGI IMG/M metagenome (GOLD analysis project Ga0068859, IMG submission 66585) | Switchgrass rhizosphere microbial communities from Kellogg Biological Station, Michigan, USA - KBS Switchgrass S2-2 | ecosystem: Host-associated > Plants > Roots > Rhizosphere > Soil ... | reverse complement strand
GGGTGGCTTGGGATACGGCGACCTGAAGAAAGCGTTGTTCGAGAATTACTGGGACTATTTCGCCGCCGCGCGGAAACGGCGCGCCGAGCTGGCAGCGGACCCGGGCCGGGTGGAAAAGGTGTTGGCGGACGGCGCGGCCAAGGCGCGGACGCTGGCGCAAAAGATCTTGAAACGCGCCCGGAAAAACTGCGGGTTGGAATGACAAAAACTGATTCACGATGCTGATGAACTCGGCCGATCTTACGGGAATGGAATCCGGTGTTCCGGGGCGTGGACGTGGTCGCCGGCTGTACGCGTGGATGGAACGACATCCGATCCTTGCGATCATGGCGGTGTCGTTGCTGGCGGTCACGATCAATTGTTATCCGGTCATCTTTTGCGGGCGAAGCTTTGTCGCGCCGACGGACCCGGGCATCGGCGCGGTTTATTATTGGTGGCCCCCATTGCCGGGGATGAAGGCAGTCGATCCACCGGGTTCACATGGAAGCGATACGGCGGCGATCCTGGTGTGGGATGTGCCGGTGAGTTTTGTCGAATCGCGCGTCTTGCTGGAACACGGGGAGCTTCCCTTATGGAACCGGTACAGCCATTGCGGGGACACATTGATCGGCCAGGCCGTTTCGATGTTGGGCGACCCGTTGCACCTGATCGTCCTTTTTGGGCATGGGACGAGCGGGGCCTGGGACATCAAATTCCTGGCGGCCAAATTCCTGTTCTGCGTCGGCTTCGGCCTGGTGGTCCTGCGGCTGTTGGGCAGCCGGCCTTTATCGCTGGTCTTTTCGGCGCTGGCCGCGTATTGCGGCGCCTTTTTTTTCATCAATAACCACCCGGCTTTCTTCGTCTTCATCTATGCGCCGTGGGTCCTGTTCCTGGCGCTCGTGTTCCTGGACCTGAAGACCCGCCGGTATCTCGTCGCCGGCTGGGCGTGGTTGTTGGCGGATTTCGCCTGTTTCAACGCCGGTCATGTCGAAGTGTCCGTGGTCCTGATCGCGGGAATGAATCTCGTCGCGATCGTCTACGCCTGGAGTTGCGGGAAGGGGGCCGGCGACTGTCTGAAGGTCACGGGACGCATGGCCGTCGGCACGTTTTTGTTCCTGGGCCTGACGGCGCCGATGTGGATGGCGTTCCTGGGCGCGCTGGACAACGCCTACAGCGCGCACTCGAAGATCCACATCGGCCAGCTCCACGTCACGAGCCTGGTCGGCGTCTTCGACGACCTCTTTTACCTTCACCTGTTGCGCGACCAGAACGCCGCCAGCGCCTACGCCCCGGGAAGCAGTTTGTTGATCATGACCGGCAGCCTCCTGGCGTTTCTGAGATGGCGGCAGCTGAAACACGAACGTTTCTTCTGGATCAACAGCGCGGCGATCCTTTTATGGGGAGGTTGCGTCTTCGGCTGGGTCCCGCCGCAGCTGCTGGGAAAGATCCCGTTCCTCAACCGCGTCGGCCATGGCTTCACCGATTTTTCCTACCTGACCATCATCCACCTGATGATCCAGGCCGCCTACGGCTTCAAATGCCTGGTGGACGAAAAAGACCTGCGCCGGACCGTGAAAGATCTCCTGTGGGTGGTCGCCATCTTCGCGGGCCTGGTGTCCGCGTATGCATTCCTGATGACACATCATGAGTTGCTCAAGGGGTACCTGTTGTGCACCGCTGCCGGGTCGATCGGCGCGCCCCTGGTGTATGTCTTTTTGAAAAGCCGGCCGGAAGGGATATCGTTCATCGGTTGGACCAGCATCGTCCTGTTGGCCTTCGTCCCGCATTTCCGGTTCGGACTTTATCATCACGGCAACACCGGGTTATTGATGGTCCCGGGTCCGCGGGTGACGCTGAACGGTCCCAGCCCGGCCATCGACAAGGTCAAGGCGGACAAGTCCGGGCCGTTCCGGATCATCGGGGTGCCGTGGATCTTTTACGGTGATTATTTCGCGGCGTATGAACTCGAGGACATCCGGTCCTGTGCGCCGTTGAGCAACAATGACTTCATCGAACTGGTGCAGAAATTTCCCGGGATGACCCTCGAAGGAACCTGGGTGATCGAAGCGACCGATCCCGTGAAGGCGCAGCCGTTGTTGAACCTGCTCAACGTCAAATATCTCCTCGCGGCGCCGGCGTTGACCATCCAGGAAGGACTCGCTTTCCACCTGGTCGACCGCCTGGACATGGGTATCGCCGAAAATCTTGATGTTTGGCCGCGGGCATTTTTTACCGACCGGATCGTCTCCCTGTCGTCGAACGTCGATTTCATCAATCATCTGATCGACAACAGCCGCCAGCCGTTCGTGGCGGTGACCCCGGCTGAGCTGGCCAGGGAACCATCCCTCTCGCGGCTGGTGGCCACCAACCAAGGGGTGGTGGTGCCCGCGACGGGTTATCAGTTGCTTCCCAATTCCACGGCCTTCGACGTCCATGTGCCGTCGGCCGGGATCGTTTGCCTGACGGAAACGCAGGCGAAAGATTTCACCGCGACGGCCAACGGGGAACCGAAAGATATCCTGACGGTGAACCGTGCGTTTAAAGGTGTCTATTTCGATCGACCGGGGGACTATCACCTCGAATTCGTGTATCGACCGCATCATTGGCGGCTGGCCTGCCGGCTGTTTTTCGGCGCCCTCGCCGGCGCGCTGGTCCTGTCGGCGTGGGTTTTCCTCCGCGGACGCCGGGAAAAAAGCGGGACAATCGGCCCGGCGTGATGGAGAATGGATTCCATGGATCGCCAATCCAACGGACGTCCGACGGTCAAAGCGTGCCACGTTTGCGAGGGATCCCGGCTTTACTATCTCTTCTCGGCCTCGGAGCATCGGGTCGTCCGCTGCGAGGATTGCGGGCTGGTCTTCATCAATCCTCAACCCGCTCCCGGCGAAGGGACCGCTTTTCGGTCGGCGGCGGACGGGAGCAAAAAGTCTCGCCCGGCCGCAAAGGCTTTTCTGGCGACGATCCACCGTTATCGGGGTTCCGAAAAAGGCCGGTTGCTGGAGATCGGCGGTGAGGGTGAGTTTTTGACCGAAGCGGAAGGGCAGGGCTGGCACACGACCGGGGTCCGCGAATGGACCCCAGGGGTCCTGCCCGCGGAATCCTTCGACCTCTGCGTGGTGTCCCGGGTGCTGGCGTCCGTGCGTTCGCCCGTCGATTTTTTGCGCCAGCTTCATGGACTGTTGAAGCCGGGAGGAACGCTGGTCGTCGCGACCCGGGCGATCCATCCGCGCCGGACGGCGTTCGTGCGTCAGAAAAGAATGGATTGGGACCCGGACTGGCTGACGTGCTTCGACCGCGACACCTTGCAGACGGTCCTGTTCAAATCCGATTTTCGCGACATCATCGCCGTGCCGGACGTGGACGGTCCACGGCGGCCGGACCGGACGGGCATGACGGAGGACGTGATGGTGTTTGCGAAGAAGCATCCCGTGCGACCGACGCCGGTGTTGTCGGTGATCGTCCCGGCGTTCAACGAAGCGAAGACGTTCGGCGTCCTGATGGATGCGTTGCTGCAAAAGGAGCTGCCGGGCCTGCGGTTGGAAGTCATCGTGGTCGAAAGCGGTTCGACCGACGGCACCCGCGAGGCCGCTTTGAGATATCGCGATCATCCCGCCGTGAAGCTGGTCCTGGAAGAGCAGCCGCGTGGCAAGGGCCACGCCGTCCGCGCCGGCCTGCAGGCGGCCACGGGCGACTATCTCCTGATCCAGGACGCCGACCTTGAGTATGACCTGGAGGATTATGATGCGTTGCTGGCGCCGCTGGTGGCGGGGCGCGCGGCGTTCGTGCTCGGGTCGCGCCACGGCGGCCGGAACGTCCTGAAGATGCGGCAATTCGCCGGCCAGCACGGGTTGAGCCTTTTCTTCAACGTCGGCCACTGGTTCTTCACCGCCCTCATCAACATCCTGTTCTTCCAGCGCCTGCACGACCCATTCACGATGTTCAAGGTCTTCCGGCGCGATTGCCTGTATGGCCTGGAATTCGAGTGCAACCGGTTCGATTTCGATTTTGAACTGCTCGTCAAATTGATCCGTAAAGGATACCGGCCCATCGAGTTGCCCGTGAACTATCGGTCGCGCTCTTACGACGAAGGAAAAAAGGTGCGCCTGTTCCGGGATCCGCTGGCCTGGCTCCGGACCATCGCCTGGCTCCGGTTCGTGCGGGTCGACCCGCTGGCCGTCATCGAACAGGGCCACCCGGCGCCGCGCCAGGACCGGGTCTCCCCGGCATCGGTCGTCCCAAAGCATGAACACTCCGTCACGCCATCCCGTTGAGGTCGATGGCCGTTATCACCAGCATACCGGCAACCCGTTGGCCCGCCGGGTCTCGGTCGTCGCCCGGCGGCGGGTGTATGACCTGTTCATCCGCGCGCTGCGGCCCGGTCCCGGCGACCGCGTGCTCGATATCGGCACCAGCGACGATACCGGCGCCGATTCGAACATGTTGGAGCAGCTTTATCCTCACCGGGCGAACCTGACCTGCGCCAGTCTCTCGGACGGAAGATCGATCCTGGCCGCCTACCCGGGCGTGCAGCACGTCCGCCTCGAAAAAGGGAAGCCGCTGCCGTTCGCGGCGAACAGCTTCGACATCGTCCACAGCAACGCCGTCCTCGAACACGTCGGTTCGCAGCGGCAGCAGAAGGATTTCATCGCCGAGATGTGCCGCGTGGCGCCGCGCCGTTTCCTGGCGGTGCCGAACCGCGGTTTCCCGATCGAACATCACACGTGCCTGCCGCTGGTCCATTATCTTCCGAAGCCCTGGTTCCGGGCGCTGATCCGGGGGACTCGTTATGACCTTTGGGCGCACGAAGAGAACCTGAACTACATCTCGGCCGGGGAGCTGCGGAAACTTTGGCCGGGCGGCGGGCCGACGATCGTGTATTCGGGGATCGGGATCGGGCCGTGGAGATCGAACCTGGTCGCCTACCAGGACGCCGCGCGTTAGACGATCTTCAGCTTCGGCAGGTCCTGGGAATCCACCAAACCCACCGGTTCGCGCTTCGCGTTCACGACGATGAGGTCGTCGATGTTCCGTTCGTCGAAGATCTTGAGCGCTTCGGAGGCCAGGGCATCGTCACGGATGCAGATGGGGTTCCGCGTCATCACGCGCTTGAGCGGTTGGGACAGCAGATCTTCGTCCGCGGCCATGTGCCGGCGGAAATCCCCGTCGGTGAACACCCCGGCCAGCCGGCCCCGGGCATCAACGACGCTCAGGCTGCCGGACTTCGCGCGGGTCATGACCATCAGGGCTTCTTTGACCGAAAGGTTTTCGTTCGCCAGGGCATTGCGATTGCCGGTGCGCATGATGTCGCCGACCTTGAGCAACATGGCGCGGCCGATGGCGCCGCTGGGATGGCGCCGGGCGTAGTCCTTTTGCTTGAACCCGCGCGCCTGCAATACCGCCATCGCCAGCGCGTCGCCGAGGACCAGCATCGCCGTCGTGCTGCTGGTCGGCGCCAGGTTGAACGGGCATGCTTCTTTCTGCACCTTGACGTTCAACGAGAGGTCGCTGTGCCTGGCCAGGGTCGATTTCAGGTTGCCGGTGAAAGTGAGGAGGCGGACGGAAAACCGTTTCAACGCCGGCAGCAGGTTGAGCAATTCGTCGGATTCGCCGGAGTAGCTGAGCGCGAGGATGAGGTCGCCGTCGTTGACGATCCCCAGGTCGCCGTGCAAGGCGTCGACGCTGTTGAGGACGACGCTGGTGGACCCGGTGCTGGTCAGGGTGGCGGCGATCTTTTGGCCGACGTTGCCGGATTTGCCGATGCCGACGATGACGATCTTGCCGCGCCGTTTCAGGACCTCGACGATCATCTCCACGGCCTGGTTGAACGAACGGTCCAATTGGGCGCGCACTTTTTTCAATGCCGCCAGCTCGATGTCGAACACTTCCCGGGCTTTGGCCAGATGGTTCACGGCCACAGAATGCTCGCAGCCCCGGCGCATTTCAATCTCGAACGACGGCAGGAATGCGACCAGATGGGAGGGCGGGGTTGCGGCCGTGAGGCTTATCACGACGGCTTCGTGCTTGACCGGCGGCGGCGTGACCGGAAGATTGCAGCCATGCAACCACCTTCCGTCCACCCGGGCGTCCTGAACCGCCGCGAAATGATCCGGCGCAGCGCCATCGCCCTGGCCGTGCTCGGCCTCACGGGCGGGGCGGCGACGGAGGCGCCGGCGAAACCGCGGCGCGTCCTGTTCTTCTCGAAGTCGTCGCATTACCAGCATTCCGTGATCAAGCGGACGGACAAAGAAAGCCTGAGCTTCGCCGAAAAGATCCTGGCCGACCTCGGCCCGAAGCATGGCATCGATTTCACGTTTTCGAAGGACGGCAGCCTGTTCAACCCGGAATATCTCGCGTCGTTCGATGCGTTCTGTTTTTACAGCTGCGACAGCCCGTTGGTCGTGGGGATCGATGGTTTTCCGGCGATGACGCCGGCGGGCAAGACGGCCTTGCTGGAGGCGGTGAAAGGCGGGAAAGGATTCGTGGGCATGCATTCGACGTCGGACACGTTCCATTCGAACATGGCCGAGGACGACAAAACGAAGGAACACCTGTCGCGATATAAGACGTATGGCGACGAGGTGGATGATTTCACGAAGATGCTCGGCGGCGAATTCATCGTCCACGGCAAACAGCAGACGGCGAAGGCGCGGGTGATCGATCGCGCGTTCCCGGGGTTCGAGAAGGCGGGCGCGGAGATCGAGCTGATGGAGGAATGGTATTCGCTGAAGGAGTTTTCCAAGGACCTCCATGTGTTGTTGGTGCAGGAGACGGAAGGGATGACGGGCGAACCGTATCGGCGCCCGCCATATCCCAACACCTGGGCGCGGATGCACGGCAAGGGCCGGGTCTTCTACACGGCGCTCGGCCATCGGGAAGACGTTTGGACCAATCCGTTGTTCCAGGGGATCCTGTTCGGCGGATTGGCGTGGGCGCTGGGCGAGGTGGAGGCGGATGTCACGCCAAACCTCGAAAAAGTCGCGCCGGGATACGCGACGATCCCGCCGGTGCCGCCGGCGAAAAGCGCCGGCACCAATGCGGTCCCCGCGGCGCCCAAAAATCCGTGAAAAAGAAAATCCTCTTCTTCCTCGCGCTCATCGCCATGCTCGTGCTGGTGGGCACGACCAAACCGGCGCGTCCGCCTATCACCGGCCTTTCTCACATCGCGCTGTACGTCCACGACCTCGGCGCCGCGCGGGCCTTTTACAAAGATCTGCTGGGATACGAAGAGCCATATTGGCTGCCCAACACCAACGGCGGGGTGCAGCTGACCTTCATCAAGATCAACGACCGCCAGTTCGTCGAGCTGTTCACGGAAAAGGAAGCGCAGACCAATACCGACCGCCTCTATCACATCTCCGTCGAGACCGACAACGCCGAGGCGATGCGCCGATACCTGGCGGCCAGCGGCGTGAAAGTGCCGGCGAAAACGCCCAAAGGCCGCATCGGCAACCAGAATTTCAACATCTTCGACCCCGACGGTCACCCGGTCGAGATCGTCCAGTACATGCCCGACGGCTGGACCGTGCGCGAGAACGGAAAGTTCCTGGGCGAAAAACGGGTTTCCTCCCATCTCCGGCACGTCGGCGTCATCGTCACCAACCTCGAAGCGTCGTTGAGGTTTTATTGTGATGTCCTTGGCTTTTCCGAGACGTGGCGCGGGTCGCGGAACACCAACCAGTTGAGCTGGGTGAACCTGCGGCTGCCGGACAGTGATGATTATGTCGAACTGATGCTGTACACGGAGCCGCCGCCGCCGGACAAACGCGGCACGGCCCATCATATGAGCCTGGAAGTCCCGGACATCGAGCGGGCCAAAGCGGAGGTGGAGGCGAACCCTGTGCGGACGAATTACACCCGGCCGTTGCAGGTCCAGACGGGGATCAACCGGAAGCGGCAGATGAATTTGTATGACCCCGACGGGACCCGCGTGGAATTGATGGAGCCGAAGACGGTGGATGGCGTTCCCGCGCCGTCGTCCCGGGCGCCGTTTCCGGGGACCGTGAACACCAACGTGGTCCCGCCCAAATAACGGCTCGCGGGTACGACTCGCCCCACCGGACTATTTTGTCTGGGCGAACAGCATGAAGACGCGCGGGCCGCGGGCCGTCGGGATGGCGAATTGTTCTTCCTCCGCGCCCTGCGGGATCGCCAGGCCGTCGCAATATTTGTCCTGCACCGGCTGGCCGTCCGCCAGGAACATGTAATGGTGCGTCCGGTTGCCCGGGATCTGGTTCAGGGTCAGATGCCATCCCTGGCCGGCCGCGTCGCGGACCATGGGCAGGGGCTTCCAATCGGAAAACGTGCCGACCACCTGCATCGTCGCCGGCTCTTCGCCGTTCGGCGATCGCCAGCGGAAGACTTTGCTGAAAACGTTTTTTCGTTCTACCGGCCGATGACCCGCGGCCTGCGGATGAGATGGATGTTTGTGCATCATCGGAAAATAAAGCGCAGAAACATATAAGAATGAGACAATCGGTTCAAGGAGGGGTTCAATCCCCATCGACCTTTTGACAGACCCGAAGCTATTCCCGCACGGATGCCTTCAACTGATTTTTTAGCGCCTCCAGGACCTTCGCATGCGCGGCGTTGACGTCGGCGTCCACCAGCGTCTTTTCCGCCGACCGATAGGTGAACGCGTAGGCCAGGCTTTTCTGGCCTTCGGGGACGTTCTTGCCGCGGAAGACATCGAAGAGTTCCACGCTTTCGAGATTGGCCGGTTTCGCCTGTTTGACCGCCTGTACCACCGCCTCATGCGTGACCGTCTCCGGCACCAGCATGGCGACGTCGCGACGGCTCGACGGGAATTGCGGCAACGGCTTGAATGATTTCGCGGGATTCCGCCGGGCCAGCAACTGGTCGAGGTTCAATTCCACCAGGAAAACCGCGTCGCGCAGGTCATATTTCTTCGCCAACACCGGTTGCAACTGGCCGAGTTCGCCGAGCGCCAGCTTGCCCCCGAGGGCGATCGTCGCCGATTCCAGGAACAGCGGCGACGTTTCGGTTCGCCGGCTGAAGGTGACGCCGCGCAGGCCGAAATGTTCGAGGAATTCTTCGACCAAACCCTTGAGATCGAAGGCATCCAGCTTCGCCTCGCGGTCGTCGCCGCTCCAGAAGGACAGGGCGCGCCGGCCGGTGACGGCGATGGCGACGCGGCGTTCTTCCTGGTAGGGCGAACGCGTGGCGCTGTCTCCCGGTTTTTTCGCGACCGCCGCGGCGTCCCCGCCGCGCGAGAACACCCGCCCGATCTCGAACAGCGCGACGTCATAATTCTTATGACTGACGTTGTGGCGCAAGGAATGGATCAATCCCGGCAACAAACTCGGCCGCAACACGTCCATGTCGCTGCTCAAGGGATTCGCGAGCGCGACGATCTCTTCGGCCTTCACGTTTCGCACTTCGGCCTTCGAGATCAGCGTCTGTCCCTGCGCCTCGTTCAATCCCAGGCCGGCCAGGAGGCGGCGCGCTTCGGCGATCTGGTCGTAGACGGCGTCAAAGGCGTTGGTGCCGATGGCCCCGCGCGGCGGCGTGGCGGGAACTTTGTCCAGGCCGTACAACCGTTCAATCTCCTCGATCAAATCGACTTCGCGCTTCATGTCCACCCGCCACGTCGGGACCTGGAAGGTGCAGATGCCCGGGGTTTGTTCAACCACCTGAAAACCGAGCCTGGCCAGGAAACTGACCTGGTCCGGATGCGGGATGCCGACGCCAAGCAGGTCCTTCGTCTTCGCGAAATGCAGCGTGATCTGTTTGGGCTCGGCCGTCTTTGGGCAGACATCCACGACGCCGTCCGCCAACTGGCCGCCGGCCGTCTCGAGGATCAGTTGGGCGCAACGTTGGCTGGCCCAGTCGCAGATGCCGACGTCGGCGCCGCGTTCGAAGCGATAACTCGATTCGCTGCGCAGGCCAAGTTGTTTGCTCGTGCGACGGATGTTCGTCGGCAGGAAATAGGCGCTTTCGATCAACACATCGGTGGTCTGGTCATTGATCTCCGTGTTGGCGCCGCCCATGACGCCGGCCAGGGCGATGCCTTTTTGTTCGTCGGCGATCAGCAACATCTCGCTGGTGAGCGTGCGGTCCTGGTTGTCGAGCGTCTTGAATTTTTCGCCGTCTTTGGCGCGCCGGACGACGATGGTCGGCTTGTAGCCGCCGGCGTGAGGAGGCGGATTGGCCGGGGATTCCGCCTCGTTACCTCGGCGGCTGCCGGAAAGAAGATGATAATCGAAGGCATGCAACGGCTGGCCGACCTCGAGCATGACGTAGTTGGTGACGTCGACGACGTTGTTGATGCTGCGGACGCCGACTTTTTCGAGCGTGGACCGCAACCAATCCGGGCTCGGCCCGATCTTCACACCTTTGACCACGCGCGCGGTGTAGCGCGGGCAAAGCGTCGGATCTTCAATACGAACATTCACTAACGTCGCAGTTTCAAGTTTCAAGCTTTCAGTTTTCTGTGAAGCGGCAGAACTTGAAACCGAAGACTGAACACTTGGAACTCTCAATGGATTTCCGGTGACGGCCGCGATCTCGCGGGCGATGCCGATGACGCTGTTCAGGTCGGGCCGATTGGGCGTGACCTCGAGATCGTAGACCACGTCGCTGCCGCTGCGGCCGAGATAGTCGGCGAACGGTTTGCCTATCGGCGTATCCGCCGGCAGGATCAGGAGGCCATCGACCTTTTCGGGCAGGCCCAGTTCATCGGGCGAACACATCATGCCCTGGCTGGTGATGCCGAACACTTTGCGTTCCTTGATGACGAACGGCTCCTTGTCGCCGGGTTTCATCGGCAACGCGAAATTGGGCAGGATGAGCGGGACTTTGTCGCCGGGCTTATGGTTCTGGGCGCCGCAGATGATGGTGCGCTCGCCGGTGCCGTCGTTGACCTTGCAGACCGAAAGTTTGTCGGAGCCGGGGACGGGATCGCGCGTGAGGACCTGGGCGACGACGATGCCGGCGAATTCACCGCCGAGCTTCTGGATGCCTTCGACTTCCAGGCCGAGCATGGTCAGCCGCTCGGTCAATTCCTCCGGCGACCAGTTGAAATCAACGTATTGTTTAAGCCAGTTGAGCGTTACTTTCATTTGCCAAAAAATTCTTTAGCCACAGATGCACACAGATCAACACAGATGCCGGATTAAAATTGTTTCAAGAACCGCACGTCGTTCTCGTAAAACAGGCGGATGTCGTTGATGCCGTAGCGGAGCATGGCGATGCGTTCGATGCCGAAGCCGAAGGCCCAGCCGGTCCATTCTTTGGGATCGTAGCCGACGTTCTCGAACACCTGCGGATGCACCATGCCGCAGCCGGCGATCTCGAGCCAGTCCTTGCCCATCTTCTTGACGAGCGCATTGGTGAAATCGATCTCGTAGCTCGGTTCGGTGTAGCTGAAATAATGCGGACGGACCCGGATCTTCACGTCGCTGCCCATCAACTCGCGGAAAACGAATTCCACCGTGCCTTTGAGGTCGCCCACGGTGACGCCTTTGTCGACGTACAAGCCTTCGATCTGATGGAAGGTCGGATTATGCGTGGCGTCGGCGTTGTCACGGCGATACACGCGGCCGGGGACGATGATGCGGATGGGCGGCGCTTGTTTTTCCATCACGCGGATCTGGACGGAGGACGTGTGCGTCCGCAGGAGCTGGGGTTTGGGAGCTTGGGTCTGGGATTTCGGGTCTGGGGTCTGGGGAGCTAGATAGAACGTATCCTGCGAATCGCGCGCGGGATGGTCGGCGGGTGTGTTCAGGGCGTCGAAACAATGATATTCGTCCTCGATCTCGGGGCCGTCGGCGACGGCGAAACCGATCTTGCGGAAGGCGCGGACGATGTCGTCGGTGACCTGCGTGAGCGGATGCAATTTGCCGAGGGCACGGCGGCGTCCGGGCAGGGTGAAATCGGTCGGAAATTTCGGCGCGGCGGCGGCCAGCTCGAGTTCTTCGCGCCGGGCGAGCAGGGCGGCTTCGAGTTCGGTCTTGGCGGCGTTGATGAGTTTGCCGGCGGCGGGTTTTTCTTCCCTGGACAGCGTGCCCATCTGTTTCATGAGGGCGGTGAACTTGCCGTTGGGGCCGATCCAGGCGCCCTTGGTCTGTTCGAGGGCGGCGAGGTCGGACGCGGCTTTCAGTTCCGCGAGGGCGGTCTGTTTCAACGGGTCGATCTGGTCGAGAAATCCGGCCATAAATTTCGGGAAATGTTAGCCGCAAAAGGAGGTGAAGGACACAAAGAATTTTTGGAGACGGCGTCCGGTTTCCGGTAGCCGCCGAGGTGACGAGGCGGATTCCGGGATCCGTCCGCCTCCTCACGTCGACGGCTACAAAAAGCGGAACGGGCGGCCGTTTCCGGCCGCCCGTCTGAAAACAGTGAACTGAGAACGTTTACGCCTTGGCCAGGGCCGCGCCGGGCTTGTTCTTGAGCGCGTTCTTGGCGAGATCCACCAATTGGTTGAAGGCGGCAGCGTCCTGGGCGGCGATGTCGGCGAGGACCTTGCGGTCGAGCGAGCATTTGGCGGCCTTGAGGCCTTCCATGAAGCGGCTGTAGGTCAGGCCGGCGGCGCGGACGGCGGCGTTGATGCGGATCTGCCAGAGATAACGGAAATTGCGTTTTTTGGTGCGGCGATCGCGATAGGCGTATTGGCGGCCGTGGTCGACGGCATCGGACGCGTAGCGATACAATTTACCGCGTTTAAGGCGGAAGCCTTTCGCGGCGGTGATCATCCGTTTACGGCGTTTACGGGAAGCGGGGGAATTCGTGACTCGCATCGTTAGTTGATGGTTGAGAGTTGGTAGTTGAGCGCCTGATCAGTGGCTGAACGGCAGGTTTTGGGTGATGCGATAGGCATCGGTCGAGTGCACGACCGCGGCTTTGCCGAGGCGGCGAAGGCGATGGGCGTTCTTGGATTGGGCCAGGTGGCGGCGGCCGGCTTTGAAGCGGATCGCTTTGCCGGTGGCGGTGATTTTGAACCGTTTGGCCACGGATTTCTTGGTTTTGATGCCTTTAGGACGTCGCATAAAAATTCTTTCTATCGCAAAAGAGCGCGGAATCTATCCGAGCTTGCGGTCGAAGGCAAGCGCGATTTTTAGGATTTTGGCAGGCCGCGGCCGTTACGGGCGGTTGGTGCCGAGCAACGACGGGCTGACGGGCGGCACTTTCGTGTTGAAATCGATGGGCGCGCCGGCGTTCAACTGCTTGAGGACGTCGTCGGTGATATCCACCTGGCCGTTGTTGTAGACGACCATCGGCGTCTGGGTGACGGTCTCCGCGGAGGAATCGATGACCATGGTATAGCCGCCGGCCTTGCCTTTGGACTGAACGGCGTCGCGGATCTCGCCGAGGATCTTGTCATGGACGCGCTGGAGCTGGCTGGCGAGGTTTTGCTTGGCGGACCGGTCGTACTGGTCGAGCGCGGCCTTGGATTCCTGGATCTGTTTGAATTTGAGGTCGGCGGCCTGTTTTTTCTTGTCGCGTTCATCCGCCGAGAGCGCCGAATCGTTCGAGGCGGCCAGGAGCGACTGGTGTTCGCCGTCGGCCTTTTTCAGGTCTTCCATCA
>Ga0068859_100004957_pt1 | contig 13521 bp, 13 predicted proteins | sample KBSSwiS22_FD_66585 | JGI IMG/M metagenome (GOLD analysis project Ga0068859, IMG submission 66585) | Switchgrass rhizosphere microbial communities from Kellogg Biological Station, Michigan, USA - KBS Switchgrass S2-2 | ecosystem: Host-associated > Plants > Roots > Rhizosphere > Soil ... | reverse complement strand
ATGCTCCACCCATAAAAAAATAAGGGAAGCGCAGGCAATTCCAATACCCAAACCAAAAATATTGAGGAGGCTGAACGTTTTATTTTTCCAGACATTCCGGAACAGGAGAAGCAGTTGGTTGTATAGCATGGTAGAGGTTTGTATAGTTAAAAATGCCAGCCGTGTCAAACCCGATACTATTGTTTCCAACGCAATGCCAGATCTCTTATCTATTGATATTTAAGGTTTCACAATATCAGGCTGGATTCAACTGTACGTTTCTGATACAATGGATGTTCGCTTTTTGAAGATTATAGCGCCGCCCGGCAACAGTACTGAATAAAAATCACCAGTTCATGTGATTGATAGATCATAATGTTGAAAGTAAATTTATGAAATCAATCAATAAAATGAAAAAGATTTACTTCTTATTTATAACAGCGCTTATTTACATTCCATCCTTTGCACATAACGCTGCGGATACCACTGACGGAACTTTCCATGATGACCTTCTTAATAACCTTGTTGGCAAATGGGATGTTGCCGCAATGGCTCATGGTGAAAGCTTTACCCTGAACCTGGAGGCCGAATGGGTTATGAACCACCAATACCTGCATATTCATTTTAAGAGTCATGAAGTAGTTCCCTGGTTAAATGTGCCATTCGAATCAGAATTTTTTTTTGGATATAACCAGACAAACAAACGCTATACTGTTCATGAAATGACTGTGCATGGCGACGACGGACCATACGAAGGCTTTTGCTATGCTTACCAAACAGGTAACGAATTTAAGTTAGTGAAAAAACACGCTGGCTCAGACAATGCTACTATATCACGGTTCACTTGGGAACCAATGGCAAAGACGTGGAATATTGATATGAGACTCCTGGTAGACGGAAAAGAAGGAGAACCTTTAGTGGACATGAAATTGGTAGCTGCAAAGTCATCGTCAAACTAAAAGAAACCTTATGCGAATTACACGAGCGTTCTGCGTCATTCTAATAATTTAAACAAACAAAGAAGTGACAAGAACAAAATTGCAGCTTCATAGACTCATTGGTAAGTTATCTTATTTTTTATTTCCATTGATGTGTATCTCCATTATTTTAATCATTCACCAAAGTCATACCGTTGATGAAAAAAATTTAGGTAACACATTGCTGGGGAGTCAAAAACTTATTCATTTTTATAATGGGTTATGTTATTGCAATAAGATACCGTCATAATATTGATGTGCATGCGCGGGGGATGGTTGTAACCGGTATTGCGTTGATTGAACCCGCGCATGCAAGGTTAATACTGAACATGCTCACTGCATTTAAACTGTTCTTAAGTTCACCCAATTTTTTCTGGTATGCAAGCGTACCAACCGTTACAATTATCTTCTCCCTTTTTGGTATGATGATAAAGGAAAGACATCAGAAAGAGGCAGATGGGTGTTTCCGGTAACACTTGGCTTATATTTTATTCTTTATGCACTCATGATAGCTAAAATACATATGGGACCATGGGAATCATTTTCAAAGTGGTTTCTCATTGCCACTGACATGAATGGGTTAAAAAAAAATAAGTAATAACATGTGAAGATTTCAAAAACATTTGCATTAATTACTTTGATTATCCGGAGCGCCCTCATTTCACCGATCATCAAATTAGAAATCCTGGTGTTTGCAAAACAATCTTGAGTTATAGAATATCCAACCATAAAAGAATTTGTCACAACCAAGCCATAGTATAAGATGGGTTACAAAAATTAATTTGCGAAATCACCAGTTTATGTGATTGACTGGAGGCAATTGCTGAGGTAGTTTTATGAAATCAATTAGCCAACAAATAAAACTGCAATAATGAAACAGGTGTACTTCTTATTTATAACGGCGCTTCTTTACCTTCCGTCATTTGCCCAAACTACCGAGGATACCACAGACGGGCGGTTTCACGATGATCTGCTCAATCATCTTGTAGGCAAATGGAGTATTACATCAATTGCACACGGAAGCCCGTTTACGAGTGCACTCGAGGCAGATTGGGTTATGAACCACCAACACCTGCGTATTCATTTAAAGAGCCATGAAATTATTCCCTGGTGGCATGTGCAGATGGAATATGAGGAGTTTATCGGATATAATAAAAGCAGCAAACGATATGTCGTTCACGGAATGAGCATAGAGCCCTATGAATACGATCCTTCTGAAGGCTTTTGTTACGGCTACCGCAGCGGCAACGAATTCAAGACAGTCGCAAAATTTGGCGAAGACTCGCTGATTGTGCAACGATTCACCTGGGACCCGGCATCCCTTTCCTGGAGTATTAAATCGAATTGGGTGATCGCCGGAAAAGAAGGAGAGGTATTTCTTGATATGAAATTGGTGGCGGCAAAACCATCATCAAATAAGACAAATCCCTAAAGTAAATAGATTAATCCAAAATAGAATAACAATGACAACGCAAACTTCTACCACAAGGGTGTCGCCCTATCGCTCCGCAGGACGGGCAGCAATCGCCAGTGGTATAATAGGCATCCTGGCTTATGGTTTCCTGGTTGGGTACCTGGTGGTGCGTACCCAGGACATGGAGACTGGTCTGGTCATCGTCAGGATACATGACGTGGGAGTTATTTTTCAATTTCTGCTCATGATCTCAGTTGCGGTTGCGCTTTACAAATTATCACAACAGCAGTACCCGGGCATGACACGGTTAACACTTTACTTTGGTATTGGCGCGATCTCATTTACCGCACTCTTTCTTTTGCTTGGATTCCCAAAAATTTTGGCCGACGTACTCTACATGTTCCCGCAAGGTGTATTTGGGCTATGGCTCATGGTCGTTTGCTGGCGCATGTCGGGTATACTTTCCGGTGGTCTTCGATGGTTTGGAATGGTTGTTGGTCTTGGCCTGGTACTCGTTGGAACATTTCCGTTAGGATACGCCATTTTTGTTGATAAAATTATTCTCCAAATACCAGCCGCGTCGGATGTGGCCGTGGCGAAAATTCCTGCCAACACACCTGCGAATAACATTTTGCATCAAATCATTTGGATCGGGTCGTTCATGGGAGTCCTCACGCTTCCTTTCTGGACCCTCCTGCTCGGCCGAAGACTTCTTCAGGAGAGAAGTTATACATCAGGTGCTTTCACTCCGGTTCTTTAATTAATAATCACCATCTAAAAAACCTGTCATGCAACATCACAAACAAATGCCCGATACAATAAGTTTAACAGCTTTTGCAATAACTCTTTTTGTTGTTTTTTTATTCACCTGTTTTTATGTACTCCAGGATGCGGTGGATTATTTAGTAACTAATATATCAGCGTACAATAATTTAAACTACAGGTAATGGAACGACTGATCAACACTTCCAAATAACAAATTATGGATAATAAGAATAGTAAGCTATTTCAAAGGGTGCTTTGCAAATTGTCGCATAGCCAAACTGGTCGTAGACGGGGGAGACACCGCCCACGGAGGGCTGCCCCGGCTGGTGGAGAGACCAACAGGCTACACTTTGGAGTGCACCTGATTCCAACTTTTATCAAGTCCATACAAAAAGGTTCTTTCATCCTAATGATGTTTGCGGGCGTGTTATTGATACAGGAAGCTAAAGCGCAGCGACCTGACCTCTTCGCAGCTGTTAAAAGCAACAATATAAAAGAAGTAAAATCACTTCTCGATAAAGGCGCAGACCTGAACGCATATGATGATGACAGTGATAATGTGCTAATAAATGCGGCGTTATATGCTTCCGCAGATTGTATGAGATTACTGCTTCAGAAAAAGGCAAACCCTAACCTGAAAAATAAGTTCGGCCAAACGCCATTGATGTATTGCACTTATGAGATGGATAAAATGAAATTGTTGCTTCAATATGGCGCAGACATAAATGCAAAATCCAATTCAGGTAATACACCACTGCTGATTGCATGCATAGGATATGGACAATATGAAAATATAAAATTCCTGATAGACAAAGGTGCTGATCCGTTGGCGACGAATAATAAGATAACATCTTTAATGCGCGCTGTGCAATCTGGCGATACTATGACCGTTCATTTATTGATAGGTAAGGGGGTTGTCGTAAACGAGAACCCATGGGGATATACAGCGTTGATGTTCGCCGCCAGGTATGCAAACTGGCCTTGTGTTTTCAGTTTACTTGATAACGGTGCCGATCCAAATAAGGCAGACACTGTTTCCGGGCAGTCTCCACTATTATGGGCTGCGGAATTTAATAATATAGAAGCTGTAAAAGTGCTGCTGAAGCAAACAAAAAATATAAACACGATCGACAGTATAAAAGGCATGACACCGCTCATGTGGGCGGTTTATAACGAACATGATAACCCACAAATAATCCAGGCACTTTTAGATAAAGGAGCCCTTGTGAATATAAAGGCAAAAGATGGCTCGACCGCACTTTCATGGGCATTGAAGAAAGGTAATACAGCAACCGTGGCATTGTTAAGGAAAGCCGGTGCAGAATAATTATCGTGTAAATAGGTGATAAGTCACCGCTCCATTGGCATTGCTCATTAATCAACAGATATAAAAGGAGTCCGCCGGTTGGCGAACGAAATCTCATAGAAGCATTAAAGTTTTACTAAAAAATACCAATTATCAAATACCAAAATAACAAATAAGATCATGAAAAAATATTTAATCACAGGCTCCCTTTTGTTAGGCATTCTTGCTTTTACCAAAAGCACTGACAATGAAAATAAATCTGCCGACATCAACAATGCCATTGACAAAAGCCTTCCCTTACTGCAGGCAAGCAGTCATATATTTTTGGAAAATATTGGATTCTGTCATTCATGTCATAACCAGGGATTGGGTGCTGTTAATTTTGCGCTTGCAAAGGAAAAAGGATTTGCTGTAAGGAATAGTATTATCAACGAAGCGCTGGACAGCACCTGCAATTACTGGAAGGTACATGCAAACATGCAGACCCTTGCTGAAAATGATGACCCTGTTGCAATTGTTATGACGGGGAATTATGATCTGTGGGCTTTATCTGCCAACAAGTATAAAAGTAATAAAATGATTGAATTACTTGCACGGAATATTATGCGCAAACAGAGTTATGATGGCAGTTGGGTAAGCGTTGGTCAGCGTCCTCCACTTGAATATTATTCTTTTAGCGCAACCGCACTAGCAGTAAAAAATATCCAGGATTTTGTGCCTGCTATATTGTATACTGAAGTGAAGCAACGTATAGAAAAAGCCCGTACATGGCTTGTACAAAATATACCTGAAGCAAATGAGGAAAAAGCATTTCAATTGCTGGGCTTAACATGGTCAAATGCTGACAAAAAAATTATCGTAAAGCAGGCAAAAAAACTGCTTGCGGCCCAGCATGAAGATGGCGGATGGTCGCAGCTCGACTCATTGCAAACCGATGCTTACGCAACCGGTCAAAGCCTGTACGCACTGAATCAATCAGGACAATTATCGGTTACTGCACCTTCGTATCAAAAAGGAATTACTTTCCTGCTAAACACCCAGTTAGCAGATGGCTCATGGCACGTGAAAACCCGTTCTGTTCCATTTGTACCTTATGTGTACAGCGGGTTTCCGCATGGGAATGACCAGTTTATTTCTGCAGCAGGCAGCAACTGGGCAACTATGGCATTACTACTTGCTGCGAAAAAGTAATTATTGGTGCTCACCTAAAAAAATAACTATAATATGAATACAGGAAGCACCAAAATAACGCATGCTAAAAAATTCATTCCTGGGGAGTATTGTGCGAAGACTTCCAAAGCGTTTGCATTATTCACTCTGACGATTCTGCTGACATTGATTGCAGCTGCCTCATTTGCACAAAACGTGGAGGATACTACAGACGGACGGTTTCACGATGACCTTTTCAATCGACTAGTTGGTAAATGGGATGTTACCTCAATAGCACATGGAAGTCCGTTCACGGCTGTCTTCGAGGCAAATTGGGTTATGAACCATCAATACCTGCATATTCATTTCAAGAGCAATGAAATTATTCCCTGGTTCCATACGCAGATGGAATTTGAGGAATTTATCGGGTATAACCACAGCAATAAACGATATGTCGTTCACGGAATGAGTATAGAGGGCGATGAAGATCCTTCAGAAGGCTTTGGCTATGCCTACCGCACCGGCAATGAATTTAAGACAGTTGCAAAATTTGGCCTCGATTCACTCATTGTACAACGGTTTGCCTTGCAAACAGCATACAGGGAGATCACTCATGCCGATTCGTGGAATATTAAGTCGGCATGGGTTATCGCCGGACAAGAAGGAGAGCCTTTCCTTGAAATGCAGTTGGTGCCTGCGACACCATCATCAAAATAAGAACAACACTTTAAGCAATGATATAGGCCTGCTTTTGGTACAACAGGACGAACATGTGTTTGTTCACAAGATGGTTTCATTCTTCATAGGTTTAGCCGCTAATAAATCGTGTAACAGCCAAACAACCCCAAAAGATAATTGCAGAAATAATTCATGTTAATCATGTTATATCTGTAAAAGACATCTTTTAGCCGCGGGTATGTATTCCCTGTTTACAATATTTATCTTTGTGATATAAAATTGCTAACAATAAATATTTATACCTATGAACGATTATAGTAATACAGCACCCTTAGGTGTTGAAGAAATGAATAACGTTGCTGATGTTGATTACCGGAATATTAAAAAAGCTGCCTTGATTCTCCGGTCCATCAATCATAAGCTAAGACAACAGATGCTTATGATTCTTAATGAGCATAGACTTACTGTTACTCAACTTTATGTAAAATTGCGGCTTGAACAATCTGTGGCATCCCAACATCTTGCTATTTTAAGGAAGGCAGGAATTGTAATCACTGAGCGGGAGGGGAAATTTATTTTTTATACAATTAATCCAGCCCGAATAGCAGCAATAAATCAATATTCAAAAGATATTCTTAATTAGAAATATTTCAGGCCTTTATGAAAAAAAGTATTTTCATGCAAACGCCCGGGCTAATTCTTAATAAATTTAATAACCTCGCCACCATTTATTATTAATAGATAGAGTCCGGAAGGGATATTAGCAATATTCACTCTCATTCCGTCATTGATGATAAAATTCATAAAACTCCTCCCTTGCATATCGGTAAGTTCTGCCAGTTTACCTGCAATCTTTGTTTTTATGACGATATGATCGTGTGCCGGAGAAGGAATTACCCGCGTCTGGTTGGTAGCTGAAATCACAATACTTACAGTTGGGCTGAAATGATACTGATTGGCTCCGGTCATACGCAGGCGATAATAACTGCGGCCCGCGAGGGGAGATACGTCATGAAAGCTATACAGGTAAGCTGAAGTCGCGTTAACATAGCCAATAGTGTTGAATTGTATGGCATCATCACTTCGTTCTACTTCGTATTTATCTGCCGGATTAGTATTCGATACCTTCCATTGGATCAGTACATCATTATCATTTATTAGGTTCGCAGTAAATTGGGTCATTCCAACGGCTAAAGAGCTTGCCGTTCCCGGCAGGGTTACTTCACCACCAAAAAGGCCTTCTACCTGGTTGGTATCCTGGGAAGCCACGCTGACGTAGTAAGTTAAATTGCCACTTACGGGCATATTTAAAGTATCTACAACCCCGGTGAATGTATAAACGCTATCAAAATCGTACGTTATGGTTCTTACCCCCAACTTATAGGCAGGGTAACCCGTTTGTGAATTTATCACCACTTTCAGACGATTATTACCAATATTAGTAATGGTATAAGTGGGGGTTATGGGTGCTATGGCTGCCATGGCGATTGCGTTTCCATTTACCTGGGCATTACGTTTTAAAAAAGAGAAGCTCACAAAAAATGAGTCAATAATACCGTCCGGAATTATATTTGTGTCCACCCCACCACTATCAAGGCTTAGATGCTCCCGTCCGCTGCCCAGCCCATCGCCGGGTTCATTAAAGGAACACAATCTTGCAGCCCTGTCTCCAAGGTTGTAAAAAGGTACATGATCTCCCGACCGGCCCGTTCGATCAATGGCCGTCATAATATTAATATTGGCTGGCACGGCCAGTAAATATTGAAGGTTCCGGTGATATTCCAATTTAATATACCGGGCCCAGGTTTTGGAACTTGAATTGATTCCGCCACCGGAAAAAAGGCGGACGGTGGTAGAATCTATTCCATTATTTATAGAACATCCCACGGGATTAGTCGGCAAAATACAATAAAGTGATCCAACGATATCATTGTTGATAACGGCCTTCACCGGGATATTTGTATTATGCAAATAAGTGGCAAACGCAGTAGATCCAAAAAGACCCTGCTCTTCACCTGTTGTTATCATGAAAACAATGGTCTGGCTATAGCTAAACTGGCTCATTACCCGTGCCAGTTCCATTACAAGTGATACCCCTGTGGCGTTGTCTTCCATGCCCTTTGCGGAAACGGAGGCACTTGTGCAGGAACTTCCTGCCCTGCTATCTGCATGGGCTATGAGGATAAGAACTGAGTTATCAGATAAACTATTGCCGGGCAATACGGCAAACGTTTCTTTGTGAGACGTAGCCGAACAGATAGTTTGGTCAAAAGTAAAATCAGAAACCACCAGCCTGTTGCTATTGGCGGCACTGAATTCCTGGAATTTTGAACTTACCCAGTTGAATGTGGCGGTAATTCCTTGTGTAGAAGAAGCAAGCTGGTTGCCTGTGTTCCGATTATAGAAAGTGCCTAATTTAGACCAATAGTTTTTTATAGAGTCCTCGTTCACATTATTTTTAAGTCCCTGGATAATGTCATTGGGCAGTCGTGATACACCTGGAGGATTGTAGGTAATGGGGCTGTAAAGACCCTTTAAAATGTTTAAGGCGGTGGGATTGGTAACGGTTAAATTCGATTGTGCCAGGACAAAAAAGGGCGCAATAAAAAAACCTATAAAAGAAATTTTTTTCATGCATTTTTACAAATGAATAGATACTGGATTATAAAATTTGAAAAAATAAAGACACTATCAGAATAGTGTAAAACTCTTAATTCTCCGTATAACGTCTAATTAAAGCCGTATATTATATCGCCGGCTCATTCTTTCTCCGATGCGTAGGCTATCGCAAGCCGCTTCCGCTTGTTTCATTTCGGTGCGTGCGTTAAATTCATATGGGCTATTTTGAAAAGAGAGTAGGGGGGTCTAAATCACCGGGGAGTTATGACTCGGTGATCACAACCAATAGACTCTATTGGAGAGGTCTGGATTTAGAACAGCAACAGAACACTATTTGAAATCATTACCAGGTTATTTGTTGCGGTGATTTACCGGCGGAAACCCTGCAGAATGTGAAGCTTTTTAACACTGGTACCCTAACTTTTTCAGCTTAATAATGGCTTTCTTTGTAACCTGCCATTGATATTCCACAGTCCCCATAACGGGTATTCTTTTTCTTAGAATAAGACCTCTTTCTATCAACGTGGTGAGTGAACCATTAATACTACCGCGGTCGATTGGGATTTTTCTTTCCTGCTTTTGTAGGGCAACCAATAAAGCATATATCATTTTTGGAGTAAGAGGAGGACGTTTTTTCTTTTTAAAATCCCTGGTCGTAAAAGCAAATAGTTTTGTTTCCATTCTTAAGTTATTAGTATTATATGTACTATGACTGAATTTTCTTTTGATGGTTTAACGTAGCTAACTAATTTTTTTCACGGATTGGTATTATTTTTCTATGCCATCCTGCGGAAACGCGGGGCTTTTATCTTAAAAAAGTGTGTGAAGAAATTAATATCGTAATCAATGACAGGGTGGCAAGACTAAAACATAATTTTAAACCTTTCACTATTTGGTTAGTCTGAATATATAAGGTAAAGGTTTCCAGGCTATTGATATGCCTGGAGGTACGACATTATTGCAGGTTGCAATCGATTCATTTTGTTTGTTCTCTGAGGGGATCTCATTGGATAATATTCAAGAGGGGGATATAGATAGGGTTCGGACTTAGTTTATTATGCGAAAATAAATGGAACTTTGTTCATAAAGTTTTAAAATAAAAGACTGGAATTGCTATGCTACTTAAGTATAAGACATTTAAAGCAACCTGTAAAATAATCATGCAATATATTACGCTTAAAGAACGTTTTATTTAATTTCCAAATACTTAATCTTCGAAATAAAAACTAAATGAAGAATATCTTACAGCTAACGTGCATATTTTTTTTGTGTGCCTTTGTTTCGTCCTGCCAGAAAGAGTTTTCAACTGAGGGAGACTTATCAAACAGGTATGATTTGGATGCTCAAAAATTCATTGATAGTTCCGGAATTACTGATAGCACACAAAAGTTGGCAGTAAATAATTTTGTAATGCAGTTAAAAAATTCATCATTATGGCCAAAGTTTATGGCACTATACCCAATGGTGGGTGGTACAGCAACTACAACTAAATGGAATTTAAAGGACCCAAGAAATTTAGATGCTGCTTACAGGCTAACATTTAATGGTAACCCTGCATTTGCAAGTACAGGGATATTATTTCCAACTATTTCTGATTATGCAGATACACATTTGGCAGATAGCGCAATAGGGGGGCATAGTAATGCTTCAATATCTTATTATTCGAGAACACAGAATACTATCTCCGGTTATGATATGGGATGTACTGATGGAGCTGTGCCCTATAGTGAGTTGTCAATTTATTCTGCTGCCCCTGATAATTCTGAATGGTTTGGTTTTAGTCAAAATATTTTATCTCCAAACACAACAGGGTTATTCATGCTTTCATCTTCTGCGACAAACGTTACGCGATATAGAAATGGTGTAGTAGTCAGTTCAAAAGGCTCAGCCCCAAATAGTGCTTATACAAATCTGACAATTTTGGTCGGTACATCAAGAATAACGGTCCATCCCGGTCAGAAGGAATGTGCACTGGCAACAATAGGAAATGGATTAACAGATGCAGAGGCTTTAGCGTTTTATAACATCGTTCAAAATTTTCAAAATACGCTTGGTAGATAATTTATAACTTCTTATATCATAGTGAATCCAGGGACCCTTGGTTTAGTCATTTAAAATGAACAAAAATACACCTGACGATTGTTGGGTATAAAAGTCTAAAATTTACCAGAAATCTCTATCTAGTCCCTCAGGCAAGGTGCCCGTATTAAATACCACAGCCAGTACTAAAGAGCCTGACCTCTATTTATATTTAGAAGTTTAAACACAATTGCTAGCTTCCATCACTACAAGATAGGAATCTTCCCAGTATAGGATACGCCCCGGGGAAGCTACTAACCAGGATTAATAGCGATCTGCTAAACATTTCGATTGTGATATAATATCAATTTGGGCTCACAGCGATGTGTACTTTTTATGTGTCCAAATGGGGCCGATTAATAATTTATTACCAAAAAGATTATGGGTGGCTATAGTCAATATCACAGGCAAAATTATTACTAATTCAGTGTTCCTTTTTCAGCATAGTTTTTCTCTGTCAGCAGAGAATATAATTTTAAAGGTTATGGTTTGCATAACTACAATAGCAGATGTTTAAAAAAACAAATATTGTAAAAAAAATATATAATTTTTTGATATTCTGATAACGGAAAGCCCTGCAGAGATGCGAAACTTTTTATGGCAGGCACACTGATTTATATTCCGCTCTCGTCCCGATCAAATTTGCATTATTTACAGTTCTTTCTCAGGACGCATTACTGTATGTGAAAAAAAGGAGTTGCATTTAAACTATCCTTTTCTGTCTGCGTGAAATTGCAATTAGGGTAATGAGGATATCCTGTCGACATAATTGCCTGGGGATTTTCAACCCCTCCGGGCTCAGGCAAACCAAAAGCATGTCCTAATGCATGAGCGCTGGAACCAAGTGAAAAATTTGGACTTTTGCTTGTAAGCCCGACTATGTTTTCCAATCCCTCCACCGCCAGGCCTCTCGGTATTGTTTCATCAGGAAAATCTGCTGCTACAAAAACGAAATAGGTATAGTTAGTCGTGTTAAATTTTGCACCTAATAACTGCTGCATTTCATATAAAGTATTGTAATAGGGTCCATCACCTCCAACGGGCAGTCCGTTATCGCCATTATACCAACTTGAACTATGCAACCCTGTTAAGGTGTCAACAACAACAGGATTTAGCAGAAAAGTTTTATTGCCCATTTGTGACTTATACCAACTTTGCAAGCTTAGCGCACATGATTTTACACCCCTATAATAATCTGGACTAAAAGATTTATCTGTAGGAGTAATTAAATAAACCAGGACAGAATAAGGGATTGGACTAACAGTAGGATTAATAACAAGTGGCTCCGACTTATGTTTGGAACAACTGATGAATATAAAAAACATCCCGCATAAAATGGAGATATATGTAGAGGCCAATACATTTTTCATAAATTAGGTTTTATAGGTTCATAAAGAATAGCGTACCATAGTAATGCAACTGTTGGTATTGCTAATATTGCAAGATTGTTAAACTATGACTACATTTTATTTTAATGGTTTAATGTAGCGGGGGGCAGGAACATCGCAACTGCACGTAATTAATCTATCGGCAAGTGTTAGGTTGATAATGGAGTATCATTGTCTACACAGTACTTTTTTATCGAATATAACATGTTTTCTGACAGCTCAATGTCATTGTTAAATACTGTGGTCTCAAATGTTGCTTCATCTGCATTATATATGAACATAAAAGCCCTCGGGGCTTTAGGTATTTCAGGTTTAATATTGAATACATGGTATTCTACAGGTAAGCTATAATCAGCGGGAATCTTATGGACTGTGGCTTTATAGTCTGCGCCGTTGGCGCAGAATTCAATTTCAAAAGCCTGGATACACGTATACATAAATAAAAACGGTTAATTAGAAAAACAATAACGCTAAAACGCAAATAAAATTATTATAACCGACTTTAAAACAATTCGACTTATTCCCTTACTACATCCTGTTATAATTTTTAGCTGCATAGAATTATGCTGCGCCCGAACTGTGGCTCAATAAATTATTAGAGAATATATAAATAAAAAAAACCTGCAGGTTAGTGCAGGCTTTAAAAATTTAAATTCCAGGGATGGGTCTTTAATTGGATAATTGGATTGCCATTTACAGGCCGGTTTTCATGGGGATAATTAGTTATTTACAGGTATTGAATTTAAAAAAAAGAAGTTGACTGATATCGGATTATTGATTTTTACTGGATCTTTGGATTTGGCTCTTTTCGAGGGATATTGGATATTCGATTAATGTTTGTTGAACATCAATCAACTTCTGGTACAAAGATATACAACATGGATGCCTGTGCAAGAGCGCTACCGCTTAATTATGCCGGTACTGAAATTACGGTGGTGATGGTAATAATACGTAATTGTCATGCGTTCTATTACCAATCATAGTATTATTAATCCTTAAAATTAATTTCAATTAATGTGTGAATGATGTAACTTTTTTTCAAAGTTATGTAACAAGTATCCCATTATATATGCAGACCTTTATTGGATAATTTAAGTCCAATAATAATGAGAAAAATAATAAGCGTCCTTCATAATTTTACACATAATAATCGTACGGTTTCTTCGA
>Ga0068859_100004949_pt1 | contig 13537 bp, 12 predicted proteins | sample KBSSwiS22_FD_66585 | JGI IMG/M metagenome (GOLD analysis project Ga0068859, IMG submission 66585) | Switchgrass rhizosphere microbial communities from Kellogg Biological Station, Michigan, USA - KBS Switchgrass S2-2 | ecosystem: Host-associated > Plants > Roots > Rhizosphere > Soil ... | reverse complement strand
CACGCGATCGCTGGACAACTCGAACAGGGCTTTGTACAGGAGGTGCACGTCGAAATTGCCATGGCGTATGTCGATGATGAAGGCCATGGAAGGCTTCAACGCGGAAATGTAGGTGAAGTTCTGTTCGGGACCGACACCCAGATACACACGCCCCTGCTTCGCGATTTTGAGAACATCCGGAATTACATACTGAAACGTTGTCTCGTTCGACAGCAGGTTATCGGAACGGAAGAAGCCGTCATCCTCTGATGAGTCCGTCGCGAGCTTCCAGAATTGCTCATCGCTAAGCCGCTCCGGTACGGGAGCACTAATCATGAGGGAACCGGCAAGAACCAGGGTTACAACCACTAAAGAAACGACGGGCCGCAGCTTGTGGATGATTGCGTGTGAATTCATGGCGGCGATGTTATCACGTGCTCGTTTTGTGGCGTATGGGTTGATCGAACTCCGGGGATAGAGTTTTTAAGTCTGTCCCCGCGAAACTACCGCACAGAGGGCTCGCGCTGATATTGTGCCGGCAACGCAAATGAGGAGGGCCGTCATGGACCGCACCAAATCGCGAATACGCTGTCTGCTGTTGATCGTCGTTGCCTTGCAGGCATGCCTGATTCTTTCAGGAATACCTATCGCAGGACAGAACACTGCACACCCCCGGCGGATCGCCGTATTCGGATCGTCGGTTGCATTCGGCACTGGCGATGAAACCAACAAGGAAGGCTATACCGGACTCCTTCGCGAATTGCTTGCCCCCAAAGGTTGGGAGGTTTTCAATCAGTCCCGGCCGGGAGACACGACGCGGTCCGCGTCCACACGGTTTGCTCCCGAAGGCACGCCGGCGGCGGGAACGCGATATCTCATGACCGTCAACCCGGGCTACGCCGTTATCGCACTGGCACTGACCAACGAGGGCATTCTCGAAGCGAACGGTACCGCCGCGAAGGAAGGAGTCTTCAAGCAATACGCCGACGGCATAGGAAGTCTTGTGGACCGAGCGCGACAGAACAACGTCGTTCCCATTGTGGGGCTCGTGTACCCGCGCATGTCTTATACGCTTGTGGAATATGAATACGCCACACGCATGAACCTGCTGCTGAACTCGTGGGACGTTCCGAGCGTGAACCTGATGGGAGCTCTCGACGATGGAACGGGACGCTATACCATCGGCTTTGACTCCGATGACCGTCACCCCAATGCCGCAGGGCATCGCGAGCTCTTCCACGCCTGGGTACCCAGTCTTTTTGAGGCGCTCGAAAAGGGTAAGCCAAAACCAACGAGACCTGGTGACACAGGTTTCGCGCGAATCTCAAGAGGCTATGCTCCCCTTTCGTTTGAGCCTCAGGACGCGGTGCACTCCTTCACCTTGAGCTTCGCAGTTCGCGCCCAGGGAGATGGCACTGTTGCCGCGATTGCAGGATCAACCTTGTCTGCCTCGACGGAAACAAGGCGAGGCGGCCGCGGAACCGGTTACGAATCGACAACCCTGGCTCCGGGCACAACCTTTTCAGCTGCCATCACGATCCAAAATGGAAAGTGGAACTATAAGCCCGCCGGCGGAGCGAACATTGCCTCGCAGGCGGCTGCGGATTCTCAGTGGCACCAGATCCTCCTCAGCCACTACACGGCTCGCGGCGAAACGCTGTTCTTTGTCGATGGGAAGCTGGCCGGTAAAGTCACCGAACGCCTTCAGCCAAAACGATTCGTGGTGGGTGGGCCGGATACCTTGCGCAATACGACGCCGCCGCGCGAAGCCGATTACAAGGACCTCTTCATATACCGATCGGCCGTGAATGCCACTGAGGCCGCTGCTATCGCATCCGGGACGCTGCTTCAGGCCAGCCTGGAGATTTACGCACCGCTGAACGACGCAGAGTTTACGGAGGGCGGGGCTGTCGAAAATCGAGCTCAGAGTCTTTCCGTATTGAAAGCAGGAGCGGGACGAATCGAGCACGTGGCGCGCTGACAGCTCTACTGAATGACTCGAGTCCTTTCGAGGGTCAGCAGCCTTTTCGAAACCTGGTCGTATACCACCAGTCGATCCGGACTCATGAATCCAGGGAAGGCCAGTTGCGCACTCGTGTCACCGTAATACACCGGCTTCGCCGTACGCGCACGGACATCGCCGAGGAAAATCGTATCCGTAACAATGCCCGTCTCCGGGTTCTTCGACCTCGAGACATAGGCGAAAGCAGTGTCGTCTCGATTGAAGTCCGCTTTGCCGGTAACGGCTCCCGTATCGAATACCTCGTCACACTCCGCCGCGTCGGCTCCGATTCGGAATACCCGCAGCGTTCCATCTAAACTTCCGGAGAGCAGTTGGCCCGTCTTGGACATCATCGGAATCGAAATCCTTTTTCCGTCGCACACCGATCGCCATTCCGCCAGAGGAACGACGGCTTTCTGACCATCTTCAGCAGTCCTGCTCTCAAATTCCCGAACGATGAGACCGGCCGGATTCGTCGAGGATGAAAGCGCACCCAGGACGCGATACTTCGACAACGAGAGTTGGCCCACCGATTGATAAGTGCGGAGACCCGGATCCCACAGCAACAGCTTCCGTCCTCCCGAAGAGAAGTCATCCGTGGCATACCACTCCAGGCCGCCGGCATTGAGGATAGTCACGAACCTCCCATCAGGCGAGGGCCCGGGATCCCCGTGAGCGGGAATCTCGATTATCCCGGGTGAGTCCACGTTGAAGAGATAGTTCTGCGTCGGGGTGCTGCCGCTCGCAATCAAGGCGGTGCCGTAAACGGGCTTGAAGAAGGCATTCATGGCGCGAGGCAGCGTCACTTCGCTCGAGACCCGAAACTGCTCCTTCCAGGAAAGCTTAAGCAGATCTGAGACCAGGGTGATGTACCCGCTGCGGGTCTTGAATCCTGCAATGGGTGAACCAACGGCTTTGTGGTCATTCGCCACCAGCACTGATGGATAGTGCAGTTGAATCCCCAGATCGCGGAGGCGTCCGCTCTTCTGATATCGAATCTGCGGCTCGCCGAGGGACAAGAGCTCACCCACTTTTGCTCCAGGATCCGCCAGCGGAACCAGCGTCGCTCGAAGAGCCGTGGCGGCGAATCGGATTTCCTTCAGCCCCTCCACTGAAAGGGGCATGGATGGAGAGACGCTATAGAAAAGAACTCGGGACTCGCTGCGTATTAAGCGGTCGTAGTCCTGGTCGGTGAAATTCGGAACACCCTGAGCGAGTTGCAGCACAGGCAGCAGCGCAAGTACCAGAAGGGCTCTTTTCATTGAGCGGAGCATAGGAGAGATCTCGGCGAATGTGCAAGAAGTAGGACGGTGGATTTACGCGACTACAGGCACGTCTCCGGCGTGCAATCGCAGCTGATGGGCTGCTGGGAGATTAGCCCGGGGTCAGCGGGGCGATACCCGGGGTTTTGTCTCCACTCTGTTGTCGCACCCCGGCAGGGGTGCGACGACCGTTTAGGCCGCCGAATAAACGTCAGTGCGATGCCGCAGCAGGTGCGGTCCACGCAGCACGCAATGCCGGGCGATCGATCTCCTTTCCACGCAAGTAAACCTTTGAGATCCTGCGCGTGTTTGTGATGTCGTCGAGCGGATTGGCATCGAGGACGATGAAGTCGGCGCTCTTGCCGGCAGCGATCGTTCCAAGCTGGTCCAGACGCAGAAGCTCCGCGGACGTCTTCGTCGCGGCGGTGATGACCTGTGCGGGAGTCATCCCTGCGGCCACCATATCCGCCATCTCGGCGTGTGCCGTCCAACCAACAGACACGCCGGAATCGGTTCCGAGACCGATGCGAGCTACACCCGCATCACTGATCTTCTTGAGATTCCGCGCCTGAATGTTGAAGAAGTCCATCTGTGTCTGGCGCGCCTTTGCATCGGCTTTCGCCATTTCGCTCTTGATTCTCGCCATCTGCTCGGGCGGAAGAGTTTCGGCAATCAAGGGAAGCATCTCCTCCGTCATCGGACGATCCGGGAGGTTCGGCGTGAAGAAGATAGTTCTCTGCTTCAGAAGTCCGATGAACTCGTCGTCGATATCCCTGTCGCGCACACCATGGGCAAAGCCATCGACTCCGGAGCGCATCAACTCCTTGGCATCGGCGAGGTAATAGATATGGGCAATGGTTCTCAGGTTGTTCTTGTGCGCTTCGTCGATGATGGCTCGGTAGAGATTAGGCGGGAGTTTCTTCACCGTGCCGTTTCTGTCGTCCACCCAGAACTTCACGATGTCGGCCTTCTTCGCCGCAAGTTCCTGAACCACTTTTCGTGATTCGGCCTCGGTGGTCACCCCGTATGCAGCGTCCTTGCGGTACTCGGCTCCCGGCCCCATGCCCGGCAGCGCGATGCCCGGACCTGACGTCAGGAACAGAGCCGCGCCGTCTACGGGTTCCGCGCGAATCTGATACGGCAGGTCTCCGCGATCGACGCCAAGACTCAGTGTTGCCGCAATTCCGTAGTAGGCGTAACGCTTGAGATGATCGATCAGGTTTTCGCGGGTATAGGTTTCCTTGCTGGTCTCATTCGTCTTCACGACGGTGTATCCGAGGTGGCTATGCATGTCGATGATCGCCGGCATTACAGTCTTGCCGGTCACATCAACACGCGGTGCTCCATCGGGAGCCTGGAGTTCACCCTTCTTTCCGACGCTCGTGATCCTGCCGTTCTCGATGACGAATGCGGAGTTCTCGATCGGCGGGGTCTCATCACCGACGAGTAACCGCGCGCCTTCGAAGACAACGGCGGAAGTTGCCGTTGAGGTTTTCGGAACTTGTGCTCCCGAACAACTGAAGAGCAACAGGGTCGAACAGAGGACAATGGCCAAACGCATAGTGCTCCTCCACATTCGGCGTATAATGCCCCAACCATCATGAAGCGACGCCAGTTTTTCTCTAATTCCGCTGCGGCAGCGGGCTCCCTGGCCCTTGCAGGCATAGGTGCTTCCTCCTGCACGCCCGCGGCTACCGAAAACGCTGCATCACAGCCACCTGGACTTCCTAACGCTCCCGGCCTGACGCACTATGTATCGGAATTCATCGTCAACACAAAGTACGAAGACATTCCCGAGAACGTGCGGGAACTGGGGCGGAAGTCCATTCTCGACGGCTTCGGGCTTGCGCTCGCCGGTTCTGTGTCGGAGATGGGACCGCTCGTTCGACGCTACCTGGCAACACTGGTGCCGAATGGCGGCAACGCAACCCTCATTGGCAGCTTAGTAAAAGTCCCTGTTCGCTTTGCTGCGTTGGCGAATGGAATCTTCATTCACGCCGACGACTATGACGACACACAATTGTCGGTCGCTCCCGATCGCATCTACGGACTGTTGACGCATCCCACGGTGACCGTGCTGCCGCCGGCATTCGCACAGGCCGAAACGCGGAAAATCAACGGCAAAGACCTGACGCTTGCCTATCATCTGGGGGTCGAGATCGAAAGCAAGATCGCAGAAGCGATCAACCCGCGGCATTACGGCGATGGCTTTCACACGACCGGGACCATCGGATCGTTCGGCAGCGCGGCGGCATGTGCAAAGCTGCTGAATCTCGATGTGAAACAAACCGCATACCTCCTGGGCATTGTTGCTGCTGAAGCCGGTGGACTCCGCAACAACTTCGGTTCGATGACGAAGCCTTTTCACGCCGGCCGCGCCGCGGAGAATGGCGTGGTTGCTGCGGATCTGGCGGCACTCGGATGGACCGCGTCTGAGGAGATCCTCGAAGCGAGGAGTGGCTTCTTCCACGCGGCAGGCGGAGGTTTCAATCCAGACGCCATCGTGAATCGACTTGGCAAACCCTGGACCTTTGCGGATCCGGGAATCTCCATCAAGCCTTTCCCTTCGGGGTCACTGACGCATCCGGCGATGGGTGAAATGCTTCGCCTGGTCCGCGAAAACAACATCAATGCCGCCGACGTCGAGAAGGTTGATATGGGCGGCAACAGCGGGATGATGAACGCCCTCCTCCATCACCGCCCGAAGAATGCCCTCAATGCGAAATTCAGCATGGAATTCTGCATGGCCATCCTGCTCCTCGAGCGCAAGGCCGGCTTGCACGAATTCACCGACGACGTTGTGCAGCGCGCTGATGTGCAGGAACTGCTCCAGCGAGTGAACTTCTATGTGGATCCCGAGGCAGAAAAGGCAGGCCTCAATAGAATGACCAGCCTTATCAAAGTTCACCTCAAGAGCGGAAAGACAATCGATGGCCGGGCTGACTTCGCGAAAGGGCATCCTTCGAATCCCATGAGCTACGACGAAACTGCCGACAAGTTTCGAGGCTGCGCCGAGTATGCAAAGTGGCCAAAGGCGAAGGCCGAAAGCGTGATTCAGATCGTCAGGGATCTCGACAACGTTGCCGATGTCAGTGGGCTTACCGCTGCGTTGACGGCCAGTCGGTAGACAATTGCCGGCGCCACGGTTCATAATTACAGTTCTTCCAAAGTTGTGAACCATCAGCAGACCATTTCCTTACTGAAGAAGATTGAAACGGACCACGGCCCGAGCGCCTTTGCCTGCAGTTTCGGCCTCGAAGACATGGTGCTGCTCGACATGATCGCGAAGCATGCGCGTCGCATTGAGGTCTTCACGCTGGATACCGGCCGGCTTCCTAATGAGACGCTCGATCTGCTGGATGTCGCACGCGACAAATATCCCGTTCCGATTCGCGTCTACTTCCCGGACGCGAAGCTCGTGGAGGAATGGGTGGAGCAGAATGGACCCAACGGCTTCTACCGGAGCGTCTCGCAACGGAAGCAGTGCTGCCATATTCGGAAGGTCCTGCCCCTGGGCCGCGCGCTGACCGGCAAGAAGTCCTGGGTGACGGGCCTGAGACGCGAGCAGTCTCTCGCGCGGCAGACGCTACAGATCGAAGAATGGGATGAGGGCAATGGCCTGACGAAATTCAATCCGCTGCTGGAATGGACGCTCGACGACACATGGGCCTACATCAGGGAAAACAAGGTTCCGTACAACGCGCTTCACGATAAGGGATATCCGAGCATCGGCTGCGCCCCCTGCACGCGAGCCGTCGAACCGGGACAGGACATCCGCGCCGGTCGATGGTGGTGGGAAGAAACCACGGCGAAGGAATGCGGGCTGCATGCCCCCAAATGATTATCGAGAATCAGCAGCAGGTCACCGAAGCTGTCCTCAGCGAATTGCAACGCGCACAGGATCCTCGCCTCATAGAAATCGTCTCTGCCGCCGTACGTCACCTTCATGATTTCGCTCGCGAAGTAAAGCTCACTGAGGACGAATTCCGTCAGGCCTGCGCGTTCATCGCGGCACTGGGCAAGAAGACCACCGAAACGCACAATGAAGTCGTGCTTCTGGCCGGGTCTCTGGGCTTTTCGACCCTCGTTTGCCTGCTGAACAACGGCAACAAAGGACAGACGGAAACGACCGCAAACCTGCTTGGTCCTTTCTGGCGCATGGAATCTCCCGTTACTGCTAATGGCGAATCGATCGTGCGCTCATCAACTCCTGGCCCGCCGTTGTTCGTGAACGCGTGGGTGAAGGATGGTCAGGGCAAGCCTGTCGTGGATGCAGAAGTCGATGTGTGGCATTCGTCGCCCGAAGGGTTTTATGAGAACCAGGATCCACAACAGGCCAACATGAACCTCCGTGGAAAGTTCCGGACAGACGAAGACGGCCTCATCAGCTTTCGCACCGTGAAGCCCGCGGGTTACCCCATTCCTGTAGACGGACCCGTGGGAGACCTGATCCGGATTCAGGGCCGCCATAACCTGCGGCCCGCTCACCTGCACTTCCTGATCTACAAGCCGGGTTATAAGACGCACATCTCGCAGGTCTATGTGAATGATGACAAGAATCTCGAAACCGATGTCCAGTTCGGCGTCACGCGAGCGCTGGTTGGGAATTATGTGCGGCATGAGAAGGAGGCTGCGCCCGCGGCGGATGTGACGGGCCCGTGGTACTCGCTCGACTTTACCTTCACCATCGAACCTGGAGTCGCGAAGCTGCCCCGCCCGCCCATCACGGCGAAAGCAGAAGGATCGCGGGTTAAGTTGGAGATTTTGGAGAGAAAGTAATCCGGCCAAGTCCAATTATCAACGGACAACAGTCGCGGACAGCCGGCTAAGTGAGAGAGCATCTTCCCCGGTTCGTCGGATGTCTGTTAAGTGTTGTCCGATGATAATTGGACTTCGCCGAATGAAAACGCTGCAGACTTGAAAATCCCCCACCCGCCGCCTCATGGACTTAAACTCTGTCCCCGCAGTTCAGGGTTCGTGTAGTCTGGCGCCATACTATGCAGCGATTTGGCGGAGGCCTCAACACGGAAGTCCGATTCGACGCGCGCACGGCTTACATTCGTCATTCCGTTGTCGTGCGGGTCACACACTGGATCAATGCCGCCGCTTTTGTTGGTCTTGTCGTCAGTGGAATCGCGATCCTCCTGGCTCACCCACGTCTGTATTGGGGCGAGACCGGTGGCGTCGGTACTCCGTCCATTTTTGATCTACCGCTACCCTTTATGCTGACCGGGCAATCCGGATGGGGCCGTTCGCTACACTTCCTCTCGGCCTGGGTGTGCGTGTTGAACGGTCTACTTTATGTTGCGTACGGTGTTGTTACGCGGCATTTTGATCGGAACCTTTTGCCAGCAAGAAACGATCCCAGGCCGCCTGCAGAGGAATTGCAGACGTACAACCTGACTCAGCGGCTGACATACTTGACTGTGGTCTTTGTCCTGTCGCCAATCATGATCTGGACAGGCTTCGCGATGTCGCCCGCAATCACTTCGGTATTTCCGACGATCGTGACCATCCTGAAGGGGCAACAGTCCGCACGAACAGTGCATTTCATCGTCGCGAGTGTGCTTGTCACTTTTTTGGGCATACATGTCGCGATGGTATACGTCACAGGGTTCAGGACTCATATGCGTGCAATGCTGACGGGACGTGCCGGAAAGGAACTCCATGCTGGACCGTCGTAAGCTGATCAAAAGCGGTATCGCTGCTGCGGCAGGCGCGTCGGGACTCGCGGTGGCTGCCCGCCTTGCGAACCAATATGGCCTTGTACCACCGGACCATGGAGGTATTTACGGTGTTGGCGAGACTCTGACTTATGCCTCCCAGCGTCTCCTGACGTCGCGGTATTCCCTTGCGCGGGAATTCACCCGCAACGATATCTCGAGAATCGCTCCGGTCAACGGCGAGCCTCCTCAGAATGACGAGTACCAGAGTTTGCTGAATGGGAACTTTGCCGGCTGGCGGCTCGTGATTGACGGCTTGGTTGCGCGGCCGTCGTCGTGGTCCCTTGCGGAACTGAAGCGTCTCCCCGCGAGCAGTCAGATCACGCATCAAGCCTGCGAGGAAGGCTGGTCGTTTATCGCGCAATGGACCGGTGTTTCCCTTTCGTATGTGTTGAATCTTGTCGGTGTCAGCAACCGCGCAAGGTTTGTCGTGTTCTATCCCTTCGACTTCGATATCAATTTCTGGGATAGCCTGGATATGGCGGATGCTTTCCACCCACAGACGTTGCTGGCCTACGGGATGAATGGAGAGGAACTGCCAACGCAGCACGGCGCGCCTCTTCGGTTGCGAGTTCCTCGACAGCTGGGCTACAAGAGCGTGAAATATCTGTCACGTATCAGCCTCGTCGATACCCTGAAAAACATCGGCAGCGGTCTGGGTTCCGCGTCACCGGACTACGGGTACTCCTGGTATGCGGGTATTTGAGACTCAAGCGAAGGCGCGCGGGGCAAGCTGGAGATCCTCGAGCGAAAGTAGGCCCCCTGCTTTGGAGATTCGAGGTTGGAAGTCGCAGATTGGACTGCAATGCATCGGTCCAATTTAAGATTTCCAACCTCGAATCTCCAATGCAGGACTTTCCATTTTCCGTTCCTCTCTCACTCTCCGGAGCGCCGAATAAAGAATCTTCAGTCTTGTAAATCCCTCACCCACCGCTCCGCGGCGCCCTCTCCCGTAGCGAGAAGGTTCGTGTATATTGGCGGCCATGTCTGCGGCCGAACGAACGAATGCCCCAAAGCTGACGCCGATCCAGTGGTTGATCTGCATCATCGCCGTCATCGGGTTTGCCTTCGATACTTACGAAATCCTGATGCTCCCACTGATCGCGCCGCCGGCACTGCGCGATCTAACCGGTGCACAGCCAGGCTCGCCGGAATTTCAGGCATGGGTCGGACGGCTTTTTTACATCCCCGCGTTAGCGGCTGGAATCTTTGGACTCCTTGGCGGATATCTCACGGACTGGTTCGGACGCCGGCGTGTCCTCACCTTCAGCATTCTTCTCTACGCCGTATCGGCATTCTCGTCGGGATACGCGACATCGATCGAAATGCTTCTGGTGCTTCGCTGTCTTGTCTACGTAGGTGTATGCGTTGAGTTTGTGGCAGCAGTCGCATGGTTGGCGGAACTCTTTCCGGATCCGATCCAGCGCGAGAAGGTTCTGGGTTACACACAGGCGTGCTCGAACTTCGGAGGACTCCTTGTGGCGTCGGCCAATGCTTTGTGCATTCTGTATGCTGAAAGCCTGCCGGCTCTGAGGGGGTTCGGCCTGACGGCCGCGGATTCCCATTCAGCCTGGCGTTACACGTTGATGACCGGAGTCATCCCAGCGCTTCCATTGATCCTCATTCGTCCGTTCCTTCCGGAGTCGCCCGTGTGGCGTGAGAAGCGCGCCGCAGGAACTTTGAAGCGACCCAGTTTTCAGGAACTTTTTGCTCCGAGCCTGAGGCGCGCGACGATCGTATCCACCATCATGCTTGCGCTCGCCTATGGCGCCGCGTTCGGTGCGCTTCAACAGGTACCGCAAATGATTCGTGGAGTGCCGGAGGTTCGTGAGGAGATACGGAACCTCGCGCCACCGCAGGCCGGCGCAATCACCGGAGGCATCGCCGCGCGCATGACGCTGGTCTCTGAAGTCGGAGGCTTAATGGGCCGAACGCTTCTGGCACTGCTGGTCGTGCGTATTCTGAGCCGGCAGCGTCTACTCAGACTCTTCCAGGTTCCCGCGTTCATCATGCTGCCGATCGTTTTCGGCCTCGCAGCGACGACAAGCCTGACATGGCTCTACGTTGGAAACTTTATCCTCGGAATTCTGGTCATCGGCCAGTTCAGTTTCTGGGGCAATTATCTTCCGCGTATCTATCCGGTCCATTTGCGCGGAACCGGAGAGAGCTTCGCGATCAATACCGGAGGACGGCTCGTTGGTACATGCTTCGCCTGGTTGACTGCAACGCTGGCCGTCACAACCGATCCTGCTTATGCTCCGACAAAGGTGGCGCTTGTCGCTTCGGCGGTGGGCTTTTCGGTGCTCTTCGTCGGGTTCCTGTTCTCATTCTGGCTGCCGGAACCAGGGAAGGATAACTATGAGTAACGGAAGCCTGGAGGATGTCCTTCAAGGGACGAATCCTGTCGCGTTGCTGCGGAATTCTCAAATCGGACCTTATGCATTCCCCGTAGTTCGATCCGAGTTCACCAACTGGCGCGACGAGCAGCGTTCCTGGCGAGAGACGTGTGCGTTGTTCGATCAGTCGCACCACATGACGGACCTGTATGTCGAGGGTCCGGACGCGCTCCGTTTGTTCTCTGATCTCGGCGTGAACACCTTCGGGAATTTCAAAGTTAACCAGGCAAAACAATTCGTCGCCTGCAATCACGAGGGATATGTGATTGGCGACGCCATTCTCTTCTACCTCGACGAGAACCGTTTCAATCTCGTGGGCCGCCCGCCTGCTGCAAACTGGGTGCAATATGCCGCCGAATCCCGAAAGTACAACGTATCCGTGGAAAGAGATGAACGGTCCGCGGTCAATCAGGGCCGCAGGAGAGTCTTCCGGTACCAGGTGCAGGGACCAAACGCCCTCAAAGTGATGGAGAAGACCATTCGAAAGGCCACACCGGACATCCGGTTCTTTCACATGGACATCTTCAGGATCGCAGGACACGACGTCCGAGCCTTGCGGCATGGAATGGTCGGCCAGCCCGGATGGGAACTGTTTGGGCCCTGGGAGCACGCTGAAGAAGTGAGAGTCGCAATCGTCGAAGCCGGCCAGGAGTTCGGAATTCGTCAGGTGGGCGCGAGAACATATCCGACGAGCTGTCTCGAGTCCGGATGGATTCCTTCGCCGCTGCCCGCTATTTATACCGGCGAAAAATTGAAGGGCTATCGACAGTGGCTGACTGCGAGGAGTTATGAGGCGACCGCGTCACTGGGTGGGAGCTTTCATGCAGAGGACATCACGCAGTACTACCTGACCCCCTACGATCTGGGCTACGGTCCGTTCGTAAAGTTCGATCATGAATTCGTCGGGCGAGACGCGCTGGAGATGATGGAAGGACAACAACGCCGCAAAAAAGTGACGCTCGTCTGGAACGGCGATGACATGGCGGGTGTCTTTCGTACGTTGTCCAATGACACCGGAGACGTTGCGAAGTATATCGATCTGCCTCTGGCGAACTACGCATCGCTGCCGTATGACAAGGTGACTGTTGGCGGTAAGACTGTGGGGTTATCCACGTATACTGGCTACACCTACAATGAACGCGCGATGATTTCTCTGGCGGTTGTCGATGTCGATTCGAGCAAATCCGGCACGGCGGTCACGGTCGTGTGGGGCGAGGACAGCCGAGGATCATCGAAGCCGACCGTCGAGCGTCACAAGCAGGTCGAGATTCGCGCAACGGTTGCTCCGTGCCCCATCTCAGATGTTGCCCGGCTGTCGTATCGTCCGAAGTAAGAGGAACAGGGAACAGGAGAAACACATGGCATACATTTTCCACGAGGACCAGCTTCCACGGCTGGTTTCAGCCGTCCCCGGTCGTGAGCGTACATTCTTCGTGAACAAAGAACTCACCAACATCGATGACATGCTCGCCGGCATCATGCGTTACAAGGCCAATGCCGCTTCGCCTTTTCATCTCCACGAAAACTGCGAGCACTTCTACTTCATCATCGAAGGCAAAGGCACGGTGGAGACGCCTGATGGCACCCGTCCGGTAGAACCCGGCAGCATGGTGTTCATTCCGCCCGAGGCGAAGCATCGCCTGCGCGCCAGTGACACAGGACTGTTCTATTTCGAGTTCCAGGCGCCCAATCGATTCAAAACAACAATTCTGGACGGCACACCCGATGACCTGCGATGGAATCGCGTCGATGGACGCGTCTGGATTCAAACGTAGAGGACGCTATGCCAAGTACAACCTTTATCGATACCAACTCGCTCCCAAGAACAACAACGCCTCAGGGTGAATTCACTGAAATCCTCAACGGTGCTCTCACCGGCGCGAAGAATGTCCTCGGTGTCCTGCGCTGGGTCCGGCCGGACGAAAGTTTCAAGGCCGAAGCGTCGGACAAGCATCAGCTTCTGTATTTGATGGAGGGAGCGGGCCGCATCAATCTCGAGAACAAGGATCACGATGTCACGAAGGGTATGGGAATTTATCTCGGCCCTTCCGAAACGGCGACGATTTCGGCAACCACTTCCACGGTAAAGATTTTTCATCTTACGGTTCCGAAGATTCCAAAGTAGGAGGACGCTATGTGGAGCGGCCGATTCGTGGTGGGTTTCGCACTCCTTGC
>Ga0068859_100004948_pt1 | contig 13538 bp, 17 predicted proteins | sample KBSSwiS22_FD_66585 | JGI IMG/M metagenome (GOLD analysis project Ga0068859, IMG submission 66585) | Switchgrass rhizosphere microbial communities from Kellogg Biological Station, Michigan, USA - KBS Switchgrass S2-2 | ecosystem: Host-associated > Plants > Roots > Rhizosphere > Soil ... | reverse complement strand
CCCCGAGCTGTTCCGTCACGCGACGTCCCCCGCCTTCGACGCTCTGGGCGCCGCCGAGACCGCGGCGCGCCTGGCGGTCGAAGCCCTCCTTCAACGGGAGCGCGCGGCCCGCCTCGTGGACTTCCACCGCCGCGACGCGTCGCTCCCCGGACTCGAGGACGTGCTCGAAGGGCTGACACGCACGGCGTTCGACGGCGCGCGGCAGGACGAGCCCGACCGCCTGGCCGAGATCCGCCGTGGGATCCAGCGCGCGGTCGTCCACGGCATGATCCGGCTCGCCGAGGATCGCGACGCCCCCGCGCGCGTGACCTCGCGCGTGGATGCCGCCCTCGACCTGACGCTGCCGCGCCTTCGAGGCGCAGCCGGCTCCCCCGCTCATCGCGCTCACGCGCGTCTTCTCGAGCGCGACATCGAGGCGCATCTCGCACGCCCCCGGGACGCCACGCCCGTGCCGCCGCCGGCGCTGGACCCGCCGCCCGGCGATCCCATCGGCGACCGCGGGATGCTCGAGGATTGCGGCTTCGGCGACCCCGGAGCGCGTTGACGCCCCTGGGGTCGGATGATAAATTCCCCCGGCCTCTCGCACATTGTTCCTGAGTAGCTCAGTGGTAGAGCAGGCGGCTGTTAACCGCCGGGTCGGGGGTTCAAATCCCTCCTCAGGAGCCACCCCTCGTGCGAAGGTGCGCCGAGCGCCGCTGAAGTCCCCGGAGAGTCAACGATGGCAAACAAGACACAGTCGACATTCCAGAAGCGGCAGAAAGAGCTCGCGCGGCAAGCGCGTCGCAAGGAGAAGGAAGCCAAGCGCCTGGAAAAGAAGGCCGAGGGCGACGCCAACCCCGCGACGGACGTCTCGACCGAGGATCCCGACCTCGTCGGCATCAAGCTCGGGCCGCAGCCTCCCCCTGACGACGAGGACGTGTAGTCATCGTCGAACGCTCCGGCGCCGCTCCGCCAGGGACGGCGTTCGATCCTCGACCCTCAGCGTCAGCGCCTTCAGCTCCCCCGGTGTGATCTGACCGATACGAGCGAGGAGCCTCAGGAGGCCCAGCGCGTCGGGGACCTCCTCGGGCTGGAGGTCGTCGATGATGCTCTCCATCCACGCGCGATCCACTGGAAGAGAGTACACGCTGCCTCCGGAAAACCAATCGGCCTCTCCATGCGTCCAATGGGGCCGCAGGAGGTTTCCCATGCGCACGATCATCGCGTTGTTGCTTCTCGCCGGGTGCGGACGTGGAGCATCCAGCATCGCGCAGCAACGCACCGCCACGTTGGAGCGGTTGCTGGAACGGTTCCATGCCGAGAGCAAGTTCCCAGGCGCGGTGGCCGGCGCCTGGCTCCCCGACGGCTCGACGGTCGTCGCCGCCGTGGGGCTCGCCGACCGCGATCGCGCCTCACCGATGCGCGCGGATGATCTCCTGCACGCGGGAAGCGTCGGGAAGACGCTCTTCGCGGCGCTGGCGCTGCAGCTCGTGGGAGAGGGACGCATCGCGCTCGATGATCCGGTGATCGACTACCTCGGACGCGAGCCCTGGTACGCGGTGGTGCCGAACGGCGAAACGATCACGATTCGCATGCTGCTGGCGCACACGACCGGCATTCCCGAATATGGGTCCGCGTTCATGTCGGCACTGAAGGAAGACCCCGGCCGGCGGCGGTCCCCACGCGACGCCGTGATGTCGGCGGGAGGCGCGCCGCCGCTCTTTGCGGCGGGCACCAGCTTTTCCTACAGCGACGTCAACTACCAGCTCCTGCAGCTCCTGGAGGAAAAGGTCACCGGTCGAAGCGCGTACGAGGAGATCGCCGAGCGCGTCCTCCGGCCGCTCGGCTTGATGCGCATCGTGCCGGCCAACGCGAGCGTGATTCCGGGACTCGTCCCCGGCTACGCCGGCGCCGACTTCTTTCTCGGATTCGATGCGGTGATGCGGGACGGCCGCCTCGTCCTCGACCCGGCGTTCGAGGGCGGTGGCGGCGGCTTCGTCACCAACGCCGGTGATCTCGCCCGGTGGATGGCGCTGTTCGGGCAGGGCCGCGCGTTCCCCGCGTCCTTGCTCTCGGAAGTTCGCCGGGGGGTCCCCGCGGGACAGCTGGATGTGGGCAAGGATGCGGTGTCGGGGCTCGGCGTCGAGATCGTGCCGACCCCGCTCGGGCCGGCGTGGGGACACGGAGGCTTCTTCCCCGGGTACCTCTCGCTCGTGCTCTGGTACTCCGACCTCGGGATCTCGGTCGCGGTGCAGGTCAATTCCAGCGCGGGCGATGCCGTGGCTCGACCGCTGCGCGAGTTCGTCGAAGACGCCGCGCGGACGCTGTCCGAGCGCCCACGCTAGTCCGAAGGCCGGCCCTACTTCGCCGCCTTCGCTGTCTTGGCCTTGGCGGTCTTCGCAGCCCGGACGGGTTTCTCGCGCGGCGGAGCGTCGCTGCGCTCGAGCCGGACGATCTGCGTCAAGAACTTCTTCAAGCCGTGATCATCGAACAGGATCATGGTGTACTGCGAACCGCTCTCTTTGATCGTCCCGATTCCGAAACTCGCGTGATTCACTCGATCGTTCTCGTGGAACAACTCGGCCGACTTGGTCATTTGCTCTCCCACACAGGGTTTTTGGGGCTTCGGGCGCGCGGCTGGCAGTTCCAACATAAGGCGAAAGTCGTCCCCTGTCACGGGGCGGGCGGGGCCCCCGGCGAAAAACCTCGCCGAAAGGGCGGTGGCGGCGACTATCTTCGCCGCACGGCTGGGAGGGCCGCGATGTTTCGGACCCTGCTGATGGTCACGCTCGTGGTCGCGCTGCCGCACACGCCGCCGGCCCTTGCCAAGGAAGATCCGAACGAGGCGCTGTGGACGGCCGCGCGCAAGGGGAACGCCGCGAAGGTGGCCCGCATCCTGGAGGGGGGCGTCTCGGCGGACGCGCGCGTGGTGGCCCTGTCGGTCACCGCCTCCAACAACCGCCCCGAGGCGTTCACCGTCCTCTGGAGCCACGACAATTCGGACGTCTCTCCGGCCGCGCTGGACTATGCGCTCTGCTACGCCCACCGCCATCCGGCTCCCGCGACCGAGATCGCCGAAGTTCTCCAGGCGCGCTCCCTCACGATCGACGCGTGCTGCAAGGGGAACGGCAAGCATCCCTACTGCGCGAAGAGGCCAATTCGCCTGACCTCGCGGGAGTACCCGCCGGTACGGTGCGCGACCGTCTTCGTCGACGGCGCCGAGGTGCCCGAAGGAGCGACGCGGATCGCCGTCCTCTGGGACGAACGGGTCTCCATGCTCGATCCTGCGAGCTCGGCCAAGTACGGTACGCGCAAGATTGCGCCGTCCGGCTCGAAGGACTGGGCGATGGAATTCGCTCCCGTTCTCGGCCGGCTCGGCGCGGACGCGATCCTCATCTCCTCGGCGGAGACGATCGAGGCCGTGAGGAGCGATCTGTACCGTTACCCCGGAAGCGGCACGGGCGTGTTCAAGTACGGGTCGGTCATCGACCGGATCGAGCTCGTGGCGATACGCACGGGTCCGCCCTGAGGGTCCAACCATGGATGGGATACCGATCTTGCTGCTGTTCGCGCTGACCGCGCTCGCGGTCCTCGCCGCGATCGAGCTGGGATACCGCCTGGGACGAGCCGCGCTTCGCCGTGCCGGGGACGAGAAGGAATCGCCGGTCTCCGCTTTCACGGGGACCACGCTCGGCCTTCTCGCCTTCATCCTGGCGTTCACGTTCGCGATCGTGTCCGATCGCTACGACGCCCGGAAGGGGCTCGTGCGCGACGAGGCCAATGCCATCCGGAACGCCTTCGCGCGGTCGGAGTTCCTCCCCGAGGCGGATCGAGGCGAGGCGGCCCAGCTCTTGAAGGAGTACGTGGACACTCGGATCGCCGCCGTTCGGTCGCGCGACTACGCCGAGGTCCGGCAGGCGTTGGGGGACGCGGAGCGCATCCAGCGCCGCCTCTGGGAGGTCGCCGTCGACAACGCCCGCAAGGACATGAACTCGGACGTGGCCGCCCTCTACGTCGAGTCGCTGAACGAGGTGACCAACTTCCACCACCTCCGTGTCGCCGTCGGCCTCCAGGCGCGGATCCCGCGCGCGATCTGGATCGTCCTGCTCGTCCTCGTCGTGCTCGCGATGACCGGTGTGGGCTACCAGACGGCCATCGCGGGCTCCGTGCGGACCTGGGCGATGCTGATCCTCGCGCTGTCGTTTTCGATCGTGATCGCGCTGATCGCGGAGCTGGATCGCCCGAACTCGCGCTACATCACCGTGCCCCAGCAGCCGCTCGTGGACCTTCGGTCCTCGATGGACGCGTCGGGCCGCACGCCCTCCCGTTAGCGTCTCGGCGCGAACGCCTTTCCGGGGGTGCCGCCGAGCGCCAAGAGCGTGACGCCCTCCGGCCCGGGAACGATCTTCCGCTTCTGCTCGGGGCCCACGCGCACGAGCATGCCGGGCGTGAGCGTGAACGTCTCGTCGCCGGCTTCGAGCTTCGCGCTCCCGGCGATCGGGACGTAGACCTCTTCCTGGCCGTCCTTCGCGTGGTCGTGATCCGGATAGTCGCTCCATCCCGCGGGGAGGAAGAGCATGTTCATGCCCCAGGAGGTCACGCCGAGGCTCTTGGCGGCGTAGCGGAACCGTCCCTTCCCCTCGTAGCTCTCGAGATCGTCGAAGCTCTTGATCGTCACGTCGGCCATGGGATTTCTCCTTTGCCGCTAGACTACGCCTTCATGACCGGACGGCGCCTCGCACACTACGAGATCATCGACAAGATCGGATCGGGAGGGATGGGCGAGGTCTTCCGCGCCCGCGACACCAAGCTCGGCCGTGAGGTCGCGCTGAAGATCCTCCCCGAGAGCCTCGCCGCCGATCCCGAGCGCGCCGCCCGCTTCGAGACCGAGGCGCGCGCGGTCGCGGCGCTCCGGCACCCGAGCATCGTGACCATCCACGGCATCGACGAGGCGGACGGGGTCCGTTTCATGGCGATGGAGCTCGTCGAAGGCAAGACGCTCACGCAGAGCATCTCGCCGGGCGGGCTGCCGCTGGACCGCTTCCTCGAGATCGCCATTCCCCTCGCCGACGCCGTCGCCGCCGCGCACGCGAAGGGGATCACGCACCGCGACCTCAAGCCCGACAACGTGATGGTCGAGCCGGACGGGCGCATCAAGGTCCTCGACTTCGGTCTCGCGAAGCTCTTGGAGGTGGGTCTCGTGGGCGACGGCACGCTCACGGTCGGTCCGGCCGTGACCGCGTCGGGGCGGATCATGGGCACGGTCGCGTACATGTCGCCGGAGCAGGCGGAGGGGAAGCCGGTCGACCCGCGCTCGGACGTCTTCTCGCTCGGCATCGTCCTCTACGAGATGATCACGGGCGACCGGCCCTTCCAGGGCGACACGCACATCTCGACGATCACGGCGATCCTGCGCGACACGCCCAAGCCGGTGCACGAGCGCCGGCACGCCGCCCCCCGCCAGCTCGATCGCATCGTGCAGCGGTGCCTCGAGAAATCGCCCGACCGCCGCTACGAGACGGCGCGCGGCCTGAGGAACGACCTCGAGAGCTTGAAAGTCGAGGAGACCTCGCAGGCGAGCGTCGCGGCGGTGGCTCCGCCGCCCGCGGCGTCACGGCGGGTCCCGGCGTGGGCGTGGATCGGTGGCGTCGTCCTCGTCGCCGGCCTTCTGGGCGGCTGGTACGCGATCGGCGGTCGCGGCGACACGCCCGCCGCTGCCGCCCCGGCCAAGCCCAGCATGATCGTCGTGTTCCCGTTCGAGAACATGGGCTCGGCGGACGATCAGTACTTCGCGGCCGGTATCTCCGAAGAGATCACGAGCCGTCTGTCGGCGCTCTCGGGCCTGGGCGTCGTCTCGCGCACGAGCGCGAACCAGTACGACCGCAAGGGCAAGACCATGGCGACCATCGCCGCCGATCTCGGCGTGGACTACGTGCTGGACGGAACCGTCCGCTGGGCACGCAACCCCAGCGGCACCAGCGAGGTCCGCATCACGCCGCAGCTCATCAAGGCGAAGGAGGACCGTCAGGTCTGGTCGGCGAGCTACGACCGCTCGATGGATCAGATCTTCCGCATCCAGTCGGAGATCGCCGGCGAGGTCGTGGACAAGCTCGGCATGGCGGTCGGCGGGAAGGAGAAGGAAGCGCTCGCCGCGGCGCCCACGGACAACGTCGAGGCGTACCACGCCTACCTCCGCGCCCACGAGCTGCACGAGTCGATCCGCTTCTCGCGCGAGGACCAGGAAGCGGGGATCGCGCTGCTCGACGAGGCCTGCGCCAAGGACCCGCGCTTCCTCCGCGCGTGGGCCGAGCTCGCCAAGGCTCACGCTGCGTTCATCCACTTCGCCTGGGATCCTACGGAAGCTCGTCTCGCGAAGGCGAAGGAAGCCGCCGACCGCGCGCTGGCCATCGATCCGGAATCGCCCTGGGCCCAGCTCGGGCTCGGGTACTACCACTACTGGGGCCGCAAGGACTACGCGAGCGCCGACGCCGCGCTGTCGAAGGCGCAGGCCGGATTGCCCAGCTCGGCGGAGGTCGCGCAGGCGATCGGCGTGGTGCGGCGCCGCCAGGGGAGGTTCGAGGAGGCCTCGGCGCAAATGGAGCGTGCGGGCTCCCTCGACCCCAAGAACCCGCTGAACTACTTCACCCTGGGAGAGACCCAGGCGGTCCTACGCCGGTACGACGCCGCGGACGCAAGCTTCGAGCGCAGCGGTACCCTCGCGAAGGAGCCCCTCGCCGCGGACGTGAACCGGGGCCGCGTGGCGCTCCTCGCGGGCGACGCCGAGCGTGCGCGTCAGTGGCTCGATCGTTCGGCGCATCAGGAATCGTCGAGCTCCGAGATCCGGATCATGCGCTACTGGCTCGCCATGGATCTCCGGGCGTACGACGTGGCGCTGCGCCTGGCTGAGGACTTGCCCGAAGCGAGCAACGCGCAGTTCGAGTTCGAGTGCCGCGCGGCGGCACGCGGATTCGCGCTCGAGGGGAAGGGAGACGCCCAGGCGGCACGCACCGAGCTCGAGAAGGCGCTCACCGTCCTCGACCTCTACGCGCGCGATCACGCCGACGAATCGAATCGCCACAGCCTGCGCGGCCGCATCCTGGCGAAGCTCGGGCGGGCCGACGAGGCGGTCGCCGAGGGGGCGCGGGCCCTCACGCTGCGGCCGGCCTCGAACGACGCGTGGATCCGCCAGTTCCGCCAGATGGACTTGGCGCAGATCGAGATCGCGGCCGGGAAGCAGGAAGCGGCGTTGAAGCACCTCGACGAGCTGCTCGCGCAGCCTTCGGACCGGGCGTCGCCCGGGTACCTTCGGCTCTCGCCGCAATTCGACGCGCTGCGCGGGAACCCGGAATTCGAGAAGCTGACGGCGCGCTAGCCGCGATCCGGCCTGAGCCTCTTGTGCGAAAGGACGATCAGCTCCCGCTCGATGTCGTCGTGCAGCGCGTTCAGGCGGTTGCGGTGAAAGCCGAACCTCTTCCGGATGGGCTCGCTGAGAATCGTGCACGCGGTCGCGCCCACGGTCAGGCCGACCATCAAGCAGACGACGAACGTCCAGGTCGTGCTCTCCTGCACCGCCGGGGGAAACACGTTGTAGAAGGCGGAGCCCGCTTTCTTCCCGAGGAAGAATCGGGAAGCCGCTCGATCGTGAGCGCTCTTCTTCGCCATGCCGTGCGCGATGTTGTTCAGGCTCAACGATGCGTTGCCGAGAAGCACCCAGCTCATCGCCAACGTGAGGCCCGCGCCGATCAGGTCGGAGACCATCGCTCGCCCCGATGAGAACTGTTGGAGCAAATCCGGGATCCGGCCCGGCTGCGCGGTCTCGATCCGCCTCCGCAGCGCGGGGACCGCGTCGAGCTCCTTCAGGAATCCCTGAGGAAGGGTCGGAGACGCTTCGCGGTCCCACTCCAGGAGGTCCACGCAGATGCGCCGCTCGATCTCTCGCTGATACCCGGTCTTGATTCCGAAGGGAAGGCGCTTGACCCATCGGGCGGGCTTCGGATACCCCACCCGCTCCGCCATCTCCGCCGCCTTGTGGATGGCGACGTAGGGAAGCGCCCAGGCGGAGTTCAGAGGCGCGTACGCGAGGTCGGCCCAGAGCGTCGGCCGCTGCAGCTCCCAGGTTTGCCGGAGCGAGAAGTTGGCTTCGATGAAGGCAGGAACGCGCGCCCGGCAGCGCTCGACGTACGTCTCGATGCTCCGGTCCACGTGCGCGACGTGCTGGGCTTTCGCCTCGTCGAGTTCCAGGACATTCGTGGTCACGGCGAAGCGAACATAGGGCTCGGGTCGCCGGGTCGGCAACGCGAGGCTAGGGCGCGCGTTTTCGCCACGGGTCGGGCGCAGCGCCCAGGATCGTCAGGAGCTCCGCGACGATCATCGCCGTCGCGCCCCAGAGCTCGTCCGGTCCGAGCTGGAAGAGCGGGACGTCGTAGTCCTGTCCTTTGCGCTCCTTCCGCACCACGCGCACGGTGTCCTCCGCCGTCAGGAGCGCGATCGGGACCTCGATCAAGCGATCCACCTCCCGCGCACAGGGGCGGAGCGAGGGTGCGGCACCGGCCGTCGCGACGACGGGAGTCAGCACGTAGTTGCTCACGGGAATGTGGAGCGGCGTGAGGCGGCCGCGCACGACGACGAGGCCGGTGTCGAGCCCGACCTCCTCGTTGGCTTCGCGGAGCGCCGCCTCCTCCGCCGACTCGGCGCCTTCGACCGCTCCCCCGGGAAGCGACACCTGACTCTTGTGCCGGGGAAGGCCGGCCCCTCGAACGGTCAGGAGAAGGACCGGCTGGTCCTCCCGGGGGTAAAGAAGGGCGAGCGCCGCAGCGGCACGAGCGCTCTCCGGCACTCGCCCGGGATCCCAGCTCGGCCGCGGCCGCGGAGCCATCGCGGCTTGAGCATCGGCGCCCGGGAGCGACGCGAAGGCTCTCGGGCTGAGCCGATCGACCAGCTCAGCGAATCGCACGGACGGTCCGTGCCGGGATTATTCGGTCGGGGGCGGACACCAGACGTCCGCGCAGTAGATCTGCTCGCACGTCTTGTACGCCGTGACTTCGCCCCAGTTCATCGGCTCCCCGCAGCAACCGGTGCCGCGCTGCCCGACGACCTTCTTCTTTTGCGCGGTCTGGTAGTACGTGCAAACGCCGATGAATGCGTCCGTGCGCGGCATCATCGTCATGTAGGTGCCCACGCCGGCGAACAACGCCAGCGCCGCGATCGCGATCTGAGTCTTCCGGATCCGCTTCATGATCTCCTCCTGTGGGGCGACCCGCCCGAGTGCGCAGAGCATACGAGGGCGCCGCGGCGGATGTCCATGCCACCGCGCGGTTGCGAACCCGGGCAACTGCGCGTACAGATGAATCATGAACCGCTTGCTCGTCGCGTTCGCCGTCATGGCCGCCGGTATCCCGGGGTCCTCCGCCGCGCCGACCTGCGAAGCGACCGTCCACGGCGAGCTCACGCGCGTCGAGCCGAAGGAGCTCGTCACCGCGCACACGTTCACCGTGAGCGTCACGACGCTCGAGCCTTGCGCCGAGGTCCGCTTCACGCTCAGCACCACGGAGCGGATCTCGAAGACGAAGGTCAAGGTCGTGAAGACGAACGGCGGGGTGCGCGTTCGCAACGGCTCGACCTCGCAGATCCTTCCCTACGACATGAAGAACGGGCGCAAGCTGGAGAAGTGGGAGGTCACGGTCACCGGGTGCACGCGGTGCCCGTCCTGAAGGGGTCTGACCCTATTTCGTCGCCTTCTTGATGGTGATGTCGCCCTGGAAGTTCTTGAACTGGATCTCGGGGCCGCCGCCGCCGATCGTTCCGCGCACGGTCTTGTCGAACTTCACGACGTACCGGCCGCGCTGGTCGCGCTTCCCTTCGACCTGCTTCGGAGCTTCCGTCTTCATGGAGATCTCGAAGTCGCTGTAGACGTCGCCTCCGCCGGAGTTGATGCTGACGTTGGCCTTGAGGTCCGCCGGGAACGCCACCTCGATGTCGCCGTTCAGCGAGCTGAACGCCATCGGCTTCCCCGGCGTGATCGACTTGAAGTTCACGAGCACCCGTCCGTTGAGCGCGTGCGCGACGGCGGTGCCGGACACGTCGGTGAGCGTGACCGAGCCGTTGATGTTCTCGACGTCGAGCTCGCCCGAGACCCCGGTCACGATGATGTCGCCGTCGTTCACCGAGCGCAGGGCCATGGACGTGCGCACGGGAACGGTGATTTCGAGGTCCACGGCGCGCTGGGAGGTGTCCACGGCGATCTCGACGTGGTTGTCCTCCTCCTCGACCGCGAGACCCGTGGTGTTGATCGCGATCCGGTGCCGGCCGCCGGACTCCCCGCCGGAGTCGCGCTCCCGGACCTTGGCCTCGACGACGACCTCCTTGGCCGAGGAGGCCTTGACCGTGATGCTCCCGGTCAGCACGCTCACGCTCAGCGTGACCGGCTGGGAGGGATCGGTCAGCGGGATCGTCACCCGGTCCTGTGCCGAGACGAGCCCGAGGCTGCCGAGGAGAAGCGTCAGGAACGAGACCGCGGTGCGGTGCTTGGTCGTCATGAGTTAGGACCCACTTTCGAGGATGCGGATGTCGCCGTTGAGGTTTTGGATCGTGACGTCGGGCCCGCCGGAGCCGCAGCGGCCCCCGGTGTAGCGCTCGGAGCGGTAGACGAACCGGCCGTCCTTCCGCTCGCCCACCGCGGGCTCGGCGGGAAGGGCCGTCATCGGGAAATCGCTCGTGACGTCCCCGTTCCAGGTCTTGAAGTGGAAGTCGGCGTCGGGGCGCTTCGCGAAGACGAGCTCGATGTCTCCGTTCACGGTCGTGAACTCCGACGTCTCGCGCGGGTTCTCCCGGAACGAGACCTTCACCGGACCGTTGACGGTCTTCGCCTCGCCGCTTCCGCCGACGTTGCGCATCGTGACGTCGCCGTTCACGTTGTTGACCTTGAAGCTGCCGGTGACGTTCTCGACGGAGACCCGGCCCTCGTTCACCGTGGCCAGGCGCAGCGCGATGCGCTCGGGCACGCGCACCTGGAAGTCCATGTGCACGACGTAGCGGCGCTCCTTCTGCCGGCGCCAGCAGTCCGGGTAGTCGTCGTAGCAGCGGAATGGCCCGCCCACGTACAGCTTCACGGAGTCGCCGTCCTGGGTCACGTCGAGCACGACTTCACTCTTGGCCATCTCGAGATCGGCCTGCGACGCGGCGCGGATCGTCTTCGCGACCTTGACTTGGATCTGGTTCCCCGAGGTGCCGATCACCTCGATCGAGCCGTAGTAGTTGTCGAGGTCGAACGCGGCGCCGCCGCTCGATGAGACGGTGAAGCTCTTCTCGATCGTCTCATCCGTGGTGACGGCGTTCGCCCAGCGCTCGGAGCGGTGCCCGGCGTGAGCGGCGGTCGTCGCGGCGATCAGCAAGAGGAAGCAGCGCGTCATGGTCACCCCCGCGTGAGCTGCGCGACCCCCCAGCGGGCGCGATCGCGCACCACGGGCTGAAGGTCGGGCGATTTCTGGAACGTCTCGATGTGGGACACCGCCTCGGTGTCGTGCAGCTCCACCAGGGCGTCGATCAACGCGATCTGAACGAGCGGCGACTGCTTGGGGAGCAGCGCTTCCAGGAGGCCGCGGCGCACGCGGGGGTCGTCCCCGTAGCGGCGGAGCGAGTCCAGCGCCGCGAGGCGGACGTCCACGCTCCCATCGGAGCGCAGCGACCGGAGCAGCGCCGAGACGATCTGCGGATCCGCGTGGGCGACCTCGAGGCTGTAGCTCACGCCCTGGAGCCGCTGGCTCGCCGTCGGCTGCTGGAGCATGGACAAGACCACGAGCTGGTTGAGCGCCGCGATCCGGTCGTTGGTGCCGGCCAGCTCGCTGCGGAGGAGCGCGACCTCGGGTGTCGCCTGCCTCGGCTCGAGGTACCGCCCCGCCGTGAAGCCGACGCCGAGGATCAACGCCGCCGCGGCGGCCTGGAGCCAAGGCCGGAACGAGGCGATGAGCGGCTGCGCCATCTTGAACCCGCGCCCCTCCTCGTACGCGCTGAGCATCGCCTCGAAGCGCCGGTGAAGCCGCGGGCTCGGCTCCTCGTCGGGAAGCTCTCCCAACCGCCGCCACAGGCTCACCTGCGCCGCGCAGTCGGCGCACGCGTGCAGGTGGGCTTCCACGGTGGAGCGCGCCTCGGCCGACAGGGCGTTCTGGAAGTAGTCCGGCAAGAGCTCGGTCAGCTCGTCACATCTCATAGAGGTTTCCCGTCCCGGGGCGGAGGCGCGGGGGCGCCTCGAGCTCCGCGAGAAGTTGTCGCAGCTCCTGCATCGCGCGGAACACGCGCGTCTTGATCGTCCCGACCTCGCACCCGAGCAGCTCCGCGATCTCGCTGTACTTCATGTCTTGGAACCGGCTGAGCAGCAGCACCTCGCGCTTGTCCTCGGGGAGCTTCATGAGGGCACGGTGCAACAGCCGGTTCTGCTCGCGGTCCGCGAGGTCGTCCTTCGGCATCACCGGCTCCGCCATCTGCTCGTCGAGCTCGACCTCGGTGCGTCGCCGGAAGTTGTCGTTCCGCGCGTTGCGCGCGATCTGGTACATCCACGGGCGGAAGGGGCTCCCGGGGCGGTACGTGTGCCGGCGCTTGAGGATGCGGTAGAAGACGTCCTGGACGAGGTCCTCGGCGAGCGCGCGATCGCCGGTCAGCCGCACGAAGTAGCTGAACAGCTTGGCGTGGTATCGATCGAACAGCGTCCCCAGCATCTCGCCCGCACCTCCACGCACCTGCGACATCAGCTCCTCGTCTGAAAGCGTCAACGGCATGCGTCCTTCTCACGGCCGGTCATGGAGGAGTACCGGCCCGCCGCCGGAAGGTTACTGATAAACCTCGGAACGGCGGCCATGCCGCCCTAGGGGGAGCCGCGAGAAAAACGGGCGATTGGACCTGCCACCTTCCCGCATCGTGTGTACTTCTTCGTGAAGCTCAGCCTCTGAGCTCCAGCGTGGGGGAGATTTCATGTCGGAATCACGGGTTTTCCGGTTCCTCTGTGTTGTTGTATGCGCACGACCAAACCCGCCGCGACCTGCACGGTGTCTCGTGGAACCGGATCCTACGCGGACGGCACCAACATCCAGGTCATCGTCGAGAAGACCTGCAGTCTGCCGATCGTCCAGCAGGTGAGCTACAGCGTGACCGGGCACTTCTGAGGCCGTCTTCACTGGGGAGGCTACCGCATGGGTTCCAAAGTTATTCTCGGCAAGCTCGTCGTGTCGTCGATCTTGCTCGCGTCGGGCTCGACGGCCTTCGCCCAGGTTTGCTCGACTCCGCCTTCGGAAGCGAGAAGCCTTTCGGCATCCGGTAGCGGTACCATCCACTTGAGCTGGGTCGCACCAAGCAATTCGGGCGGCTCAACCACGATCCTTTACGACGTGCTCCGCAGCGCCTCTCCGGGAAGCTTCGCGGCCGCCCAGTGTCTGGCGAGCGGTATTCCCGCGATCACGTACGACGATAGCGCCTTCGCCGGCACCGGCTACTACTTGGTGCGCAGCCGGAACGCTTGCGGGAACAGCCTCGGTGCGTCGTCGAACGGCGTTTCGCGCATCGGCGCCAGC
>Ga0068859_100004946_pt1 | contig 13541 bp, 7 predicted proteins | sample KBSSwiS22_FD_66585 | JGI IMG/M metagenome (GOLD analysis project Ga0068859, IMG submission 66585) | Switchgrass rhizosphere microbial communities from Kellogg Biological Station, Michigan, USA - KBS Switchgrass S2-2 | ecosystem: Host-associated > Plants > Roots > Rhizosphere > Soil ... | reverse complement strand
GCCGAGGCGGAGCAAGGGGGCGGCGTCTGCCTGCCCTGATCAACCTGTGCGACTGGCACCTTTTGCCTGCATATCGCTGACGCTGATTTCGCGCAGCACTCTCGCCCATACTCTGGGCGACACTCCCCCGCTGCTGCCCGAAAAAGAAGTGGCCGCACTCGCGGATGAGTTGAGCGGCGAGACGGCGATGCGAAGTCTCGAGGGACTGGCGCGGTTTCATCGGCAGCGTGGGTCGCAAGGCTTCCATGCAGCCGCCGAGTTGATCGCGGAGCGAGCGCGCGCCTACGGCTTGAGTAATGTGCAGATGCTGCAGTTTCCGGCCGACGGCAAGATCTCCTATGGCACGCAAAAGGCCCGACAGGCATGGGATGCCGAGGAAGGCGAGCTTTCAGAGCTGCGGGATGGGACCGAGATAAAGATCGCCAGCTACGCGGCGCAGCCCATCGTGTTGGCTGAGGACAGCGAGTCCGCCAATGTAACAGCCGACTTGGTGGATGTGGGTGATGGGACCCAGGTAAGCGACTACGCGGGCAAGGACGTCAAGGGCAAGATTGTCCTCGTTGCCGCACCTGCGGGCAGTGCGCAGGACATCGCTGTTGGTCAGTTCGGTGCTGCGGGTATCGTCAGCTACGCGCAGAACCAGAAGACAGCCTGGTCCGGCGAGAACGACAATTTGATTCGCTGGGGGCACCTGGAGTCATTCTCACCCCACAAGACCTTCGCCTTCATGGTCTCGCTGCGGACAGCTCGCGCCTTGAAGGACCGTTTGAGGGGCGGTGCGACAATCAAGCTACATGCCCAGGTCACCGCGGGCCAACACGCTGCTTCCTATGAAGTGGTCACTGCGACTATCGAGGGTGCCGATCCGAAACTGAAAGACAGCGAGATCGCATTTTCCTGCCACCTGGACCATCAGCGGCCGGGGGCCAATGACAATGCCAGCGGCTGCGTCACCATACTCGAGGTCGCACGGACGCTCCAGAAGTTGGTCAGCGACGGGAAGCTGCCCCGGCCGGCTCGAACAATCAGGTTCATCTGGCCACCGGAAATAGAGGGAACTGTAACGCTGCTCAATGCGAAGCCGGAATTCGCGCAGCGTATCAAGACCGCGATTCACATGGATATGGTGGGAGGCGGCCCGGATACAAAGGCTGTCTTTCATGTCACGCGCGGGCCAATGAGCCTGCCGTCGTTTGTGCACGATGTGGCATGGGCGTTCGCGAATTGGGTGAACACTGAGTCATACCGGTTCGCGGCGGGCGAAGCGGCCGACTATCCGCTGGTTGCGCCCGAAGGCGGCAAGGAGCCGTTGCGCGCCGAGTATTCAGGCTACACGATGGGGAGCGACCACGATGTCTACCAGGACTCGTCCTTCAGTATTCCCTCGATCTACCTGAACGATTGGCCGGACCGTTATATTCACACCAACTTCGACACCGCGGCCAACATTGACCCTACCAAGCTCAAGCGGGCGGCCTTCATTGGCGCAGCCAGCGGCTACTTCCTCGCCAGTTTTTCGCCTCGCGACGTTGCTTCGGTAAAGCGGGCGGTTGAGATCGGGGGACTGCTGCGGATGGCGGAGATGTTGGGGCGGTACCCGGTCCCGGTGGGCGCAAGGTCGGGCGCGTCGGCGCCTGCGGGCGGCGCATCGGCGCCTGCGGGGGGCGCATCGCCGCCTGGGCCCGCGTCAGCGCCGCTGGCCGTATTGAGCGCCCTCAGGGAACACGAGCGCAGCGTTCTCAACTCAATCGCTGCGTACTCCTCCTCCGCCGCCGCGCCGGCAAACCACCGCCGCCCCCACAGCAGTGCCACGGGCCGCGACGGCACGCCCCTCTTCCATCGCCGGCCCGACCCTCGGGGCCCCCTCATGGTCTTTGGCTACGACTATTTCGCCGACCACGCGAAAGCAGCCGGCATTCCAACCCCGCGCCTGTTGAGCTACGAAGGTTCCTGGGGCACCGGCGAGGAATATGCCTACGAGGCCCTAAACTTTGCCGACGGTACCCGCACGGCGAGCCAGATCACTGCCGCCCTGACTACCGAGTATGGCCCCGTGCCCGAAGAGTTGGTGACTGAGTATCTGCGGGCTCTGCAGAAGATTGGATTGATGGAGTGAGTGGCGTCGCGAAGTGGCTGCTTATCGGATTGGCTCCGGTATTCGTGGCGTCCTGCGCCAAACTCAGCGCGCCCACGATCCGCGCTGATAACGCACGCTTTGAGTTCCTGACACCCTCACTGGTGCGGATGGAGTACTCGCCTTCTGCGACGTTTGTCGATTCGTCCACCGCGGTCGTGCAAAAGAGGGATTGGCCCGCAGTTCAGGTCCACTCCATGCAGAAGGATGGTTGGCTGATCGCCACCACCGGTGCCATGACGTTACGTTACCGGATGGGATCCGGTCCGTTTACCGCGGTCAACCTGGGGGTGACCTGGAACGATCCCACCGGCGGCGGTGCACACGCCTGGCATCCGGGTGATGTGGACCGGCAGAACCTGGGTGGGCTCACCTATTCGCTGGACAATGTCAGCAAAGACAACCTCCCCGAAGGGCATACAGATGTCGAAAGTCCGGTCAACGACATCATCCCGGGGATCGACGTCCTGCTCGGTGAGGCTAAGCCTGGGCTGTTGAGCCGCAGCGGTTATGCGTTCATGGACGATAGCCAGACCCCGGTGTGGAATCAGCAGAAAGAGTGGATAGAGCCGCGGCCACAGCAGAACGGACAGGACTGGTATCTCTTCACATACAACCGCGATTACCGGAAGGTGCTCGGGGAATACGCGCAGCTTTGCGGCCCTGTACCGATGATCCCGCGCTACGTGCTCGGCCCCTGGATCACGGATTTCAACTTCGAATACTTTCCCGGCACGGCGGCGGCCGACCAACCCGAGTTCAAACGCTACAATCAGCAATACCTCGAGGAGGAAGTCTCGCGGCTGCGCACGAGCCACATCCCGTTCGACGTGCTGGTGCTGGATTTTGCCTGGCACAACTACGGCTGGGACGGGGGCTATGACTGGAGCCCGCTCATACCGCAGCCAGATCAGCTCTCGAGCTGGCTGCACGGCCAGGGCATCAAGCTCAGCCTCAATGACCATCCGGGTTATGCCAACACCGAGGAAAGCATCCTGTCGTTTTCTGACAGCCATGCGCCGGCAGTGCTGAAAGCGCTCGGCCGTCCGTTGCCCGCAAAGCCGTCGTTCGACATGGATATCTCGAGGCTGTGGAAGTCTTCCACCGACTCCGGCGGGACTGTCTGGTATCGGGCATCGTTTCAGCTACCGGCAAGGCTGCCTGACGCCCTGTATCTGTACCTGGGCGAAGTGAAGAAGAGTTATCAGATATCCGTCAACGGGCACGATGCGACGCATAGCCAGGTCCACTGGCCGCAACGCCTGACGTACACCGACCTGACTCCCTACGTCAAGGCAGGACAGCGGAACGAGATTGTGCTGCGTGTCGAGCCCGGCGCCGACGGCCGTGGAATCCTCCTTGGCCCGATGACGATCAGGGACGTCGAGCCGCCGAAGCGGATCTATTTCGACCTGTCAAATAAGGAGCAAGCCGGCATTTCCATGCGCGAGCTACACAAACCGTTGATGCAGCAGGGCGTGGACATCTGGTGGGTCGATGGCGGGAGCGGTGCTGTTGACATGCCGGGCCTCAACAAGCAGCTCTGGACCAACAAGGTGTTCTATGACTACTCGCAGCGGGAAACCGGCAAGCGCGGATTCATCCTGGGCCGCTACGGTGACTGGGGGAGCGAGCGTTATCCTGGATTCTTCACTGGCGACACCTACTCTCAATGGCCGGTGCTCGCTTACGAAGTCGCGTTCACCGCGCGCGGCGGCAATGTGCTCGTTCCTTACATCAGTCACGACATCGGTGGATTCCACGGCGCCAAGATCGACTACGACCTATATGCGCGCTGGATCGAGTTCGGCACCTTCAGCCCGATCCTGCGAATGCACAGCGCGCACGCCAACCCACTCGAGGGCAACATGCGTATGCCGTGGGTTTATGGCGACGAGGGCGTCGCGTTGATGAAGAAATACTTCACTCTGCGCACCCAGCTGATCCCATACCTGTATACGTACACCTGGCTGGCGCACAAGCAGTCCCTGCCAATCCTACGGCCGCTGTATCTGCAGTACCCGGATCTGGAAGAGGCCTACCGGTATTCCCGCGAATACTTCTTCGGCGACCAAATGCTGGTCGCTCCTGTGCTCAACGCAAGCGGCGATCAAACCATCTATCTTCCACCGGGTGCGTGGATGGATTTCTTTACCGGCGAACATCACAGTGGTGGCACCACTTTTACCGCTCACTATGCAGCTGATGAGACACCGGTGTTCGTTCGGGAAGGTGCCCTCATTCCCGAGCAGACGGCAAGCGACTACTCCGATCAGAAACCGCTCGACACCCTCATCCTGAATGTTTATGGAGCAGGGAATGGTAGCTTCGAGCTGTACGAAGACGACGGAGTCTCGCTCGCCTATGACCAGAGCCAATTCGCGCTGACGAGAATGACACATGCTACGGGCAGCGATGGCCTCCAGCACTTGGTCGTCGAGCCGACCAAAGGTACATTTCAGGGCCAGGTTCCGGCACGCTCATATGAACTGCGCATCCACACTGCTACCAGGCCGTCATCGATGACCGTGAACGGCAGCGATGTACGCCAGATTGACTGGGATGCCACGCAAGGCGTTGCGGTTGTCGCGCTGCCCACGCAAGGAATCCGCGACAAGGTTAGCGTCGTGTGGCGATAAGCACGGGCTACGCATCACCACGGAACAGTCCGGCCCAGGTAATCCAGGTACTCAAGACCGGCATTCCCTTGCTTCTCGAGGAGTACGTTTACCAGGTTCGGAACGCTTTCATCGATGCTCAGGCGCGCGTTCGGCCCTCCCAGCTCCGTACGGACCCATCCTGGAGCCATCAGCACCAACGCACGCGATTTTCCCGATTGACGGGCCGCAAAACTCCGCATGAACTGATTCAGGGCCGCCTTGCTGCTGCGATAGACCTCTCGCATCCCTGTGACATTGTTCGTGACGCTGCCTTGGCCGGATGACATCACGCCTATGAGACCGTCGGCAGAGACCAAATCCTGCAAAGATTCCACCACTCGCATGGGACACAGTGAGTTTGTGACCATGACGCGCACGAACTCCTCGGTTGTCACGTCGCCAACTGTTTCCGTTTCGCTGATCGCGGTGCCGGCATTCACGAACAGCATCTGAAACACTCTGCCTGACAGACGTTTGCGCAAAGCTACGACCTGGGCTTGCTCGCAGATGTCCAGCGTTTCGATTTCCAGCCGTCCTGGGTACTCATCCGCGAGATCGTGCAATTTCGCTCGAACCGATCCTCCACGAACCGTTCCGACTACATTCCAACCTTTCTTCAGGAATTCCTCGGCCATCGCGAGACCGAGACCGCGCGACGCTGCAATTAGCAGGATCGCGGGGACACTTTGGCTCGATGAGCTGAGCGGCGCAGATGGCATGGCGTCTTGCCTCCTTTGTTTTCACTGCGCTTCGATTATCGCCAGGTATATCGATAGGCGCCAGACGCACAGGATGCAACTGATAGTTGCACCCAACGCTATGCCAAAATGACCGCATGCACTATTGTTCGGTCATGAAAACCATGGACCTGAACTTGCTCACAGCGCTCGATGCCCTACTGAGGGAGTGCAGCGTGACTGGAGCGGCCCGTCAACTCGGCCTGAGTACGTCAGCAATGAGTCGTACACTCACGCGGCTGCGAAGATCGACCGGTGACCCACTGCTCGTACGTGCGGGGCGCGGACTTGTCCCAACACCTCACGCCGCGGCGCTGCGAGATCGTGTGCGCTCGCTCACGGATGAGGCTCGTATCGTTCTGCGCCCGGCCATGACCAACTTGGACCTGGCCTCGCTCGATTCGACGTTTACCATTCGCGCATCAGAGTCTTTTATGGAAATGCTCTCCGGTGCTGTGGTCGCGTCCATCACCAAAGCGGCGCCGCACGTGCGCCTTCGCTTCGCAGCGAAGCCTGACAGGGATCCGAGTCTGCTCAGGGAGGGACTGATTGATCTGGAGATCGGCAAACGCGCAATGTCAGCGCCGGAAATGCGCACGCAGTTTCTGTTTCGTGACAAGTACGTCGGAGTCGCCCGAATAGGGCATCCACTTCTTGCAGGCGGCGACGTGACACCCAAACGTTATGCTGCCTGCAGCCACGTTGTGGCTTCGCAGCTCGGAGACTTCAGCGGTCCAGTAGACAACGCCTTGGAAGAGCTCGAGCTCAGACGGGCGGTGCGAGTTGTGGTGCCGGGATATCCAGATGCCATGCGGGTTGCTGGCAGCTCGGATTTGATTGCGCTGGTTCCGCGGTCAAGTTTGGGTAACGCACTCGTCAAAGACCGCGCCGCCGCGGCGGGTGTCCGCAGCTTCGAGATCCCGGTCCGCATGCCGGACATTCATATCTCGGCGATGTGGCATCCGCGACTGGATGCCGACCCTGCACAGCGTTGGTTCCGCGAAAAGGTAATTGCAGCATGCAGGCACGCATACCCAGTCGCGCAATACCGGGCCCTAATGAATGACGACATGTACCGGCCGTGACGCGACGCCGTTCGCAACAACCTGCAGCAGGCTGGGCCCCGTTTCCTGCACAGCGGATACGTCGAAATGCGTCCATACCAAGTCATCTGATGCCACCGCCATACTGCTGTGATCATGCGTGCGGCTGTAGAAGACATGGGACGTCTTCACGTTGGTAATACGCACCAGCGGAAAGTTGGTCGCGGCCTGCGCGTCATCGCCGTAGGCAGCCCCTTGGGTGACGCCATTGAAGCCGATGCCGTAGATCTGATAGGACTTGCCCCGAGCCAACTGCTGGGGTGTGTAGAAGACCAGCGGTGCGATCTCGCGCTGGAACTCTCGATCTTCCGCGGTGATGTGTGGAGTATAGAGCTCGATGTCACCTGAGAAATCCGTTAACAGGATCTGGCCGGTGGGCAGCACCAGCATGTTGCCGTAGAAGGAGCCATCCGTCGGCGCATTCGGAGGTCCCGGGACCTGGCTCAGATGCTTCCCATCCCACTCGAAAAAGAATGACGGTGGGTTGCCAAAGCCCGGGCTTGCCATCATGAGCACCTTGTCGTTGGGTTCCCATGCGGCCGGACCGTCGGCAATGTTGATGTCCTTCACCCCATCGATTTCAGGAAACATCGGTCCGGCCCGCCATTTTCCAGCGTATGAACTGTAGACAGCCGTGTTACCAGCGCCATCGGGGCAGGTATTTGAGCCGGTGTAGAACACCGTTCCATCGGCACGCAATACGGCCGGACCCACCTCGAATGTCGTATTGTTGGTAAAGCCGCCGCACTCGGCGGTGGAATCCCACAGCTGCACAACCGTGCTGCCGGCGCCTTTCCAGGCGCCCGTCCTGGGATTGTAGAGCTCCGAGTTCATGCCCGTCGCGTCGTACTGCGTTGGCGGGATCGGAACGTAGGCATCTACCGCCAGCACTTTTCCATTGGGCAACAAGGTCCAACCTTCCTCGTCATTGGCATCAAACTTATTCGTTCCGGTCGCGGTCCAGGTCAACGTGACGGGATCGAGCAAAGCGGCCTCGGATGTACAGCAGTTGGCCTGCATGTACTTGCCGTTGGCGAGCACCACACTCTGCGCATCGCCGATGGTGGTCCAGCCGGCGGGGGGATTGACGGGCTTCCAGATGTCGGCCACCGGGTCGTAGATCGCTCCCATGGTGGTCCACATGGGAACGAAAAAGTTGTATTCGCCGCCCATGATGACCACCCGACCATCGGGCAGAACACCGGACGAGTGATAGAGCGGGGCGTAGCCGGAGGGTAGTGAAGCAATCTGACTCCATGCTCCATTTGCGTAACTGCCTTTGTTGTCAGGAGTCAAACGCCACCAATCCTGGCAACCTGCGTCCTGCACAATGACCGAGCCATCCGTCAGCAGGAGCGGGTTGGCCGCGCCTGGAAATCCCCCATTGCAGCTGTTTGAAGTGAACGGAGGTTGATGATTCAGCGGTCGCCACGGCGATGGGGCCGAAGTCGCTGCAGCAATGGCAGCAGGTCCGGCGAGGGCGGCGTTCCGCGGCCCGCGTGGCGGGATGGGCTTGAGCCGGGGAAGTGATTGGGCCTCAACGAGGCAGGAGCACACCAGGGCCGCGAATGCACAGAGTAGCCGGGTCCACATCCAAGTTCTGGATTTCATTTTGGAATCTCCCTTGTTTTTGTTGTCGGGATTCGCGAACGACTGCGGCGGAAATCGAGACCTTCTTGTTACTTGTCGCGAGCCGAGGCTCGCGCCTTGATCCGAGCATACTGCCGCAATATGTCGAAATCAACACGTTGATTTGAAACAGTGGTGTTTGGAACGCAGGACGATTGCGCGCCAACCTCAAGCTCTCGCTGGCGCTCGAGGTATTGCGCAGCGCGGGTTGTTTCAGGCCGTCAACGCGCCGCTTGCGTGGATTTTGACGCTGCGACCATCCTTGCGGCATGTGCGATGGGGACAGCGAAATTGGAGCCGGTGAAGTCCGCCAGGATCGCGAAGTTCACTCCGATGACCTTTCCGCTGGCATTGAATACCGGACCACCCGACCCTCCATGAGTTGTTTGTGCGTCATAGACCAGGCGATCGGGGCCAACAACGCCAAGGTGCCCTTGCGTCACCAGGGGTCGGATCAACTTTCTTCGACCAAGCTCCTGCACGAGACCCTCCGTATTGTTCCCGGCTGCCTGTGCGATCTGTTTGAGCGTACGCTCGTCTACACGTGCAAGGATCCCTTCGACTCCGGTGGGATATCCAATCAGGACGACCGGGCCACCCGAAATCGCGGCTTGCTGCTCGATTGTGACGGGCCGCGGATGGCGCTCAGGTAGATTGACTGATGCCAGCCCAAGGTCAAAGTCCTCGCTCACGCCCTGTGCTTGCACAGGCATTGGCGTTTCGTACCCCGGAAAGTACGCCCACATCGACTCGATAGTCGGCGCGAAGGTCTTGCTGGGCACGGGGATCTCCTTGGCGTTGTGCCACCAGGGTTGGAGCACATGATGATTGGTGAGGATGTGGCCGGCGGTATCGATCAGAAAGCCACTGCCAAATACGTGCAGTTGAACGGGCCGGCTGCCGCCTTCGGTGGTGACAATGACATTTCCCTTCTCGTCGGCGACCGGATTGCCATTCGCGTCAATGCCGGCAAAGTTGAGCCGAGCGCCACTTTTCCTGTCGTGAAACCCCACAATCGCGTAGATCAGACAGACGCTGTTCGAATAATCCCGGACGATCTCTTCTGCGATACGCGACTCACTCTCGAGTTTGCCGATCCGGGAGTCGGTCTGCTTCAAACGGTTGTCGAGCTCAGACAGAGAGGGCCCGCTGGAGGTGGACATCTGCTTGCGCAGGTCGGCACTCTCTTGCCGCAAGGCTTCCAATTGCTTGCTCACCGAAGCCGTCAATTCCTGATTGTCCGACTCGCGGCTCTTTTGTGCACGCTGCAAAAGCTGAGCCTGGGTGAGTATGTCCGAGCGCAGACTTTTCAGTTGCAACGCCAGGCTCGCGTTCGATTTGCGGGTGACCTGGGCGTTTCGAACAGCAATTCCTACGCCGATCAACGCTAGAGCGATGAGCAGCCCCAGTGCAACCCAGCGTCTCTTCCCACTCTCCTTTTGCGCAACGATTGTCGCCAACGCCGCTTCGGCTTCGTGCTCTTTTCTCTTGGCTTCGAGCACCTCCTGGCGCAAGCGATCATCTGGCGCCTTCTCTCGCAGCTGCGCACGGATTCGGGCGAAGAGCTCAGGGGGCTCAAAGGGAATACTCAGGACGTCGTCCGCTCCGAGATCGAGAGCATGGCTGCGCTCCAAAGCCCCGCCGTCAGCGAGCAGGATTATCTTCACTGGCGCTGTGGTTTCATTGCCTTTGAGTTGAGTGAGAAGACCACAGCAATCCAGTGTTCGTACATCCGTCTGCAGCAGGATCAGATCAGGCTGATGCTGAAGAACAGTACGCACATCCGCGCTGTCCGGCGCCACGACGTCGTATCCAGCGCGAGAAAGTTCCGACACGAGCCTCGCGCTCAAATCGTGAGCGGCGCGAAACAAGAGAATCTTTGCCATGGTCAATCGACGGCGGGATGTGCTCGGAGGCGGTGTACGCCTCGCTGCAATCTACAAGGTGGCATAAGTGGAGCGGGTGATGGGAATCGAACCCACGTTAGCAGCTTGGGAAGCTGCAGTTCTACCATTGAACTACACCCGCCCGAGTGATTCGCATCGGGACGTGCACTTTCCGTGTGACCGGAATAGTAGCGCCAGCTTTGGAATTGGACAATGACTCAGTTCGCCGGCACGGGCCAGATCGGCTATGGAGTGCTCCAAATGACACCGTTGCCTAATGCTCGGCATACATCTTCATCGCATCCGCGCGCAGCGCGAGTTGGCTCGCGCTGCGGCTGTAAAACATGTGGCCGCCGGCGTACTCCTTGACCCGCACGCGACTCTGGTTACCCATGACAGGCATCTGGTCGGCGATCAGGACGGATGCCATGAATGGGCATGACAGGTCGCCCCAGCCGTGCACGATGAGGACATTCAGCTTCGGGTCCACCGCCACGGATTCACGCAACTCCTTCACGGAGCCGCGCTGAACACCGTCACCGTCCTCACCCTTTCCTTTTTCGTCGCCATCATTCCACGCGGAGTTGACTTCGTAGCTGAGTGCGTTGTAACGCCCAATGTACTTCCAGCCTGCGGTGCGCGTGATGAAGTCGACGATAGCGGTCGTAGTGGGCGCAATGATGCTGTCGAGAATCGGATCATTGTTGATTTGCGTGGGTGAGAAGGGGAACGGATCCCAACTCGTGACATTGGAATCGTAGCGGCTCCCCAACTTGCCTTCGGAGCGGAATACTTCGCGCAGGTAGGCCTGTGTCTCCAGCCGTCCCCCGGAACGCCGGACGAAGGTCGGATCCAGCCCGGAGAGTTCCGTCACACGCTTGACGATACGCTCGAGCGCCTGCGGGTCGGAATGACCTTTCAGAAGGTCCGCGACATATTCCGTCCGCGTATAGTCGATGACCTCGCCCATCTTCGCATCTGTCAGCTTGCCCTGGCGCTCCAGGTTCGCGGCTACGATGGTCGGCAACGTGAGCATCCATGGCAGTGGGGACAACTCGTGGTCATTGTTGGCGCCTGGATCGAGATACGGAGAAACGAGCACGACCCCATTCATCGCGACGCCGAGCCGTGTTTGCAGGTAGTAAGTGATGCGTGGGCCGCGGAAGCCGCCGTAACTCTCACCGACCAGGTACTTGCGCGAGGCCAGGCGCTCGTTCTTATTGAGCCAGTCGAATATGACGCGCGACAGATATTCGATGTCCGCCTTGGTGTTGTAGAAGCGCTTCTTGGCTTCGTCGTCCTTGACCCGTGAGCGGCTGAACCCGGTTCCCACCGGATCGATGAAGACGACGTCCGTGAAGTCCAGCCAAGTGCCCGGGTTGTCCTTGGCGGTCGCAGGGTCCGACGGACTATCGCCCTCGGCACCGAACTGCACCCGCTTCGGGCCTATCGCCCCTAGATTGAGGTAAACGGACGACGCGCCGGGGCCGCCGTTCAATGCGAACGTGACGGGTCGTCCCGCACCCGGAACGGTGTACGCGATGAACATCACGTCCGCCACTGTCTTGCCCTTCTCGTCGAGCACCGGCAGAGAGCCCACAGTAGCGTTGTAGTTCAGAGTGCGGCCACCCAGCTGGATGCTCTCACGGACCGTCTTGTCCGCCGGAAATGGCGGCAGTTTCAAATCCTCGTCCTGCGCCGGATGCTGCTCATCTTTCGCAGCCCCCTTGCCTTCTTCCTTCGCCGCCGGTGCCTGCTCCTTGTCCTTCGCCCCCACCGCCGGGGGTGCAAGGACCGCTATCAACAGGCTCAATGCCATCGACCACACGAGAGGGCGCAACTGCATGTCAATTCCTTTGGAAAGAAGCGCAGGACAGAGGCGCAACAGAATAAACGAATTGGCGCGCTCTTTCAGGGCGCTTTCAACACCTCGGCACGGGCTATGGCCGGGCGCGCATCGCGCTGATAGTTCCAGGGGACACTCTGCAGATGTGCCAGCAGCGATCGCACGAACCGGTCCTGCCTGCGCCGCGCCTCGGGCACAGGAACACCGTGATTGAGGATTGCGAAGTAGACGGTGCCCTGGTCGCCGGTTGAAATTGCCCCGACCAGCGCACTGGCCCCATAGTCGCCAAACGTGCCGGTCTTGCCTACGACGCGGCCAACTTCATCCGGCCCATCCAATCGGTGCCGCAATGTGCCGTCGTCTATTCCGGCGACTGGCAGAATATCGTACAAAGCGTGCCCGGTAGCATGCAGCTCCTTGTCCAGAACCCGCAGCAGATTCACCGCCACACGTGGACTCAGGCGATTGCGTGGATCTGTGCCCGCCCCATCACCAAGGGTGATTTCGCTCCGCATCGCCTGCGGCACAACGCTTCGCGCGAGACTCTCTACGGACCCTGCGCCGCCTGCCTCATCCGCCAACGGTTTGAAGATGTTGTTGGAATAATCGTTAAGGGACTTGGCCAGCGCCAGGAGCGGCTGCGAGCGATGGATGACCAACGGCCGCTCCTTGCCCGCGGCGCTGGCGCTGGTTGCCTTGCTGGGACCGGCCGCCTTGCCGGCATCACCGGCCTTGCCGGCATCGCCCGCCTTGCCGGCATCGGGTGCCTTGTTGCCATCAGCCGCCGTGCTGTCACCGGCTGGAGTCGGGTCGAAGCGGATCCCCTGTGGTTGCAGCGCTCCAGGGCTGGGGACCGAGCCACCCGGATTGCCGAGCTCCCACGCGCGCACCGTTGCAAGGGCTCCAGGCGATATCGAGCCGGCCAGCGCGCGCCGCAAGCGACCACCGTCCTCGTCGCTCTGCCAATCGAATGTTAACGTTCCGCGCAATCGCAAGTCGCCGACCACGCGCCTGATGCCCAAGTCGAGCAAGTGGTCAGCGACCAACAGGGCATCCTCATCCACCAGCGAGGGATCGCCACCCCCCTCGACCAACAGATCGCCCAACAACGCGCCGTCAACGACCTGGCCGTTTGTTGCGAACTTCGTCACGAATCGATACTCGGGGCCCAACTTGCGCAGCAGCGCCAGTGTGGTGGGAACCTTTGAAACGGACGCGGGGTGTACGGGCCGCGCAGCGGCCTGGGCCAGGAGCACTTTGCCGTCCGCGGCCTCAACGTACACGCCCTGATCAGCGCCCAGGATCGACCGGGCATCCATTGCCAGACTTGGCAGCTCGCCGCCGCCTGCAATGCGGGCTGCGAACAATCCCAGCAGGGAAATCACAATCGAGCGCACAATATCTTCCAGGTGAAACCACCGGTACGCATCATGCTGAGGCTGAGGAAAACATCAAGCTGCAATTGTCTCATTCAGCGAGTATCGGCAGGCGCCACCGGCCAGCTCGCGCGCACGAGCGCACCGCCCAGCGCCGAATCCGCGATCTC
>Ga0068859_100004941_pt1 | contig 13544 bp, 9 predicted proteins | sample KBSSwiS22_FD_66585 | JGI IMG/M metagenome (GOLD analysis project Ga0068859, IMG submission 66585) | Switchgrass rhizosphere microbial communities from Kellogg Biological Station, Michigan, USA - KBS Switchgrass S2-2 | ecosystem: Host-associated > Plants > Roots > Rhizosphere > Soil ... | reverse complement strand
TGAATCAATGAATCAATGATCCGATGAACTAATGTTTCAATGGTTGCCAGAATAATCGAAATCCTTTCGGCGTTTATCGTCGCCACAATTTCTACGCTTGGTTACGGCGGCGTGGTGCTGTTAATGGCGATTGAGTCCGCGTGTATTCCGTTGCCGTCAGAAATCATCATGCCCTTTTCGGGGTATCTCGTCTCGAAAGGTGAGATGAACCTTTGGCTCGTAGGCATCGCCGGTGCGGTCGGTTGTGTCTTAGGGTCGATGGTTGCGTACTGGGTTGGGATGTACGGCGGGCGTCCACTGATTGAGAAGTACGGCCGCTACATTTTGATCTCGCATCATGATTTGGATTTGGCTGATCGCTGGTTTGCAAAATACGGCGAGATAATCGTTTTTGCCAGCAGGTTATTGCCGGCCATTCGGACGTTCATCGCGTTTCCCGCGGGTGTCGCGCGCATGAACATCCCGCGATTTATCATTTACACCTTTGCCGGATCGCTGCCATGGTGTCTCGGTTTGGCCTATGTCGGTCAGAAACTGGGAGAGAAGTGGGACAAGGACCCCACGCTCAAGAACCTGTTTCATCGTTTTGATTTTGTCATCGGCATCATCCTGGTTTTGGGAGCAGCCTGGTGGATTTGGCGACACCTGCGCCATTCGAAGAAGGACGCGGAAAGGGCGAAGAGCTAAGAGCAAAGTGCCAAGTAAGAACGCACTTTGAGTCTGTAATCTTCCTTTTCGCAGTTAGCTCTTTGCTCTTTGCCTCCTCTAACGTGTTAGAATCGCAAAGTTAAGTCGGGGCGTGGCTCAGCCTGGTAGAGCGCACGGTTCGGGACCGTGAGGTCGGAGGTTCGAATCCTCTCGCCCCGACCAATTATTTTCTTGAGCATGTCAGACACTGACGGCGATCGGAAACGGTCGCCGTTCTTCGTTTGTTGCAAGGATTGTGGCTGAACCGCCAGCCTGACACTCGTATGGCTTCCACCGCTTCCCGTTTCGCTCTATCGGTCGCATGAGCGCCGCGTAGTTTGCGGATCTGAATGGCCCATCAGTTCAGCGATGGTTGCGTCGAGGGCGAGAAAGCCGAATACTTTGTATGAATCGTTCGCGATTACTATTCTCGCGAATTAATCATGAGAATCGTCAGCGACGCTTTGTTGATTGTTGCCGGAGTGTATTTAGCACTCGGGTTGATCTATTTGCGTTTCTGGTGGGCTGAACGCGTCCGAACGGCTTATCTCGCTTTCACGATCTCCTGCTTCTCGTACTTCCTTTTTTCATGGTTCGAGCTGGGAATGATGAATGCCGGGACACCCGAAGAATATCTTTTTAACGCGTGGTGGGCCTTTTTTCCCGGTAGTCTGGGTCTTATCTCATTTGCATGGCTTGCTTATCTTCATTTACATGGACGCAGATGGCTTTTTGTGGCGTATGGTGCGCTGCGAACACTGGCGGTTGGTTTACATCTCATCATGGCCAACGGTATCAATTTCCGCCAGGTGACATCCGTTGTGGGTAGGACCGTTCTGGGCGAAACGCTTGCTTATCCGATCGCCGTGCCGAATCCCTGGATGGCGCTTCCCCACTTATCCCATATTTTGCTAATAATTTTTTTCCTCGATGCGAGCGTTCGATGCTGGCGGCGCGGCGAACGCCGACGGGCTTTAACTTTCGGGACGGCAACTATTCTTTTCGGAACGACAATTTTGTTTTTCTCTCTCAGTGTTTTGTGGGGGCTCATTCCAGTTCCGATAATGGGGTCGTTTGCGGTCCTGTTTATCGTCGCCGCGGTGCTCTACGAGCTTAATTACGATATGCACCGCGCCGCGATGCTCACCGAAAAATTGGGGGAACGCGATACCCGATTGACCGAAACCCTCGATCAACTGCAGTTAGCGGCGGCGGCGGCGAACGTCGGGCTCTGGACCAGAAAAATCGGCGAGGACACGATTTGGGTCAACGAGAGAGCCGGCGAAATTTGGGGCTCTCCGAGCGGAAAGCAATTCATGCGGGAAGATTTCTTTCAGCAGATTCACCCGGATGACCGCGCACTGCTGGTCAGTCTCATTCAGGAATTGGAGGAAGGGAAAAACGAATTTCAGCTCGAATACCGAGTTGTCTCGAAGGAGGGAAATGTCCGTTGGATTCATTCACGCGGCAAAGTGGAGCCGGTTAAGGGAGCCAGATTCGTTCGCGGAGCGATTGTCGACATCACCAAACTAAAAATGGCGGAAGCAGCCATCCATGATCTGAGCGGCAAGTTGATGAACGCGCAGGAAAAAGAACGTGCCCGCCTCGCGCGCGAGCTGCACGACGACCTCAGCCAGAGCATCGCGTTGCTCTCGATCCACCTGGCGACTCTGCGCAACGAACCGAAAGACATTGCTCATGTGAAAAATCGGCTCGACCAGTTTGTTTCCGACGTCGAGCGCCTATCGGTCGACGTTCACCGCATCTCGCATGAACTTCATCCGGCCAGGCTCACCCAGCTCGGGCTCGAAACAGCTCTGCGCGGGTTCTGTCGTGAACTTTCTGCCGCGCATCCCCTGGAAATTGATTTCGAAGCGGAAAATCTGCCCCGGGATCTGCCTCGAGATATTTCGCTATGTTTGTTCCGGGTAACGCAGGAATCTCTGCAAAACGTGATCAAACACAGCGGGGCTGCTTCGGTACGCGTCAGCGTCAAATTAGGGAACGGGGAGGTTCGTCTGTCGGTTTCCGACAACGGAAAAGGTTTCGATCCCTCGGCGACAATGGCCAAGGAAGCTCTCGGACTGATCAGCATTGATGAACGCGTGCGAGCGGTCAAAGGAGAGGCAAAGGTCATCTCGGCGGTTGGATCCGGAACAAAAATCGAGGTGCAGGTTCCGGTGCGAAATTATTCTGACGATGGGATCAAAAACATTTCGAAGATCAAAATTAATGACCAGGGTACACGGGTGGTTGTGGCAGATGACAGCGAGGTGATGCTTGAAACGATCGTCGGGTTATTAACTCCTCATTTTGAGGTTGTCGGCACTGCCAGGGATGGAAAGACTGCGCTGGAAATGATTCAGCAACTGAAACCGGATATTGCGGTTCTGGATGTGTCGATGCCATTCAAAACGGGTATCGAAATAGCAGCTGATTTAAAAACGAGCGCCCCGGACGTCAAGGTTGTGATTCTTTCGTCCCGCGACGATGAATATTACCTTCGGGCCGCCAGGAGCGCCGGGGCCTTAGCCTATGTGGTCAAATCAACTTTGGGAGATGAACTCATCCCTGCGCTGGAAAGTGTGTACGCCCGAACAAACACATCCGCGTGATCTCGCGGCAAATAAGTATCGAGTGACGTGATCGCTACAAACGAGGCAGACGCGATTCATTATTGTATCGTCGTAGACTTTCACCCGCTCGGCAATAAACCCTCAGCCTCAATTTCGATAACCGCAACAATCATTGCCAATCGAGTTGTGTTTGAATTATCCTCTGCTCAATTCAATTGCAGGTTCTCAGGACTGAGGGTTTCGGATTCCAACGAAGGAGTATGAAAATGGCACGCATCTCTCTATGCATCGGATTTATTCTCTTCGCGCTGACTTGCTCTGTCCAAAATGTTTTCGCCACGAATTGGACGGCTGACATGAAAGAGGGCAAGGCCACGTTGCAATCAGCTGGACCGCTCGCGTTTGGTCCAGATGGGATTCTGTTGATTGCCGACACAAAGGCGGCAGCTATTGTCGCGGTCGCCACGGGCGACACAAAGGCGGCTGCGAATGTTAAGCCCTTGAAGGTCGAAGCCATCAATGAGAAAGTCGCGGCGTTACTCGGAACGACCGCCGATCAGATTCTGATCCAGGACATGGTGGTCAATCCACTATCGCGCAATGCGTATCTGGCAGTCTCACGCGGACGCGGACCGGATGCCGTTCCGGTGCTGGTGCGAGTCAAAGTTGATGGTCAACTCGAAGTTGTCGCGCTCGACAAGGTCAAATTCTCAAGAGCTGAATTGCCAAACGCCCCAGCCGACGGTCCGGTGGGAGAGGGCAATCGTCAGAGCAACCCGCGCCGCGAGTCGATCACTGACCTGGCTTTCACTGAGGGACGCGTTTTGGTTGCCGGGTTATCCAACGAAGAATTTGCCTCAACTCTGCGTTCCATTCCATTTCCGTTCAAAGAGGTGACCACGCCGACCAGTGTCGAGATTTATCATGGCGCACACGGACGCTTTGAAACGCGCGCTCCAGTCCGAACGTTTGTTTCTTACAACGTCGGCAAAGAAACTCAGGTACTCGCCGCTTACACCTGTACACCACTCGTACAGTTTCCGCTTAGCGACCTGAAGCCCGGCGCCAAGATCAAGGGCAAAACGATTGCCGAACTCGGAAACCGTAATCGCCCGCTCGACATGCTGGTCTATGAACAAAACGGCAAGACCTACCTGCTGCTGACAAACAGTAGTCGGGGCGTCATGAAGATCAGCACGGATAACATGGCAGGTGCTGAGAGCATCGTCGCGCCGGTACCAGACGGAAACACCAAGGGGCTTGGTTATGAAACCATCGCTGATTGGAAAGGCGTTGACCAAATGGACCGTTTCGATAGCAAGCACGTACTTGTGCTCCGTCGTAACGAGGGTGGCGCATTAAACCTTGAAGCATTGCCTTTGCCGTAAACAGGGAATTTGGAATTAAACAGCAAAAGTGGGGCAGTCTTTCGCCCCACTTTTAGTGTCTACTACATGTTCGGCGTCATGAACTGCGGCCCAGTATGAGGCACTGGTCGAACAGAACATGGATTCTCTTGGTTGGGTTTGTCACGCTGGCACTTCTGGGGGCCATCGGCGTTGGGTTGTATCTATTCATTCGTTCTGGTGTGACACGCCCATTCGACAACGTATTTGGCGATCAGCACCTAAAAACGACGGTCGCCCTAGTGGAACTTCATAGAGTTCGGTACGGTGTGTACCCGGCTAGCTTGTCCGAACTGAAGTTCACTGGTGAATGGGACGCTATTGCGCTGAGTTCCGTATCATATTGCGCAAGCCCGGAGGGGAAGTCCTATTACGTGGAAGTGAGTCGCGGATGGGTGGGTAAGCCTGAGTTGGCGATGCCTGACGAGTTTTGGAGAGGTACTGGGTTTAACCGGAGCGTTGGCCCTTGCCGCTAGAGAATATCCACAGCGAGATTAAGAGACATTCATATCTGTGACCCGCAATTTGAAACGTCGAAACAAAGGCTTCGAATGCTCGCGTGTGGAAGGCGACTTGTAAATAGCAACGCAATCCAATAACTCGTTGGACCTAAAGAACGGAGAAATGAGTGAAGGGTTTCTGAAGTGAAGAAGTACCTGGCCCTGTGTGTCGTTGCTTTCATTGCTTCGAGCAACTCTCATTGGGGGCGTAGATTGCTCGCGAAGTCACCCTCTACGGAGAGTGCACAAGCGACGCAATCTGCGCCCTCGACCATTTCCGGGTACAGCATCCGCTGGGTATCCCATCAGACTGATCCGGAACGTCATTCAGTTGAAGTTACCGGATTAACGAAAGCGACGCTCACCCGCTTGCGCAGTTCGAACTGGAAGCTGTCAGACTGGCAAAGATTGCTTCGCGTTCAAGTAGAAACAAGCGGAGTAACTCCACAGAAGCTTCCCGCAATGCTGGGCACTTATCGCGTTGAAGGAAACGCAATTCGCTTTGATCCGCAGTACCCTTTGGTGCCGGGACTCAGCTATCAAGCGAGTTTTCGGCCCGCGGAGTTGCCAGATAAGGGAGACTGGCGGGAATTAACTGCAGTAGTTCGCATACCAACCAACAGTCTCACGACCGCCACAGTAGTTACCCAGGTATTTCCTACTGCCGATGTACTACCTGAAAACCTTCTGAAGTTTTATGTGCACTTCTCGGCGCCGATGAGCCGCGGCCACATCTACGATTACTTTCGCCTGCTCAAGGAAGACGGAAAACAAGTCGAATTACCGTTTCTGGAAATCGACGAAGAGTTGTGGGATGACACAATGACGCGTCTGACAATCTTCATCGATCCCGGCAGGATCAAACGAGGTGTGTTGCCCTTAGAAGAAATTGGACCGGCACTCGAAGCGGGTAAACGTTATACGCTGGTGATTGACCGCGCGTGGCACGATGGTGCTGGAAAACCACTCAAGGAAAGTTTTCAAAAACCGTTTCTGGTGGGAGCGGCAGATCGCGAACCACCCGATCCTTCGCAGTGGAACATTCAATTGCCGGCATCCGGCACTCAGAATCCTCTCGTAGTTGTCTTTCCTGAACCGATGGATAATGCGCTCACCCAGCGAGTCATCCACATAACTGATCTGGCGGGAAAAACTGTAGCAGGGCAGATCGTGCTCACTGACCAGGAACGTCGCTGGAGTTTCCACCCACTTGAACGATGGAAACGCGGTCAACATCAACTGGTCGTTCAAACAACGATTGAAGATCTAGCCGGGAATAACATCGGTAAACCGTTCGATGTGGATTTATTCGAAAGCGTTCAGCGACGACTTACCGCTTCAAGCGTCAAACTGCCATTGCCGATTCAGTGATCTGTGGTGAATTGATTCGGCCGCGACGTTGTAGGGGCGTCCCTCCGTGGGCGCCCATCTTGAATTTGTAAGTCCTTCAAGCAAGAAGGGCGCCCACGGAGGGACGCCCCTACAATTGGGTTCTCATCCAGTCTTTAGTCGCGATCCAACTTGAGATGGCGCCGCTGGAGCCGTTGGACAACCACAGCTTGTTTATTGCGAATCCAACCGCCGTCTCAAAAGCCTTTAGTTGACCTGTAGTGCCACAGCCAAGTTACGCGAACTTCAGAAACACGACACTAGTTTCTCGTCATCAACAGGGCGAGCGTGGCCCAGCCCGTAGTGGAAAGTCTCTGAGCATAACTTTCACCTCCTGAGGGCCGCGTTGTCTCAATCCAACTCCCATCAGGCTGCTGCTGCGACACCAGAAACACGCGCCCGCGACGGATCAAATCGTCCACGCCGGCTTCCTTACGCACTTCATTCAAAGCGAGCAGGGCTATCGCGGTATCAAAAACCTCAGGTGGAGATTTTGCATAAGGTCCCCAACCACCGTCGCTGGTCTGACCGGCGCGTAAGAGGTTCAAGGACTGCTGGCGTTGACGTTGCGTGGACCAATCAATACTTCCAGGCGTTGCCGTCGTGGCCATTATCAAAGTTGCCGCGGTCAGAACACTGTTCGGCGTCACCCGACTTAGCCACGCTCCGGCCCGCCGGCTCGCTTCGATCGATTTGTCTGAGCCGTCCTGCTGCAGGACTTTCATCGCCATTGATGTTGTCAGAGTCGTTCCCCAGGTCGTTGGAGAGCCAAGCGCCGAGTCCGGTTCAATACGCCATGCGCCATCGGCGGCCTGTTCAGCGATGAGTTTACGAGCGGCAACCTCGAGCGGTTGGCGGTCCTTAACCTGACCAGCTTCGAAAGCGGCCAACAGGGCCGAAGCGAATTGGACCCTGGAAAGAGTCTTGTCGCTAAATCCAGGATTGCCTTTGTTCTGTTCCCAGGTATTAGGTTGACTCACCCACGCGTTGGTTGCGTTGAGAGCGTTTTGGGGAATCGCATAACCCTTCCGACTAACGGCATAAAGTGCTCGCGCCGCATCACCATCGTTGTGACAGGAAAAGCATCCGTTGTTTTTTGACCATGCCGGAACTTCTCGGGCAAGGAAGCCAATGGCTCTTACCTCTGCGGTTCCCTGATCGGAACTCCGTTGAATTGCTAACGGAAAAGATCCGACCACGGAAAGGAACAAGAGAGTAAACAGGAGTCGCATCGTAAGAAGTTGAACATGGTTGACGCCGCGCTGTCGACCTTTACAAGCGACGAGGGCGGTGAAGTTATTTTCAACAACTTAGGGCCCGAATGTATTAGCAGAGCGTTTCAGGTACGACCAGCTTCAGCCTGGCGGCCTGCCTGACCGACCAGATGGATTACCTATTCCTTTAAAAACTTTCTGACCGGCGAGGGAGATATAAAAAGCGTAGGCAACCAGGGCCGCTGAGGCCACCAGCGCGAAGATGACCGAGGGCGCATACCAGACGCCGAAGTCCGTGGTCATTGGAGAGTTCCCGAAGAAAGAGATGAAAAACAGCGTGGTCGTCACTGCCAGCAATCCAAATCTGGTTGCCACTCCAATCAGCAGCGCCGCAAAGATCGCTCCGTAAATAAGATTGATCAGAAAGAACCGGCCGCCAATCGCGGACGACACCGTGAGCACGAGCCACGCGACTCCGACTGCCAACCACTCTTTGCGGCGAAAGATGATATGCAGCAACAGCAAGAGAAAGAGACAGGTGACCCCAAGGAAAACCATCAGCGTGACTCCGGTAAAGAAGAACTCGCCGACCATCTCACGGACGCTCAGCAAGGTGTAAAGCCGGTCGGCCGAGGGCGCCTGTGGGCGACCGAACCACCCGGGGGTCAAATTCCAAAGCCGGACCACAAACAGGATCGCGACGCCGAACGCTGCGCCGACAAGGATATCTCTGCCAATCAGCGGGTCGCGGAAGTCACCTGCCAGCAGCCTGCTCCAGGAGACCATTCGATGTGGCCACCAGCGGCGCACATAAGGCTCAACTGCGAGGTAAAAAAGCCAGATCAGAACGGCCGGAAGGAGGGCAAACGAAATCCCCGTTTGCAGGACACCCAACTCCTGCTCAATCCCGTAATGATGAGCCCGGAAGATCCAGGAGACCATCAGCGCGAGGAACAGGTAGACCGCGAGCCGCGCTCCTCCCTTCCGATCACCCGAACCATCGCGCAAATTTCGGCGGCCGAGGAGGATTCCAACCAAAAAGAAGCCCACAATCCCGATGACGATAACCACCCCCAGTATCTTTTCGAGCAGACTATTTGATTGCGGCTGACCGAGCGATACCCGGGAATTCCATGGTCCGACAATCGTGAAGAACACGGGCTTGCCGGCGAACGACGCCGCTTCGAGCCGAATCGGGATCTGCGTTTGATTGGCCAGCTTACCTTCCCAGGCGACGCGCGTATCACTGTTGACCGGCGGTACTAACTCTGATTTGGCCGCGGTGAAGTCTGTTTGATTCAGCCCGGCCGCTTCAAACAACAACGCCCAGTCGAACGGCGCCGGCGGTGTTTGATTGCCCTTATCGCTGCGGGGCGGCACCGCCAGGAATTCGATCAATCTGCCTTTCGGATCCAGATCGACTGAAGTCATTCCCGGGGAGGTCCGGGGCGGATCGGTGCGAGTGGCCCGGACAATCGTACCGACCGTGGGCAACAAATAAACCGGACTCTGCCGGTACCAAAAATAGATCGAGGCCGGTTGCGAGGACTGAAGCTCGTTGAGCAAAGCAGGATTTCTTGTTTCCGCATAACGAAGGACGCTAACGTCAGTGGCCAGGCCGTAGGTGCTGTCGATGGGAGAATCCTGATAACCGAACTTGAACACCAGGTTGCGCGCTTTTTCCTGCAGCACCTCGGGTGATTTCTCGAGCGGCACACGCCGATGCAGCTGGGTTTTCTCAGACAAGAGCACCACCGCGCCCATGGTCAGCAGGATACCGGCCAGGAGGGCAACGGCGACCGCCGGTTTCAGTAAACCTTCTTTTGGCGCTGCCGCGACCATCTCCGGCGACGGCGTCTCGCCGGCCGCCAATGCTGCCGCCAAAGGATCTCCGCCGGGCAAGGATGCCGCCACTTCGAGCGCCGAGGCCGGGCGCTTTTCAGGATCCTTTTCGAGGCAACGGAGGATGATCCGCTCGACGAGCGGGTCCAGGTTCTGTACCAGCGTCGAAGGACTGGTTGGCGTGGTATCGCTTTGGCGGAGATTCAAGAGTTGGGGAAGGGTGGGCGCATCGAACGCCTTCTTGCCGGTGAAGATTTCATAGATCACCAGGCCGAGCGAGTAGATATCGCTCTTGACGGTCAGCTCCCCTCCCGCCAATTGTTCGGGTGACATATAAGCCGGCGTGCCCGCCCGAACCTCTTCACTGCGAATCTCCTCAACCAGTCCGGCAATGCCAAAGTCGGTGAGGCGAACGTTGCCGTTCTCGTCGATCATGACGTTGGCCGGTTTCAAATCGCGATGCAGGACATCCTGGTTGTGCGCCGCGGCCAAACCAGCACACAACTGTCGCGAGATCTCGTTGGCTTTGTCGGAAGGCAAGCGGCCGATGCGTCGCAATAGCGAAGACAATTCTTCGCCCTTGATGAATTCCATCGAGAGAAAATGACGGCCGTCAATCTCGCCGATGTCATAAACTCGGCATACATTGTGATGGGAAATCTGCCGGGCGATGCGCACTTCACGATGAAAGCGAGCTAAAGCCGCGCCATCAGTCATCAGGTGATCAGGCAGGAACTTGAGCGCGACCGGCTGGCTTAACTTCAGATCGTCGGCGCGATAGACCTCGCCCATGCCACCTTTGCCGAGCAGGCCGACAATTCGATAACGACCGGCGAGCACCATCCCCGGAACAAACCGGGCGTTGTCGATTGAGTCGTAAGAGGGCGATGAGCTCATCCTGGGACTCAGCAACCTGGTGCCGGTGCTTTCGGCATCGCCCGGCGCGAACCGCTGCGTCTCATCGCCGAATGAGAAGTGGCACGAAGGGCAGGAAGTGGCATCTTCTGGGATTTCCTGGTGGCACGAGGGACAGGTCATTGGCGGCGAATTGTATCGCAAAACAAGGACCTGAAACAGGAAAGGAACAGCGAGGAATAGGGTGGCTAATTTGTAGGGGCGTCCCTCCGTGGGCGCCCATCCTGTGCCACCAAATCGATGGCATCGCAACTTGAGGGGGGCGCCCACGGAGGGACGCCCCTACAGATTAGGGCACTTCCGGACCGTGAGGTCGTAGTTCGAGTCCACTCACGCCCGTCGTTAGTACTACCGCCGCTTCAAACGCGCGCGCTCGGTTGCCAGGCGCGAGAGCTTCTTCCACTTCTTCTTTTCCAGAATCTCCGAGAGTTTGTCTCTTCTCCGAGCCAGGTACTTCAACTCCTTCTGCAGCTTCTCATAGCTTTCATATCGTTCAGCCTGGATCGTTCCTGCTAGTAAAGCTTCTCGCACCGCACACCGTGGCTCGTCTTGATGGCGGCAGTCACTGAAGAAGCAATTGCCGGCCAGGGCCTCGATGTCTTCAAACATCAACTGCAGGCTCTCGTTGCTGTCCCACAGCTGCAGTTCACGCATGCCTGGGGTGTCAAGCACGAGCCCTCCCGTTGGTAACAAAACTAACTCGCGATGAGTTGTCGTATGTCTTCCACGGTCGTCGTGCTCGCGCACTGTTTGTACTTTCAAGTGAGCGTCGCCGGCCAGATGATTTATCAGGGTTGATTTTCCAACTCCCGATGAACCCAGCAGCGCAACTGTTTGACCGGGCTGGAAATACCGGCCGAGATCATGAAGTCCCAGCTCCGTGACGACGCTAATGGCGTGGATGGGCACACCATGCGCGACGGCTTGCACCTGAGTAATTCGATCAGTCACTCGGTCGCATAAATCCGACTTGCTTAGAATGACGACCGGATTCGCGCCGCTCTCCCAGGCAATGAATAAGTACCTTTCAATCCGGCGCAGGCTGAAGTCCTGGTTCAGCGAGGTAAGCACGAATATCGTGTCAATGTTCGCGGCCACAATCTGTTCTTCAGTGCGCGAACCCGCAATCTTGCGGGCGAAACTGGTTCTTCGCGGCAATACTTCCTCAATGATTACCCTGCCATGTTCTGGCCGTGAACGAATCACCACCCAGTCTCCCACGGCAGGCAAGTCCCTTCGCTTCACCGCGTCGTGTCTGAGCTTCCCCGAAATTTCTGCGAGCACATCTCCGTGCTCGGTGTAGACGCGGAAAAAGTTTTTGTGTTCGAGGGTGACTCGTCCGCGGCTATAGCCGTTTCGCCCGTATGGTTCAAAGTTAGTCTCAAAGAACTCATTCCAACCAAAGATTTTCAGATCAGTAACGTTCATGACTGATTCCTCAACGAACAGGCGATCGCGCGATCGATCGGTTCGCGATCGACGATTAATGGAGTTGTATTGAAGTGAAGGTTGAGATGGAGGAGTTACCGCGCCGGCTGTGAAGACACTGCACCTGTATTCACGTAGTGACCAGAGTCACACTTGATGGGTGTCTCGGTTCACAGAACCGCAGCAACTTTGTTATCGGACAATCATAGGCCGGCGGGATTGTAGCACTTCCTGTTGGGCCGTTTACTGAGAAATGCTTGTGACCGAAGGTTATTCTTGACCGTTATTCATTTTTTTGATGATACTGACAATTGAAGCGCACTCTTCACTAAATAACTTCCACGAGTCTTTGCAGCCAGGAGCGATATGCTTATTAGGGACAAGGTTGAAAATGCCGTCCGCCTGCAGGCGTGCGGATACCAGCTCCTCAAATGGTTAGAGAAGGCTTTGAGCGATGGGTTCATCACACCGGAGGCCGCGGGAATGTATGCGACATCGGAGGATGCCGCGTATTCATGGCTGGACAAGCACTATTTGAACTTACCTGATAGCGCGCGCCCGGAACGATCTGATCTCCGCGCCTTCAGTAACTTGTTCTCCACTTATTTGGACTGCACATTTGACCTGGAAGCCAAACCAGGGAAACGCTTGTACTCACCAAATGCTCACTGCTTCTGCCCCATCTGTAGTTGGATGGTTCAGAAACCACACCTCCGGCCCAAGCAGGTAAGCGCCAACGCCAGGAAGGTCGCTGAGAGGATGAAACGGACTTTTCTGGTTCGACTCGCAGAGGCTCGGGGAATCTCAGTTTCAGACGAGATGCTCCACGACATGCTGCAGGATCCGAACCTTCGTGAACCAGTCAGTCTCTGCACTTACGCTGCGGATCTGCTGCAGCGACTAGAAGGCAGAGCGGCCGGTGCGGCTTCGTTGGTACTTTGGCGGACCTTTGCATGGACATCACAGGGCTCTTCCAAAAAGGGCTTCGTGTTGAATACTGATGAAATCATGATCGCGCAGGACGTTCTGACCGAACGGCTCTCCAAAGCTGAGGCTGGAGACTCGAGGTGATAAGGCGGCTAGGTACTATTCAATTCATGTCGAGCAACGATTGTGTAACGCGAACCTGAGCTGCTCAGTTCACTTCGGATCAAACACGCGCCGGCGACCTTCAAAGCAACCGGTTCAAATTGTTTCGCTTGATGCAGGTTAACGAGGTCGCGCGCGCCGGCGGGATGCCGCAATCTGGCAATAGTGAGATGCGGATGAAACTTTCGTTCGTCGCGTTTGAATCCAACTTTTGCGCATTCGTCTTCAATGGCCTGGTAGAGACGCGAACACGCCGTCCCGGTTTCAGGCGAATTCCCAATCCACAAAACATTCGGTTTCCCCCGAGGCGGGAAAACTCCACAACCTTCAAACACAAGATCGAACTCAGTCGTCCGGGCCGCGGCGCGCATTAAGGCCTGAGACAAAGTATCTACCCGGTTGACGGCGACGTCGCCAAAGAACTTCAGCGTCAGATGAAGGTTCTCTTCGCGGGTCCAGCTGGCGCGAACATCCGGGCATGCCTCGCGCAGGAGAGTG
>Ga0068859_100004940_pt1 | contig 13550 bp, 6 predicted proteins | sample KBSSwiS22_FD_66585 | JGI IMG/M metagenome (GOLD analysis project Ga0068859, IMG submission 66585) | Switchgrass rhizosphere microbial communities from Kellogg Biological Station, Michigan, USA - KBS Switchgrass S2-2 | ecosystem: Host-associated > Plants > Roots > Rhizosphere > Soil ... | reverse complement strand
AGAGGCGATACAAGTTTGACCTGACCTCGACGGACTCGAATTTTGTGTATGACACGAGCTCCGTCGAGAACATAGACATTAGGGCGACTGGAATTGCGGACCACAACGGCGCCGAGATCAGTAAGTTTGACCTGAAAACGCCTATAGGCACTTCCGCGATGACCGGAACTCTTACCGACTGGTCGGCCCCAAAATATGACCTTGATATTCAATCCACCGTCGATCTGACTCAGGCGTCGAGCATTTTGCCGATCGGCACGCAGCTCACCGGTGTTGGGAACTTTAAGGGCAAGGTCACCGGTGAGGGCGAGACCTACAAGATCGTCGGCGAGGCCGATTCCGAGGCCTTGCGGGCGGAAGGAGTTTATCTCAAGGCCGTCAATGTAGCCGCGACTGTCGCCGGAACTAATACGAACTACGAGGCGAACGGCAGAGCGATTGCTGAGATGCTCACCTTTGAAGACTTTCGGGTCGATTTTCTGAAACTCGTAGGAAACGTTCGCGGAACCGGCACTGATTTTCGCTGGGTCGGCGAGCTTGAGGCAGCAGCAGCAAAAACTCCGAATATGACGCTCGGCGGGCTGTTTTTGCACGACGCTGTAGCTGAGTACAAGGACAAACAATTCACTGCGGAATCGGGAAATGGGCGGGCGCAGAAATTCTCGATCAAGGACACCGAATTTGCCGAGCTGCAGGCCCGGAACGTCAAATTCTCGCTTAAAGACGGTCTGATTAATATCTCGGCCCCGAATGCCCAGGCAAAATCGTTCTCGTCGAAGGATTACAATCTGCAGGGTGTTACCGGACAGAATGTGCAGGTAAAACACCGTAAGGGTGAGACCCATGTCGATATCGGCGGCGTCAAAGCCGAAAATGCAGAGATAAAGAAAGCCAAGGCAAAAGGCGTATCGGTGGACAATTTCCGGTTTACGGACGTGCCGAACAAGACCAATATCACCGCGAAAAACCTTCGCGTAGATCGGCTCGACATAAACGGCGCGAAGGTTGACAGCGTTGAGGCACCGACGATCGATCTTGAGAATATCCCTGGCGGGGCGATCACGGTCTATGCGGACAAGATGCGGGTCGCAAAGATCGATGCCGGCTCGGCTATCCTGGGAAGCCTCAACATTGGCGGCGTCCGCCTGACCATAAGGCAAGGCCACGTCGAGGCTAGGTCCGATGACATCGATGCCGGCGACGTAACGCTGGCCAAGACAAAAACCTTGCCCGATGGCGGCAAGCTCGAAGCTGTAAAGATCTACAGACCCGTTTATGTGCTTGAACCGTCGGGCCATTACCGTGCGACGGCGGATATGAGCCTCGGCGGCGGTGCCGTGGGAAGCGTCGCTCTCGGTGCAGCAAAAGCAAAGGTTGACGTGGACAACGACCGTGTCGCACTTAACGATCTGACGGCGAGTGTAATGGAGGGGCAGCTTAACGGGAAGGCAGTGATCGCCCTGAACGACCGCAGCCAGTCGATCTTGACCGGTGATTTTACAAATCTCGACATCGCAAAACTCATCGCCCTGCAAGGCGGCGGCATTACGCCGATCGAAGGGCAGACGACCGGTCACGTCGATCTTACATTCGCGGGGACTAATTTTCGCAACGCTTCCGGGACGCTGAATGCCGACATTACGGCCAACGCGGGCACGGCGGACAGCGGACATATACCGGTCGCCGGCCAGGTTAAACTGAGCGCGACTAACGGCCTGTTCAATGTCGACGTCGCCAATCTGAAATCGGAAAAAAGCGGCTTGACTGCTAGCGGACGTTTTGATCTGAAAGACCAGAATTCCAATCTCACACTTGCCTTGAGATCGACTGATGCGTCCGAGATCGACCGCTTGGTTCGAGTGTTGAATATATCGCCGGATCTTGAGCACCAAATGGATTCGATGCAGGTCGCGCTCGCCGGCAATCTGACTTTTGACGGCTCGTTGACGGGCAATTTTTCGGACCCGACCGTGGACGGCAAAGCGACTCTCGATTCGATCTCGATGCGCGGGCGCGAGATGGGCAGCGTTGCAACGGATATATTCGTCTCGCCCCTGGGTGTTGAACTGCGTAACGGCAAGCTGCAGGAACGGACCGGAGGAAGCGCGTTGTTCACCGTTAGCGTTCCAAAAACCGGTGCGAACAATATCGCGGTGAAGGCGACGCTCACAAATATTAATGCCGGTAATCTGCTCGCTGCGTTGCCGATCGATCTGCCGGAGAGGATACGAGATCTGGATGGCCAGACATCGGGAACCGTTGATATTACCGGCTTGCCGAACGAGTCGCGGGGCGAGGTCAATCTAGCCGCAGCAAAGGGCATCATTGCCGGGCAGTCCTTTGACAACCTGAATGTCAACGCCGTCTTTAACGGGACGACCATCAACCTGCAGAAGGGCGAAATGCGGATCGGAACGGGGACGCTGACGGCAACGGGCAATTTCGACCGAGCGTCGTCGGAGTTTAATGCGGATCTGACCGGCAAAGGCATCCCGCTTCCGCTCATGCTTGCCCTTTTGCCAAAGAATGTGACCATTCCTGTCGTCACGGGTGATGTCGACCTTACGGCAAAAGCCACAGGAATGTTCGACCGTCCATCGACCTACAACGTGAATTTTAACGGCTCCGCTCCTAACGTGATGGTCAACGAGACCTCTCTCGGCAATGTTGTTTTCAAGGGGCAGACGGTTAATCAGATGCTGACCGCCGATCTGACGGCGAGCCTCGATGGCCATCCGCAGGTGATAAATGCGTCGGTAAATCTGGCGGATGAAAATATGCCGTTCACGGCCTCGACGGATTTTAACCAGAGCCCGCTCGCTCCGTTCATTGCATTTATTCCTAAGATCAAGGGCATGCCGATCACCGGAACGGGTACGGGACGTATCGATTTTGGCGGAAATCTGACAAAGATCGACGACAAAGGAAACCGCGTGTTTAGCGGGGAAAACCTGAGCGGCACGGCCCAGTTCTCGCAGCTCGCGCTTCTGATCCAGGACACGCCGTTGTCGGCGGCCGAGCCGGTGCTGATACGGTTCAACACGCATGAGATCAATTTTGAAAAAGCGAGGTTCGCAGGCGGCGGATCTAACATGACGATCGCCGGTACCAAGGCCCTGACTGACGACGGCATCAACAATCTCTCGATCGACGGCCGCGTAAACCTCACCCTGCTCAATCTCGTTTCGAAGGACACATTTTTCGCGGGTTTTGCCGACACGTCTGTACGGCTTTTGGGGCCGAATTCGACGGCGAGGATCTCCGGAACAGCTAATATTGTCAACGGCTCGGTGGCGACATTTCTCGGCTCCGACCGTTTTACGATCGACCGTCTCAAGGCACATGTGATCTTTACGTCTAACCAGGTCGAGGTGGAGGAAGCGACGGGCTACCTTGGCGGCGGCAAATTCACGGCGAGCGGCGGCGGTACGCTCGATGGGCTCGCCATTCAGGCATTTCGATTTTCGCTCGACGGCAACAATGTCACGGTGCCGCTTCCCAAAGATTTTATGACTACCGGTGACGCGCAGCTAGAAATTACAGGCGTTAGGCAAGACCCGGCGCAGGATCTGCAGCTCACCATCGGTGGACGAGTCTTTGCCAGGCGAAGCATCTATTCCAAGGACATCGACCTTGCCAATCTGGTCAGCGGACGCCGTGACCCGGTATTGTCGGTCACGGGCGGAACACTTACTGCGCCGCGATTCGACCTTGTGATCGAGGGTCGTGACGCTCTGATCGTTAAAAATAACATCGCCGATCTCACGGCGTCCGTATCGCTTGTGTTGACGGGCGACGCCAACAATCCGCGATTGTCGGGCCGCATTACGGCAAACAGCGGAACGATCCTTTTCCGCAAGGATCGTTACGAGGTCCAGCGCGGCGTCCTCGAGTTTCCACCCGATACGGCCATCGAACCGATCATTAATCTCCAGGCAGAAAGCGAGATCGCCGGGTACCAGGTCTTTGTAAATCTCTCCGGGCCTCTCAAAGATTCCGAACAGCTCTCGGCTACGGTGCGGTCCAGCCCGGCTCTGCCGCAGGCCGATGTAGTTTCGCTGATCACGACCGGTAACTTGACGAACACGGCGGGCGGCATACCGACCTTGGCTCAAACAGGCATCAACACCGCCGCCGAGATCTTGACCGATACTATCATCAACAACCCGATCAGAAAGGCGACGGACCAACTCTTTGGCCTCAATGTATTCGAGATCGACCCGATCATTTCGGGACAGAATCTTGCTAATCCTTCGGCCCGTCTTACGGTCGGACGGCAGATCAACAACAATCTGCGGGTCACCTATTCGACAAATCTGTCGCAGGATCAAAATCAGGTTTTGGCGCTCGAATACCGCGTGTCGAACAAACTGTCGTTCGTGGCTCAGTATGAGCAGCGGGCATTGAGCAACGTTACGCGAAATCGCGATAATTTTAGCTTTGAAATAAGGTTCCGCAAGAGGTTTTAGGGCAAGCGGATCATTTTTCTTATTGATGCAAAAGGGGACCGGTAACGACAAAATGGCGGCAGCGACGGCAAGACCATCTTTGCCCTTTCTGCGTGGACTGCGGACCGCCATATTTTTTGCCGTCATCCTGATATTTGTTCCCGCGGCACTAGGGCAAAACAAGTACGAAAACCATCCTATTGCCAAGGTCGATATCAGCTTTGGCGAAACCGACAACAATACGCAGCTGATAGAGCAGTACCGTCTCATGGCCCGCGAGGCGGTAGGGGCGACCTACTCGGCGTCGCGGATCAGGGATGCCATCGAGGTGCTTTACCAAAAAACGAAAAAGATCGACACGATCTCAGTTGCTGCCGCGCTTGATCCGGCGGGCAATGTCGATCTCGTTTTTAATATCAAGCGTAAGACCCAGGCCCAAAAGGTCACGATCGTACTCGGCAACACCGTCGGCGACCCTGTAACCGAGCAGGAGCTGCTCTTTAAGCTCAACCTGCTCACGCCGGGCACCGCCATTACTGAGCAGACCCTCCGCAACAATGCTGATGAGATACTCGACTATTTGCGCGAGCGCGGGTTTTACAAATCGACGGTCACGTATGAACAGCGTCCGCTGGAAAACCAGAACGATGTCGGTGTGACGTTTAAGGTGACGCCAAACGTTCAGACCACGGTCGGCGACTTGGTTGTCAAGATCGAGGGATACACCAAACCGATCCCGGACCGGCTGCTCAAACTGCATACCGGCGAAGAATATTCCCGCGATCGCCTCATGGGTGATGTCACCAAGATCAAGGATCTGCTCAAAAAGGACAAATTCCTCGCCCCTGAGCTTGATGAGCCAAAGATCACATACGATAGCGACGCCAACACGATCTCGGTGGCCATAACCGGAAAGGTCGGCCCAACGGTCGATATCGTGATCGATACGCCAAAAGGCAAGATCGGGAGCAGTACACAGACGACGTTGCTGCCAGTAAAACGAGACGGAACGCTCGATTTCTCGGCTATAGTCGAGGGCGAGCGGCGGCTCGAAAACTATTACCAGGAAAAGGGTTATTTCTTTGCCAACGTAACGCCCCACTGCTCGTCCACACCGGCGCTCGTCGATACGGAGAACACTCCGATAGCGAACGATACCGAGTTTTTGTGCTCCTTCCTCGGCGGCGAGGACCTGATGGGCCACGAGGTGCAGGTGAAATACAAGGTAGATCTAGACCGCAAACTTGTGCTGAGAAAAATCCGCATCAAGGGTACCGACAAGCTGACCATCGAGGACGTTCGGACCGTTCTAACCTCACAGGAGGCGAACATCCTAGGCGTCATTCCTATCCTCGGCTACGGCAACGGCTACACTAATGCGACGATCCTCGAGGATGATGCGGCGACGATCAAGTCGCTGATGTCGGAACTCGGTTATCGCGACGCTCAGGTGCATGTCAATCAGGGCGTCACGCCGGACGGCAATGATCTGATTATCACGTTCGTCGTGGACGAGGGGGTGCCGACGGTGGTCAGCGACGTGAGCATCGCAGGGAATAAGGCCGTGAAGACCGATGATCTGCTTGCTCAACTGCCCTTGATCGTCGGTAAAAATTACTCGCGGGCGAGAGAGCGGAATGCCGTTCGCAAGCTACGCGAGTATTACTCAAATCTAGGGTATTACGACGCCCGCGTGCTTTCGTCGATGATCGAAACCCCCGCTGATGCGTCCGCCGATAAGAAAGAAGTAAAGATCGAGTTCAAGATCGAGGACGAGGGCAAAAAGGTCGTGATCCGCCGTATTCTCGTCAATGGCAACACGAACACCAAGGCCGAGGCCGTCCTTAAAGCTGTCACGCTTCGCTCCGGTGAGTTGCTGCGATCGGCCGACATTTACACGAGCGAGCAAAACCTTTACGGCACGGACGCTTTCTCGCGTGTCGAGATCAAGCCGCAACCCGCCGGCGACGCTCCGGACGGCAGCCGGCTGACCGATGTCATCGTCAGCCTCGAGGAACAGCCGCCGCGTCTGCTCTCATACGGAGGCGGCGCGTCGACCGATCTGGGCTTGAGCGGCTTTTTCGACATTCGCCACGTCAATCTTTTCCATAGCCTTTGGCAGGGCGGTGCCCGCGTCAAGGTCAGCCAACGCCAACAACTGGTGCAGTTCGACTTTATCAATCCGCGATTTATCCGAGATGGCGAAAAGCGTTTCGCGCCGCTGACGATCACGGCGCAATATCAGCGCGATTCGACTGTGACGCGATTCTTCCGTTCCACTTTTGACCGGGGCACGTTCGGCATTGTCCAGCGTGTCGACGCTAACGGAAACCCGATCGACGAATTTGGAGCGAAGACCGGTAGCCCGACGATCAACCGCCTGAGCCTTACGGCCGAGACGAGCCGGACGATCAGTCGCGCGGCCCGGAGCATCGTTTTTTTCCGGTACAGGTTCGAAGACGTCCGTCTTTTTAATATCGACAGCCTGCTTATCAAAGAGCTCTTGCTGCCCGACCAACGGACGCGAATTTCGGGTTTCGGCGTGACTTTCGTCCGCGACACGCGACAAAACTGTTCGGTTAAATACTCGCTGCTTGACCTGATAGCACAAGGCGAGCCGTCCGAGCCATGCCGCTACAATGCGTCAGATCCAACCCGGGGCTATTACCTGACGGCGGATTACAACGTGTCGGTGCCGGCATTGGGGGCGAACGTCGGATTTCAAAAATTCCAGGCAAGCTACAACTACTACTACACGTTTCCGGGCGTGAAAAATACGACGCTTGCGGCCCGCGGTATCTTTGGTGCTGGTAGTGTTTTCTCGAATGGAAACCGCTTTAGCAGTACGAATTTTCCGTCGCTCAACGGGCTGCTCCCGATCAGCGAGCGCTTTTTCGCGGGCGGTGCCGACAACCTGCGCGGTTTTAATTTCGAAGAGGCCGGGCCGCGTGTCGTCGTTGTTCCACAGGGCACTTTTCTCAATAGCAAGGGCGAGCCGGTGACGCTCTTTCCGTTTACGATCCCGGTCGGCGGCAATGGGTTGGCGGTGGTGAATCTCGAGGCCCGTGTCCCGGTCTCGAAATCGCTGCGTGTCGTGCCGTTTTACGACGGCGGCAATGTATACCGAAAGGCAGGCGACATCTTTAAAGCCCCCACCGCTGGGGCCAATGACGTCGTCGGACGAAATCAGCGTGCTCTATGGACGCATACGGTCGGACTCGGGCTTAGGCTCAAGACACCTGTCGGCGGCGAATTTGGCATCGATTACGGCCACCTGCTCAATCCACCCATCTTCCTGATCCCGCAACCGCTCGGCCCCAATGCAGAATACCGGCTGCCACAGGGCCATATCCATTTCCGATTCTCGCAAGCGTTTTAGTTGTTTACAACGAGAGCGTCGATCGGTTATGCGTCCCAAGCTTTTTTGTCAAAGAAGGCGACGTTTCGGTGAAGCGTGCCTTCACCCCAAACAAAGCGGCGTGGCCGCAAGAAGCTTGGTCGCCGTTAATTGACGGCTGATGACGAGATGACGAGGGTTTCGTTCAATTCGACGGAGAGGCTGTTGTCTTGGAGATTGTCCATATGGCCGTCGCGCGATCTTTCGACCTGTCCCGGTGCGGGGTTGTTCTGTTTCCGGCTAGTTTTCCGGCGGTACATTGCCTTGTCGGCGGCGACGATCATTTTGTCGAATGTCGAGCCATGCCGAGGATAACCAGATGACCCAAGACTTACGCCAACGGCCGCGTGTCTTTCCCCATCGATGGTGAGTGAAAACGCACTGACAGCCTTTTCAATGCGGCTGCAAAGATCAAGCACGTCATCGGGTTTTGTGTCTGTGATCAGGGCCACGAACTCGTCACCACCGTAACGGGCCAGGAAATCGTAATCGCGAAGCTCTGCCCGGATCACGCGGCTTATTTCTCTGAGCATTTCGTCGCCGGCCTTATGTCCGAACGAATCGTTGACTGCCTTGAATCTGTCCAGATCAAGCATCAGCATTTGGAATTCGGTGCCGTTTCGGTCCGCGCGTGCAACTTCTTTTTCGAATTGAAGCTGTAGGCTGCGGGCATTGGGCAAACCGGTCATCGGGTCAGTCAGGGCGTTGGTTGTGGCTTCGTCGTGTTTTAGCGACTTATCTATGGCATCAGCCGCGATGCGCGAGATGGTTTCAAGCAGCCGAATATGTTCCTCTCCATAACGCCTGTGCTCGCGAGAATAGATAGTCACAGCTCCTATAATTTCATCATCGGCGATGAGAGGTATCGAGGCCATCGTCAAATACTCTCCCGCCAGCTCCGTTTGCGAATGAACAAAGTCCAGATCGGGATCCATATTCCGTACGATCTCGCGTGTCTTGAGGGCGTGTCCGGTGGCTCCCTGGCCGACCACTATCCGTCTCATGGCGAGTAACTCGGCATGGCGGCCTTCGACCCGCGAGGCGGTGGCAAAAGATTTGCTATCGTCAAGCAGATAGAGCGAACAAGTGTCGAAGGGGACAAATTCTCCGACCTTATTCGCGAAGAGATCCAATGTTTCGTGTAGCTCAACGGACGAGCTGAACTCGCGGGCAAGTTCGTAAAGACTAAATACCTCGCGATTGGCGCGTTTTATCTGTTCGACGTAGCCATAAGGTTCGTATGACGGAGCCTCAGTCTCTTCGTATGCCAAGCCCTGGGCATTGATCTCTGCTTCTAAGGCAGAAAGGTTGCCGATGAGGGTCTGGACGATCAGGGGGTCGAACCGGGTGCCGGAGGCGTCGAGAAGGTAGCGCAGAGCCTCATTGCGAGTACGGGCTGGCCTGTATGGTCGAGCCCCTCTCAGCGTGTCGAAAGCATCGGCGGCGGCTAGGATCCGGGCGGTCAGAGGTATTTCCTCTCTGATCAATCCGTCGGGATACCCGCGGCCGTCCCAGCACTCATGATGGTGCTTTACCGTCGGGACCACGGGGTATTTGAAGCCGACGCTGTCGAGGATCGAGGCGCCGACCTGCGCATGGATCTTTGTTTTTTCCAGTTCAGCAGGAGTGAGACTTCCGGGTTTATTTAGAATATGGTCTGGAACGGCGAGTTTGCCGATATCGTGGAGCAATGCACCGGTGCGGAGCGCATTAATCTCATTTTCTGAACAGCCGAGTATTTTGCCGATCCCGACGGCGAAGATCTGAACCCTGCGAACGTGCCCGGCACCAATCTGATCACGTGCATCGATCGCAGTCGCCAACGCCTCGACGGTCGCGAGATGGACGCGGCCAGCCTCGATGCTTTCATTGGTTTTTTGAGCGAGCCGCCTTAGATGAAGTCGATAAGCGATGAGTCCGACCAACAACTGCGGGCCGAAAATATAGAAGAAATCGTCGTCAGAACGGTCGAAGATCAACCATAGTACCGGCCCACACGCCAATATAAGGGCGAGCCATATCCACTTGGCTACAGGTCGATCGATGTTGTTCCAAACGAAGTTCATATATGCCAAACCCGGCTGAGCTGCCTTAGCGCCCAGTTATCGGGAGGTATGACGGTGGGAAGGGGAACTGGGGTGCAAACCCGCAGGCGTCATAATGGCAATACAAATGCCGTGCCAAAAGCGGAAGCAGCTAAATGACTGTCAAATAATGGGTAAGGACCTGTGTGAAGTGGTGAAAATGGTCGAATTGACACGTCAAAAAGAACGCACCCGGTCAATTTGACCGAGTGCGCGGTTAGCTCAGATCTGATGTGGTAATTGTAATTTTGAAATGCCGGGCCTTCAGCATTTCATCGAAAGCACGGCGATCTGACGATCTTAATACCTGCCGTCGTCAAAATCGTAACTTTCAAAGCCGTCGGCATCGTGTAGGTCATCTACTTCCGACTCGTCTTTGAGATCGAGTTCGATGGGATCGAGGCCGACAACGACAAGGCGTGAACCGCACTCGTCGCAGGCGACGGCGTCACCTTGCTCGGACTCGGCATCGACGAAAACTTCCTCGTGGCATTCGGGACAGATCGATGTTGGCATTTCTGCTAGTCTCCGGAAACTAATATCTACTTGTATTTCGTACAAAAACCGCGTGAAATAGGTTTAATATCCAATCTAACTTGATTGTGAACATTTTGGCAAGAATAATTTACGAAGTTTTGGGCGATACCAGGTAACTCTATGGAATTTCCGTTTACCCTGCCTGCCGCAAATGACTTTGATGTAGTCGGTTTTGGCACCAACGCCATTGACTATCTCATGCGCGTTCCCGCATATCCGGTCTTTAACTCCAAGGTCGAGATGACCGATTACGTCGTGGCGGCGGGTGGCGAGATCGCATCAAACATGGTCGGGCTAACGAGGCTCGGGCTGAATTGCGCGTATGCTGGACGCTTTGGCGGCGATCAGGCAGGTGAATTGGGGCTGCGGTCACTGATCGACGAAGGCGTCAATGTAACGTACGCCGAAACGGTCGAGGGAGCGCGAACACAGGTTGCATTTGTCGTGATTGACGAACGAAATGGCGAGCGGACCATTCTCTGGCAGCGTGACAAGGGGACGGCATACTCTTTCAATGATGCTCCGCTCGAGGCGGCAACTCGCGGACGGATTTTGCATATGACGCCGCATGACGCGTCAGCGTGCATCCGAATGGCGAGAGCGGCAAAGGAAAATGGCGTAATCGTTTCGATCGACGTGGATAACGTATTTGACGGTATAGATGAGCTTCTCCTGCTGGTCGATGTATGCATAGCCTCGGCGGAATTTCCCGAAAAGCTCATGGGCGTAGCGGATAAGAAAGAGGCTCTGCACGGGATCGCGTCTCGATACGGCTGCGCGGTCACGGGGCTCACGCTCGGAGCCGCGGGCTCCATCATCTATTGCAAGGACACTTTTATTGAGACGCCCGCATTTGAGGTTCCGGGCGGCTGTGTCGATACGACGGGAGCCGGGGATGCTTTCCGGACAGGGTTTCTTTGCGGAATGCTGTCGGGAAACAGCATCGAAGACGCGGCGCGGACTGCAAACGCCGTTGCCGCACTCAAATGCCGTGGTCTCGGAGCACGGTCCGCATTGCCGGATAAGAATGAGCTGGACTCTCTGCTAAAAACTCTATAGCTTGTCGTTAAAAAATCCGACGACCAGAGCCCACGCGTCGCGGGCTGCCGTCTCGTTGTAAACCTCAGGTCTCGTGTTATTAAAAAATGCGTGATCGGCGTCGTATTTGACCGAAGTTACGGGAAGCTCAAAGCGTTCGGTCATGTCTTCCAGATGGGCAACTTTTTCCGGGTTGATCCAGGCGTCACGAGTGCCTGAGATGAAGATCGTTGGGGTTGCGAGCTTTTGCAAAACATCGTCGTCGGGCAAGTCACCGTAAAACGGGGCCGCAGCGCTCAAACCCTCTAGTTCGCAGGCCGCCGCCAACGCAAATGTTCCACCCATGCAGTAGCCAGTTATCCCGAAATGCGAAATATCCAAGGTCAGGGCTGCCGCGTCGATCGCATTTTTGATCGTATCGAGGCCGTCATCCGTCTGCAGATCGTGCATCATCTGCGAGGCCTCGCCGCTGTCTTTCGCGATCTTACCTCGGTAGAGATCGGGAGCGATCGCCGTAAAGCCCTCGGCAGCATAGCGGCCCGCAATGTCCTTGATATGGTCGTTGAGTCCCCACCATTCCTGGATAACGATGACGGCTTTGCCGCTCGAGTTATCGGGCAAGGCCACATACGCACTTCCCTGGCCGTTTACGGTGCCGAACGAGAGCGATTCCGTTTGCATGTATTAAGTTCCTCCGAAACGTGTTTTGTCGATTATAGACGCTGCGTAGAAAAACTTCGACTTCGGATCGTTCTTCGCTTGTGTTTTATTAACTTTGTCGCATAATCGAAAAATATGAAAAACATAATAAAAGCCCTAGTATTTTCAACGATTGTCCTTGCCGCATCCGCAGCTCTCACAGCTCAAACCGGCTACCATTTGGTCAACAAGATCGAGGTCGGCGGCGAGGGCGGCTGGGATTATCTGATCGCCGACGCGGACGCCCATCGCCTGTATGTTTCGCATGCGGCCAAGGTTGTTGTAATCGACACCGAAGCAAACAAAGTCGTGGGTGAGATCACGGGCTTGAACGGCGTTCACGGCATTGCTTTTGCCGAGAAGCTGGGAAAAGGCTTTATCAGCAATGGCCGTGACAATTCGGTCACCGTGTTTGATCTCAAAACGCTTAAGACGCTCGACACCGTTAAGGTCGATAAAAATCCGGACTGCATAATGTTCGACCCGGCAAGCGGCCGTGTCTTTGCTTTTAACCGTGGTGCGTCAAACGTAACGGCTATAAACGCTGCAGACAATAAGGTTGAGGGGACGATCGACCTCGGCGGACATCCGGAATTTGCGACTTCTGACGGCAAAGGCATGGTCTTTGTCAATCTTGACGACAAGTCGGAGGTCGTTCCGATCGACGCGAAAAAACTGACGGCCGGAAAACACTGGTCCGTAGCACCGGGTGAGGACCCGTCGGGTATGGCGATCGACCAAAAAACCCACAGGCTCTTTATCGTTTGCGGCAATAAAAAGATGGTCGTGATGGACGCCGGTACAGGAAAGGTCGTGGGCGATGTTGCTACAGGTGACGGTACTGATGCTGCCGGATTTGACCCGGGTACAAAGATGGCTTTCAGCTCTAACGGCGAGGGGACCTTGACGGTGGTCCGCGAAGATACAGGAGATAAATACAGCGTCGCCGAAAACGTAACGACCCAACGTGGAGCTAGAACGATGGCCCTCGATACCAAGACGCACAAAGTTTATCTCGCGACAGCTCAATACGGGCCAGCGCCGGCAGCGACAAAGGAACAACCGCGTCCGCGTGCACCGATGATACCAAATAGCTTTGTGATATTGGTTTACGGGAAATAACGCCTAATGGCGTGTAGCGTACACATATCGGCCAATCCCAAAGCCGATCGCGCTGCCGGCAAAGACGTCTCCGAGAAAATGATTGCGCCCGGAAAAGCGTGACATGCTGATGGCGACGGCAAGTGCATAGGCGCCGTACTTGATAAACGGATGATCCTTATATTCGCTGGCTATCACGGTTGCGATCGCCCACGCGGCGGTCGCATGGCCGGACGGAAATGCTCT
>Ga0068859_100004938_pt1 | contig 13555 bp, 13 predicted proteins | sample KBSSwiS22_FD_66585 | JGI IMG/M metagenome (GOLD analysis project Ga0068859, IMG submission 66585) | Switchgrass rhizosphere microbial communities from Kellogg Biological Station, Michigan, USA - KBS Switchgrass S2-2 | ecosystem: Host-associated > Plants > Roots > Rhizosphere > Soil ... | reverse complement strand
CTCAGCACTGAGTATCACGAACATGCGCGCGGCCTGCGAAGGCCCCTTGGTTGCATCGTCCGGGTACAGCCAACGGATGACGCCTCCGATTTCGCCCCAGTCGCGCCGGTCCAGCCTGTTCATCAGGTCGAACACGTGCGCCCACTTCAGGCGTAGGCCGGAGGTTTCGCCGTCCCACTTCACCGTGCCGAGCTTGTGCGCGGGGTCGTGCTTGAGGATCTGTGCTCGCAGCCCGTCAGCCGCACGCCACGCAGGCGATGGGATTTTCGCTGGGTCGATCTTCGGGCGCTTGCCCTGTGGATTCGTTGCGGAGTCGTTTGGTTCGAGGTTCGTCATCGCGTCAGGGGGAGTTCTTTGTTCTCTCTCGAGAGTTGGGGATCTGCTGTGAAGATCGTGACTAGGATCCGGATCCGGTACTGAGAGGTTTGGGAGATCGAAAACAGGCTGATGAAATTGTCCAGGAAACTGCTCAGAAAACTGTCCAGCCCGTTCCGGCGCTGTCTGTTTTGTCTCTAGGTTCTGCGCATCTATCGGCGGGTTCAAATGCGCAGGGAAATGATCACCAAACCACTCACGTTGGAGGAGTATCGCCTCCGTCCCTCCCAGCCGGCCGGCTGTGGTTTTGATGTGGATAAACCCGGCGCGATGTAGATCGCTGAGGGTTCGCATGATGGTCGCGCGCGTTGTGGCTAACGCTGTGGACAACATGTTGACGTCCACCGCGAGCGGGTTCGACTCGAGTGCGAGATCGTAGACCGCAAGCGCGACGCGCAGCCTGTCCGGCGGCATCGACCACCACCATCGAGCTCGAATGTGCGCAGGCATTCACCGCGCCTCCGAGAGCTCGGCACTCAACCAGAGATCCGAACCATTCGCTCGCTGCCGACCCCGCCAGGAGAATGCAGCGCGGCTCGTGATCGGATCCCTGGTTGAATGTCGAGTCTCGATCGTCCTGGCGGGGACCATTCTTGGGCCATTACCGCAAACGCGATCGAGTGCGCAACTATTTTGCGGGCGGAATCGTGATCAGTGTTCGCAGAAGAGATCGCGCACCCAGTGCTCCAAATCGATCTCGCCTGCAGTGACGTGACGAATCAAAAGCATCACTGGCGCGCTCGGACAGCTGCGACCGTTCACGCTATCTCGCAACGTGCTCGCGCTCGGAACGTCTGACGGCAAAAGCCCGATCGTCGTCGAGAGGTCGCGCATTCTCTGTTCGAGATCGACGACGCGCATTTCGCGTTGCTGCAGCCAACGCGCGAGCGATGTACGCGGCGGCGATGGCGGACGGCCGCGCCGCTTCTCAGGCTGCGTCTGCATCGCTTGCTCGTGCGGCATGTTGCGACCGTAGGAGATCACGCTTCACGTCACAAGGTGATCGTTTCGCGGCGAAACACGGAAAATAATCTGGACAAGTGCGATCGCGTTCGTCTACACGTGGTCGAAGTCTTCGCCAGGAGAACGTGGTGGCAGAACCGATGACGACAGTCGCCGGAAGGCAGTGGCTTGTTCCGGTGTTACTTGATCCAGAAGCCGATCGAGAAGCGTGGGTGGAGTCCCGGCTTGCCGGCGTAGGCGGCAGTGATGCGCCTGCGATCGTGCACGAGCATCCGAGCAAAACCGCGATCGACGTGTGGCTCGAACGGCGCACCGGTGTGCAGCTGTTTCAGGACAACGATCGCACCGTCGTCGGGCGCATGCTCGAGTCGTCGGTCGTGCGCTGGTTCGAGAACGGCGGCGAGGAGTGGCCGCGCACCGGCGGGCCGTTCGTGATCGGCAAGCCGCCGACGGTCTACCACCGCGATCGACCATGGCACCGCGGTAGCGCCGACGGCTTGATCTACGAGCCCGAACAGGTCGCCACGATCGCGCCGCCGAACAGCGTGATGCGCACGATCATCGACACGCGCAGCCAGTCCCGAGACATGCAGCTGTGCCTCTCGCCGCTGGTGCCGGTCGCCGGCGTCGAGGTGAAGACGCACGGCTGGTTCGCATCGCGCGCGTACGAGTTCACCGAAGAGGGCGCGCCGGTGGCTATCCCGCCCGACAAGCGAATTCAGATCGCTTGGTATCAGGAGCTCTACGATCTCGACGTGTTCTACTTGGTCGCGCTCGTCGACACGCACCTGCGGAAGACGTACGTGGTCGAGCGCGATCGCGAACTCGGCGCCTCGCTGCTCGAAGAGGTCGAGAGATTCTGGCGCGTGAACGTGGTCGGCGGCGCCGAACCGCAGCCCGATGGGTCGGAGTCGTACAAGAAGTATCTCCGCACGCGGTTCGCGAAGCATAGCGCCGAGCTGATCGCGTCGACGCCCGCGATTGACGAGGCGACGAAGCGACTGCTCGAGGTGAAGCGCGCGCAGAAAGCCGCCGAGGACGAGCGCGAGACCCTCGAGCAAGTGATCAAATCGTTCATCGGCGAGACCGCTGGCGTGAAGACAGCGCTCGGGACGGTCACCTGGAAGTCGCAGGCCAGCGGCAAGCTGCGCGACAAAGAAGCCCGCGCCGAGCTCTACAAGAACCTCGGCTGGACCGACGCGGAGATCCGCGAGTTCGAGAAACGTTACGCACAGCCCGATCACCGGGTCATGAGGACACCGAAATGAGCGAGCCCACCGTCGAGATCTCGAAGTCGATGCAGGAACAGGCGGCGGCCGCGGGCGCGCCAGTCGAGCAACCGCCGGAGGGCCCAGTCCAGCCGCCGGCTGAGGCGAGCGAGGCGAGCTCTGGCGAAGCCGCGCAGCCACCGCCCGACGCGTCTCAGCAGGCCGCAGCGGTCGCCGCGACCACTGCGGTGATGCAGCAGGTGAAGCGTGACCCGGTGCCGTTCCACCCGCGCGACACCGCCGAGATGTTCAGGTACGCGCAGTTTCTCGCGAACTCGAACCTGATCCCGCGGGCGCTTTACAAGCAACCGAACGACATCCTCGTCGTGCTCCTCAAGGGCCAGGATCTCGGACTGACGCCGATGCAGGCGATCAGCGGCATCAACGTGATCGACGGGAAGGCCGAAGTCGGCGCCCTGATGATGGTCAGCATGATCCGCAAGTCGGGGATGTGCGAGGAATGGCGCCTCGTGTTCAGCGATGCGACGCGCGCGGTCTACACGACGAAGCGCCGCGGCGACAGCGAGGCGACGACGTTCGAGTACACGATCGAGGAAGCCGAGCAGGCCGGGCTGACTCGCAAGGGCGGCACGCCGGAGAAAGTCGCGCGATCGCCGTGGAACACCCAGCGCCGCACGATGCTGCGACGCCGCTGCCAGAGCTTCCTCGCGCGAGAGGTTTACCCCGACATCTGCGCCGGCCTATATGACCACGACGAGCTTCGCGAGATCCGCGAGCTCGAGATGGACCTGATCCGCACGGGCATGGAAGCGACGCGCGCAGGGTTCGCGGCCGATGCCGAGGCCCCGCCGGCGTGGATGGCGCCACCACCAGTCGCGACGTCTGCCGGCGGCGAGTCTGCACCGATTCCCGTCGAGGTTATCCCGGCGCCACCGCCGGCAGCGCCACCACCGCCGGCTCCCGATCCGCTCAAGGCTCGAATGAAGAAACGCGCCGATGCCGCCAAGAGCGCGCAGCCTGATCTCCTTTCTGTTGGTCCGCCCGCCGGACCGACGTGTAGCGACTGTGGCGTCCCGGTCGTGACGGCTGGAAAGTGCGACGCATGCAAGGACAGCTAATGAACGACGAACAGCGCAACGCCCTGATCGATTCTGCCCCGGGCGTCGAGACCGTCCCCGGCAGCGGCATCTTCATCAAACAGCTACCGATCGAGATCCTCACGAACGCGAGAGAGAACCCGCGCGGGATCAAGAAGTCGGCACGCAAAGCCCTCGACGGGATGCTCGACGAGTTCGGTCTCGTCGACTGCCTGCAGTACAACCGACGCACGTCCGAGCTTCTCGGCGGTCACCAGCGGATCGATAAGCTGCGCCGCCAGGGCGTGACGCACGTGGCGGTTGCCGTGCTCGACCTCGACGAGACTCGAGCTCGCGCGCTGCTCGTCGGCCTAAACAACCCCAAGTCGCAGGGCCACTACACGGACGCACTGACCGCGGTGCTGTCGTCGGTCGCGCCGGTGATCCCGCAGGTCTATGACCAGATCGGCCTCGCCGCGCTGTTGTCGCGCTCGGACGTCACCGCGCACACCCGCGACAACCTGAACGTCGACACGGGCGGCGACGAGGACGAACCGGACGAGAAAGCCCAGCCGCTCGTCGCCGACGGCGAAATCTGGGACCTCGGCGGATCGCGCCTGATGTGCGCCGACTCGCTGCGCATCGAGAACGCCCAGGCCGTGATCGGCGATCTCAAGATCACCGCGGCCGTCACCGATCCGCCGTATGCGATCTATGGGTCGAGCACCGGCGTGGCCAGTGACGTCGCCGACGATAAGATGGTCCGGCCGTTCTTCGAGGCCGTGTGGAAGGTCCTGTTCGGCGTGCTGCCGAAGTTTGGCCACGCCTATCTCTACTGCGACTGGCGATCGTGGTCGGCCGTGTACGAGGCCGGCAAGCGCGCTGGGATGTCACCGAAGAACATGCTCGTCTGGGATAAGGGCGGCGGTGGCCTCGGATCGAGCTACGCGAACACGTTCGAGCTCGTCGCGTTTTTCGCGAAGCTGCCGAAGCAAGCGGCGATGCGCGGCGATAACGAGACCGGCCAGCGCACCGTGAACCGGCCGAACATCCTGCGGTTCCCCAAGCCGACGGGCGACGAGCGGCTGCACAACGCAGCCAAGAACGTCGACATGCTGTGCGAGCTGATCGCGAATTCGACCGACGAGGGAGCGGCGGTGTTCGATGGCTTCGGCGGCAGCGGGTCGACGCTGATCGCGGCGCACAAGATGGGGCGCCGCTGCGCCATGCTCGAGAACGAACCCACGCGGGCGGACGTGATCGTGCGGCGCTTCGAGCGTACGTTCGGCACGAAGGCGTTCAAGGTCACCAAGTAGGAGAACACGATGGAAGCGAAGCGAGAGCTCAAAGAGATCAAGACCGAGCTGCTGCAGACAGCGGTCTATCACCGCCGCACGTTCTGGGGCGACATGGGATCACTGACCGCGTCGGTGCGGGCGCACGGCGTGATCGAGCCACCGGTGGTGCGCGTGCTGCCGAACACGGCCGCGGACTTCGAGGTGATCTGCGGCGAGCGGCGACGGCGCGCGGCGCTGGCTGCCGGCATCTCGTCGGTGATGTGCATCGTCGTCGACGTCGACACGCCGACCGCGATCCAGATGCAGATCGCCGAGAACCGCGACCGCGAGGCACTGCACCCGATGGACGAGGCCCTCTACTTCGAGGATCTCGCGAAGCTCGGGTTCGATGGCGGCGACATCGCTGCGCGGTTCAGTGTGTCCCGCAAGTATGTCGAGCGGCGCCTGCGCCTGTGCGGGCTGCCGGATGCCGCGCGCGAGGAGTTCGCGAAAGGCAGCTTTGACGAGCGCGCCGCGATCGCGATCGCGCGGCTCGACACGACTGCGCGCCGGATCGAGGTGCTGAACGCATTCCTCGCCGGCTCGCTGCTCGCCGAGGAGATCGAGAGCTATTGCCAGCGCGAGCACACCGCATCGCTCGAGGATGTGCCGTGGCGCGTGTCCGACGACGCGTACAAGGGCGGCGCGTGCACCGCATGCCCCAAACGTTCGTCGGTGCAGCGCGATCTATTCGACGAGGTGCGCGGCGATCGATGCCTCGATCTCGACTGCTACCGCGAGAAGATGGACTCGACATGGCGCGCGGTCTCGGCCGACTCGCCGATCGCCGAGCTCGACACCCCGAGCTTGTTCATCCCGCAGAGCGGCGGCCGCCCCGTCGTCATGAAGTCCAGCCAGATGGTCGACGCTGAGGCGCTGTGCCCGCACATGCTCGGCCACACCTGGGGCGAGGCGATCGCGAAGTCCGTGAAGCCAGGCGCCGAGCCACCGGTGCGGTTCGTCGCGCGCGACCAGGACGGCCGTCCGCGCTTCCTGTACCGCGAGTCGTTCGCCACGCGCGTGATCAAGAAAGGCGACGCGGCGAAGCCGATCGAGACGCCCGCCGAGGACAACGGGAAAGCGGACGCGCGCGCCGAGGCGAGGATCCGCCGGGCGCTCGTCGACCAGCTCGCCGTCAAGATCTCGGAGTCGAATCTCGACGACTGGGGCTGGGCCGTCGAGCGGATCATCGACATGGCCACCGCGCGATCGGTAGCCGGCACGGTGTCGCAATTCCACGACGAGATCACGCAGCTCGGCGTCGACCTCAGCAATCCAGGCAACGGCAACGCGGGCCTGGTCGAGCTCGTGCGCAAGTCGAACCGCCGAGCTCGCCAGGTCGCCTTCGCGATCCTTGTCCGTGAGGAAGCGAGCACGGACGGCGAACTGCCGGATAGCCTGCGAGTTCTCGCGAAGGACTGCGACGTCGACATCCGCGCAATCGAGCGCCAGATCCGTAAGGCCGACAAGTGAAGCGTTCGCCGCTGCGACGTCGTGCGGCGATGAAGCGGTCGGCCATGCACCGCACGCCGATGCGTCGAAAGCGCGGCTCGACGAAGCACAGCCGGCGGCCTCGCGACTGGGACCGCCAGGGATGGACCAAGCAGCAGGTGTGCTGCGTGATCGGTCCGCAGCCCGTGTGGTTCGGGCCACCGCCTAACGAGTGCCGGCGCGAGGTGCAGGCGCACCATGCCGGCGATCGGTTCGGTCCCGATCACGACGGGCATCGCGCGAACGACTCGACTGTGATCCCGATGTGCGACGGGCACCACGACGATCTCCATGGCAGCACCGGCGCGTTCGACGGCTGGACGAAGCCGCAGAAGCGCGAGTGGCAGGACGCCATGATCGAGCGCTACCGCGGCCGCTACGAAAGTCACCAGAAGTTGAGCCTGGCGGCGTTCTAGATCCGCCGAGCCCGCAATTCCGCGGGCGGCGGTAGAGGGCCACGCGTCTCTCGTCGAGCGCGCGACTCGCCGTGTTTGCCGAGCGGTGCCCTTGTTCGGCTTTTACTTCGCGTACGCGAACTCGAGGATCGCCGGCGCGTGCTGCGTCATGAACAGCTTGCCAGGGTCGGTGCGATCGGCCGGGTCAATGATCGAGTGCGGGACCATCGCGAATTCGCGCTTGATCCCGTAGCTCGTCACGAGCGCGCGCCACAGCCGAGCGCCCTGCGCGATCTGGCCGCGCGGGAACGGGCCCTGCTCTTTGCCAACGAACTCGATGCCGACGGCGGTGCGGTTAGCCGGTCCCACGCCCTTGATCGCGTGGATCGCGTGCCAGCATCCGACGTGGAACGGCGCCATCTGCACGATGTAGCCGTCCTCGACGGACGCGTGCCACGACGCCTGACGATCGGCAGGCGTGCGCGGGCGGTGTCGGTTGTTCGCCATCACGCGCGCCGTGCCCAGCGGCGTATCGCTCGCGTGCGCGACGACGGCGAGCGGGTCGCCGTGCGGGGTCGAGAGCTTGGGGTAGTACCAGCTGGGGTCCGTCGCGATGATCTCGACGTTCTCACCCTCGAGCCAGCCGGCCTCGTTGATGTGCAGCGGTGGCAGTAGCTGCCATTCGTCCGCGTCACTCTTTTGCTTGGGCGGAAACAGGAACGAGACGGCGAGCTCGGCGATCTTGTTGAGCGTGGTCATGGGCGGCATCGCTCGACGGTATCCGCGCCGCCGCGGTCGCGCGAGGTCGCTACTCGTGGCGCGCGATCGCCGCGTTGAACCACATCACGGCTTGCTCGAGGTGTGTGAGCGCAAGCGACTGCTCGCGGCTCGGCGGGGTCGACTCGACGCCTTTGCGCGCGAGCTTGCGGGCGGCCTCGCGGATCATGATGTACCGATCGCGCTGATCGTCCGACGCCGGGTGGAATGTGAACGAGCGATCGATCTGCTCAATCACACTCTTCTGCGGCGTGTAGCGCGGCTGGGGCGGGGACTTCTCGAGGCGCTCGACGTGGCGCTCGATGTCCTCGGGATCAAACTTCGCGTCGATCTGGAATCGCTTCTCTGGTTCGTTCTCCATGCGAGAACGATCGCTGGCGATGCGACGTCAGGAAAGGCGCGACAGATCTGTGAGCATCGCGTCGAGGTCGAACCCGCTCGGTGCTCGTCGGTGTTCGTCGACCCACTCGGGGGAAATGCACGCATAGATCTCGTCGACGTAGCTCGAGAACCACGCCCAGCTGGCCTTCTGTTCGCGGCCCCAGGTCACGAACGTGACACCGCTGCGGTCGTACGCGACGAGCTCCATCGCGTGACCGCCCCAGCTGCCGGCGCGATCGTCGGGCCCGAGGATCGCCGGAACGAGCCAACCCTTCTGGCGCTGCGCCGAGAGCGGCAGCATCGCGCCGACGTACAGGCCGCCGAACATGTTGGTCGCGATCTTGACGTGCGTCGCGTCCTTTTCGACCGCGGCGAATGCCGTGATGCGGTGCCGGTCGATGCCCGTGGTCCGCCAGTATTTCAGGACGTCCAGCATGTTCGCACCGGCGTCCGTCTCTGGTCGATCGGGGCGGTACCCGGTGACCGCGGAGTACGCGGCGACCACGCTGCCATCACTCGGCGTGATCAGCTTGCCGGTCTGCGCCGTCCAGGTCTGGATCAGGTGCGCGGCCGCGGCGAACGCGCAGTCGCCGATCTGATCGTTCCGCATCATGCCCCACTGCCGCGGCATGCTGCGCGACCAGTCGCGGGATGGCGGCGGTGCCGGCAGTTTGTCGAACGGCGCGTAGCTCGCGAAGCGCAGCGTCCGAGGGTCGTGTCTAGCGGGAAGCTTTCCGAGTTTCAGGTTCACGCCTCAGCCTACGGCCGAATGGCGAGAACAACCAAGCCGCGATCACGACGCAGCCGATCGCCACGCCGATCACGCGGACGATCTTCACAGATCGCCGTCGGCCGTTCGGAACGTAGCGCCGTGCGCTTCCTTGCGCCGGAACTCTTCGAGCACGCCGTGCGCGTCCCACGTCTCGGAGGTCGGCGTCGCGAGGCGTCGGCTCAGGAACTCGTTGACGACGACAGCGAGCGCGCAGCCGCCGATCGCGGCGCCGTGCGCCTTGGCCTGCGCGTACACGTCTGACCACTTGGGGGCGTCGCCGTTCGCGAGGTCGCGAAGCTGCTGCTCGACGTCCTGCAGTGCGGTCTGGTCCTGTTTGGCGCACTCGACGATCGCCTGCTCGGCGCCGCTCGCCTTCCACGCTGCGCAGCCGCCGACACCGCCGGCGACGATGACACCGGCGAAGATCGCGACGATTGCGCCGACGCCAGCGGCCGGCGGGATCTTGGCCTTCATGCCGTTGATAGCGTCGCGAAGCGCTTCCCACTTGCCGGATGCGGCGAATGCCGTGACCGCGGCGTCTGCCATCAGGTTGAACGTGAACGGCTTGCCGGCGGCGAATGCGGTGCCTCCGTAGAACAGCGCCGTCGTGCCGAAGCCGAGTGTCCAGCCGCCGAGCGTCGTCTTGAACCACGCGAAGCGTCCGAGCAGCTTGTTCCGTAGCACCCAGCAGAGCAGCACGATGATCGGTCCGATCGTGAGTCGACCGCGACCGCTGCGCGCGTAGTCCCAGATCTCGTCCATCGCTCCGTTCGGATCGTCCATCGACAGCTTGTGGCCGTTGTAGACAACCTCGCGGCCAGCTGGCGCGTTGACGACGATCGGCTTGCTCGGATCATCCGGTACGTTCACGAGCTGTGTCGTCGGCGAGGCGATGACACTCGAGAACCGTGAGTCAGATCCGGCAGCGTCGTCTTGGCCGGCGGCATACGCCACGCGGTCGAACACGAGAGCGGCAGTTGTTCCTACGCCAACGATCGCGAGGACGATGGCAAGACTTCGCAGATTGGAGCGCAGCGACATGCCACCAATACTAGGGCGGACTGGGCTGCGGCGAAACCGCCTCAACGCGCGCGGGCGCACGTGGCGACCTTGCAGGAGATCCCGTTGGGGTCGCCCGGCGCAGTAGGTCGTCGATCCGCACGCCGTTGCGCCGCGCGAGTTCGAGCGCCTCGGCAAGCTGCTGGCCTTGCTCGATGTTCTGACGCTTGAGCTCGGCGATGTCGTCGACCATCTGCTTGTGCTCGATGTCGATCTTCACGTCGCGTCCGCCCCGCGTGTAAACGTACTTTGCCGCGATCACGAGGCTCATGATCACGGGGATCAGGATCGCGCTCAGGATCCAGTACGCGAACCGCAGCCGCTTCTCGACCTTCTCGAATCGCTCGGCCGGCGGCCGCTCGCCGGCGACCTCGAGCACGAGGTTCGCGGACTCCTGACGTTGCTGCACGAGCGCGGACTTCAGCCGCTCGTTCTTCGCGAACAGCAGCGCGAGATCCGGATCGGAGTTGATCCGCTCCGTCATTCCGGTGTCGACGTCGTCGAACGGCTCGGGCGCTGCCTGCTGCTGTTGCTGCTGACGCGCGCGCTCGGCGCGAATGCGCGCGAGCCCTTCGAGATCGCGCTCGGTCTGTGTTTGCGCCCGCCGAGGACGCTTCGGATCTTCTGCCACTGTGACCTCCGGGCTATCGGCCGAGCGCGAGCTCGGACGTTGGGATGACTGCCGCCCGCCCGGATCCCTTCAAGGCAACCAGGTCGAACGTCGCGTGCTGGCGTTCGATGTTTTTTGTGTCGGCGGCCGCGATGGCGATGACATACGCCCCAGTCCCCTGCCCCTTGATCGCGCGCTTCGTCAGCTTGCGGTTGTCGGCCAGCCGAAGCGTGAGCTCGAGGGTGTTCGTGCTGACGTCCCCGAGATCGATCGGCTCGCTGGCTGGGTTCACCAGCTGGACCCGGATCGTCGCGTCCTCGTTCTGCACGAGCGACAGCGGGCGACGCTGATCGCCGGCGAGCTCGGGCGAGAACGGCCGCGCGCCGTCGTCGTAAACGCAGATCCAGTCGATGACCACGTAGCGATGGTAACAGCGCGGTCAGACGGCGCTAGATGCTGCCTCAGTGGTAGGCGGCCATGAAGGTCGCTTCCCACATCATATCGTCGGTGTGCGCGCTGGTGTTGTTGCCGGTCTCGTCGACGCCGTAGTAGCTCGCCGACATGATCGGCTGCGTGACCGGCGCGAAAATCCCGGCCGTGTTCACGGACGAGACGTTTCCGACTTGCACCGTGGTGACGTGTCCGTTCACGCCACCGCCCGGCACGCCCTGGTGGAACGAGACATCGCCCCACGCCGTGTTGCATTCGTGGCCCTGCACCATGATCAGGCCCTTCAGAACGTTGGCCGCCATGACGTAGACGCTGCCCGAGTTGTGCGCGCCGCTGGCGTTTTCCGGGCACACGCCGACGTCGACGCCCGGGGGCGCGATGATGCTCTTGATATCGACGATCGGCGTGCCCGCGTTCCAGCGCTGACGCCACGAGATCGAACCGCGGATAATGCCGCCGTCGGCGAGCAGCGGGCGCCAGTCGCCGATCTCGGAAGGCGTGATCGTGACCGTCGTGTTGTTGACGTGGATCTGCGCGATCTTGACGTACCCCGTCGTCGTCGTCGGGACTGTGCCAGGGTTTGCGGCGGTGCCGATCTTGTAGCTCAGGCCCGCGGTGGAGTTTGCCGGTGTGGTCACGATGCCCGTGCGCCCATCGAGCACGAACGCCAGCGTCTTGAAGAACGAGTGATCGAGGTACGTCTTCGTCGCGACGTCGAGCTGCCGGCGCGTCAGCGCGTTCTCGAGGCGGCGATCGACTTTCACCTCGATGATATCGATCCGCGAGTTCGGCGCGGCTGGCGCTGCTGGGACCGCGAACGTGATCGGCGCCATCAGGGTCGCCGGCTTGTACGGCGACAGATCGTCGACGCCCTCGAGATCGGTGGCACCGATGTCGCTGACGAGGTCGACTGCGTCGTAGAGGAAGCCCTGCCCGGCGCTGACCTGGACGGACATCGCGGCCGGATTCGACGGCACGACGCGAAACCCGGTACCGAGAAAACCAGCACGCGACTGCTGCGCGCTCGACGTGTTCGACGCGCGGCCGCTCAGCATCGCGCGGCACACCTCGCGGATCGTGCGATCGAGCTGCGACTGCATGCGGTTGAGGTCCGACGAAAGCGGACGCTCGCGCAGGCCGATGTTCATACGATCGAACGGGTTGTTCATGGCTCAGCTCCCTACTGGGTCTCGGTGATGTGGATCGTGACGAAAACGCCGCCGGCTTTGATCTCGTCCAGCAGGTTGTACAGGTTGACGAAGAACGCCTCGGCCCCGAAGTCGACGCCATCGAAGCACGGCGGCAGCGCGGGTGCGGTCAGCGTATCCGGCACATCGTACGCAGCGAAGGCCCGGATCCCGACCGGCGTCTGGACATCCGCCTCGGTGTCGGCCGGATCGTCATATGCGCAGCCGTAGTCCGAGATCGTCGCCGGCATCTCCACCTCGACGACGAACGCGCCAAGGTAATCGTTTTCACCAAGCCACCTGTTCTGCATCGGCGTCGCGTCGCGCGGATCGTCGTAGCAGCAGAGGTTGGCGTCGTAGTTCTCGTACAGCGTCGCCGGCTCGTCGGGCGCGTCGTAGCACTCCTGATATTCGTGCTGCCACGTTTCGACCGCGCGCCACGAAACGTTGAACGGCCGGAAGTAGTTCTTCAGCTGCCGCAGGATCGCGTTGGGCGCGATCGTGTCCGGCAGCGTGCGGATCCGAACCTGGTAGTTCGTGTCCGACTCGCCGTCCTGGCGCGGGAGGTTGCGCTCGCCACCGAGCGCGTCGAGGGTCGCCGGTCGCCCGCCCGTTCCCGGCGTGGTGTTCGTGACCTGGATCGTGTCGTCGAAGAATGGCGGATCCTCGAGCGGCAGATCGATCGTGTCGATCGGACCTGGCCACACCGTGCCAGCTGGGTCGGTGAACGGCCCGGCGATGTTGTACTGGTAGCCGTAACCGATCGACTCGGCGCCGACGGTGACGAACAGATCGAGCGCGCCGAATGCGACGTCCTCGATCGTGCGGAACACCTGGCCGCCGACGGTGGCGCGGACCAGCGTCCCCTTGAGGATCTTGCCGGCGCCCGCAGTGGCGAGCTCGCGATAGAACTTGAGCGTGACGGTCGCGCGCGACGCACCCGCCGACGACATGATGAAGCCGTCGAGCTCGAAGCGACGCACCGCGAGGCTGCAGCGCTCGCCGACCTTGGCGAACCCCTGCAGGAGCTCGTAGCCGTCGCCCAACGCCTTGAGCGGCGCGAGGTACCCCTCGTCGAGCGCGCGATCGACGGCGGCGAGGAGGTCGGCTTGGGTGAGCTGTGCGGGCATGGCTTAGAGCAACATCGACGCGGCTTGGGTCTGTAGCGTCGCCTGACTGTCGAACGTGACCAAGGACAGAGACGTGCGCAGCACCTGGTACGGCGACGTCGGGACGATCGGGCCGACCGGGCTGGCGACCTCGTCGCCGACGATATCGAGGCCGCTCACGCTCTTGAGGAGCGCCTCGAGCTCGGCGGGATCGAAGGTCGCCCCGGGGTTGAGGCTGTTCACGTGCTGCGCGACGAGCGTGCGCGCAAACAGCGCGAGCGCGTCGGTGTTCGACACCGTGGCCTGGAACCGCAGGCGAAGCACGACCGGGATCAGCTTGACCT